>Ga0256843_1000804_pt1 | contig 25915 bp, 25 predicted proteins | sample AlvinellametaG_FD_191572 | JGI IMG/M metagenome (GOLD analysis project Ga0256843, IMG submission 191572) | Pompeii worm associated microbial communities from hydrothermal vent at the East Pacific Rise, Pacific Ocean - Alvinella | ecosystem: Host-associated > Annelida > Integument > Unclassified ... | reverse complement strand
ACACGAGAGTTTCACACGCTACTCTCGCATTTTTATCATTTTCAATAATATAATCCAGAATTGCATCACTGATCTGATCTGCCATCTTATCAGGGTGCCCTTCTGTTACAGACTCTGAAGTAAATATATACTCTTTTTGAGTAGTGTTTGCTTCCGTCATCGATTTTCCTTATTGAAATACAAAGTCTAGCTTCATAAATCGATGCAATTATAGCTAAAAAGATAAAACTTTTCTTTAAGCTACTCACTTCTTTAAAACTATTCAGAACTTTATTAATATAGTTTTGATAGAATGATAACTATAAAATCAATTTAAAAGGACATAATATTATGTTAGTAACAAACCCAGCTCCGGACTTTACAGCTACTGCAGTTTTAGCAGACGGATCAATCGTAGAAGATTTCAAATTAAGTGACAATTTTGGTAAAAAAGGTACAGTAGTATTCTTTTACCCATTAGACTTTACTTTTGTTTGTCCATCAGAGATTATTGCATTCTCTCACAGATATAATGAATTTCAAGAGAGAGGTGTAAATGTTGTTGGTATTTCAGTAGATAGCCAATTCTCACACTTTGCATGGAGAGAGACTCCAGTAGAAAAAGGTGGTATCGGGCGTATTAACTTCCCACTTGTAGCTGACCTTACTAAAAACATTGCACGTGACTATGATGTACTTCTTAATGATGCAGTTGCACTTCGTGGTTCATTTTTAATTGATGACAAAGGTATCGTACGTCACGCAGTTATCAATGACTTACCACTTGGACGTAATGTTGATGAGATGTTAAGAATGATCGATGCACAACAGTTTACTGATGAGCATGGTGAAGTTTGTCCTGCTGGTTGGCAAAAAGGTGACGAAGCAATGAAACCTGATGCAGAAGGTGTTGCTGAGTACTTAGCAAAACACGAAAAAGATTTATAAGAACCTAGACAGAGACTACTCTCTGTCTAATCTATCTAGAGCCTTTTGGCTTGCACTATTTGATCGTTGATACTCCTTCTCACTTAAATGACTCTCTTTTGAGCTACACCCTGTAGAACTTGCAACGAATACAAACAAAAAAATCAACCCCGCTATAACTCTCATCTTCTACACTCCTAATTGAAAACAACTCTATTTCTTCCTAGATTTTTTGCAGCATAGAGTCCCTCATCTGCTCTAGCAATCGCCTTCTCTTTTGTATCTCCCTCTCTATATACCGTTACACCTATACTAATAGTTATAGAGTACTTATCATTAAAACAGGTATTAGCTACTAAATCTTTTAACTTTTGGGCTATCTGCATCGCTTCATGCTCTCCGGTATCATTTAAAAGTAGTAAGAACTCCTCTCCACCCCAACGTCCAAATCTATCTATACGTCTTATATTTTTCATTATTAAAGTAGCAAATGATTTGAGTATCATATCACCTACTATATGGCCATATGTATCATTAATCTGTTTAAAGTGGTCAATATCTAATACAAGTATGGAGAATGTTGAGTGCATTATCTCTGCTTCTATGGCAAACTCATCAAAGTCTCTATTGAGTTGATAGCGATTGGGTACTTCAGTAAGAGGGTCTATAGTTGCTAAGACTTTAAACTTCTCCTCATTTAAAACTCGCTGCGTTATATCTCTTGCTGTCACAACAAAGTAGTGATTACGTCGATCTAACTCATCAGCTACAGGAGTAATTTTTGTATCTATATAGAGAAGTTCCCCACTCTTTTTTTTGTTAATAATAACATTATGGTAGTTTCTTCCGGACAAGATGGTATCCCAAAGCTCTTTATAGAGCTTTTTGTCCTGTTTTCCAGAGGCAAATATCTGAGGCGTTTTTCCAAAAACTTCATCTTTTGAGTAACCGTAAATTTTATAAAGAGCATCATTTGCATACTCTATCACCCCATCAATGTTTGTGATAAAAATAATATCATCACTCTGAGAGAGAGCTTGCGTTAGAACCTTTATGGTCTGATTTTGATTTACGATATCAGTAATATCCATAACAACACCGATACCACCATAACCACCTCTATACTCAATAGTCTCTGCAGTTATTTTTACAGCAAGGTACTCCCCGTTTTTCTGTACAAGGCGGACATCATTATAGATTGTACTGAAAAACTCACCTTTGAGGCGTCTTTGAACATACTTTTTAAAACGCTCTTTATAGCGCTTCTCTACAAGGTCCCACGGGTGTAATTCAAGCAGCTCCTCAGGTAGATATCCTGTTATACGGGCAAAAGCATCATTTACATAGATAAACTTCTCCCTGTATAGGAACATTCCTACAAGTGAGTTCTCCGCAATTTTGCGAAATTTCTCCTCACTCTCTCCTAAGAGCTCCATACAGGGTTGTGCATTGTTCACTATATCTCCTCACTACTTCTTCACTGTATGATACTCCTTTTATGTTATATAAAAACTTAAATGAACTATTTTCGACTTACAAGCATGCCTGCCGATATAATCAGCACTATTCCCATCAGGCTTAAAAGCGTTGGAAAAGCATCACCAAGCATCCATCCAAAGCCAATAGCAAAAGGGATGTTTGTATAGCTTATAACACCTACTATGCTAAGGTTTTTGGAAGAGTAGGCCTTTGTTAAGAGCCACTGAGAGAGTGTAGATATAAGAGCCATAAAGGATATTAAAATCCAAATCCTATATCCTTGGGGTATCACAAACTCACTAAAGAGAAAGGAGAGCGCATCGGGTGCATCTATATAGGGAGCGAGGGTAAATAAAAGAGCAGGCATCACACTCCCTACTGTCACAAAGGAGAGAACAATAATGCGAGAGTCATAAATATCCTTTATCTTTTTTATCGTAGTATAGGCTGCTGCAGCAAAGAAACCACCCAAAACACCTAAAATATGAGCATAAGAGAGACTCATACCAAAAGGTTTTGTAATAAGAATCACCCCAATAAAACCAAATAAAAGTGCGACTAGTGTCCTTTTACTCAACTTCTCATGTAGAAGATAGTAGGCTAAAAGTGTGACAAAAAGAGGGGATGTCTTGTTGAGTGTTATTGCCTCACCAAGAGGGATGACAGTTATTGTATAAAAAAAGAGTATCATGGCACTAAAGCCTAAGAAACCTCGAAAAAAGAGCAGATGGAACTTTCCTCCTCTTAGTTTTGGTGCTGTATGTTTAAGTGCATATACGATAATAAAAACACCAATAAGATTTCTAAAGAAGACTATCTCCAAAGCAGGAATATCTTCAGAGAGTATCTTTGTCAAAGCTCCATTAAGTGCAGATATCAAAGCACTTGCAAGCATAAAGAGTATACCGCTCTCAACCCCTTTTAACATGATTCTCCCTCTTGTACAAATGCCATAGCTTTAGGATGGACATATATTCGCTCATACCACTGTCCCCTTGGAGCAATCAGAATAAGACGTTTAGGGTTGCTACTTCGTGAGAGAGCAACATAAAACTGTGAAGGGGCAAATATCTCATTTGTCTCTATAATCAAATCCTCAATGCTCATTCCCTGTGACTTGTGAATGGTAATGGCAAAAGCCAGCTTAATTGGGTAGTGATATATTGAGAACTGGGGCTCCTCCACCATCTCTTTTTTTCCCTTTATACTCCGCTCTTTCCATATATTTTTATGCTGCGCTACAGCCTCAAGCTTCACAACCTTTCCATCACTCTTTTGTACATAGATATAACTACTGTCATAATTTACAACCACACCACGTTCACCGTTAAAGTAGTTCCAACTATTTTTTGTAAAGAGTACAGGAGCTCCTATTTTTAACAACAAAGAGCTCTCTATTCTTGCATCATCCATAAAACGCTCAATCTCATAATCTTTTGTCGCTTTAAGATGTTTAACCACTTGGACCTCTTTTGTAAAGAGCTCTCCATCTATATACTCCAGCTGCTCTTTATTGTGTCTGTTTGCCGAGGTATTCTTCCCAAAGAGAAATGTAAAACCACTCAAGTCTTGAGGAAGCGGTTTTATATACTCATTAAGGTGATTATGTACTGCCTCATCTATAGCTCCAAAACGTATAGAGTGAAGCAGTTTAATAAATTTCAAATCATCCGTTCTATATATATGTGTAAGTTCAATTGTCTCAAATCCAAAACTTCTCCACGCCTCAGACTCAAAGGCAAAACTAACCTCCTCTAAGCCTCTGGTAACAGGAGGGAGTTGTAAAAAATCTCCGACAACCAAAAGAGAACCTTTAAACTCAGCCTGTTGAAGGCGTAGTGCAATCATCTCAAAGAGAGTATCACTCACCATGGATATCTCATCAATAACAATTAAATCCATACTCTCTATAAGTTTTTTGACCTTTTTTTTAATCTCAAACTTTCCCTTCTCCTGAAGTTCTTGAAGGTTTGAAGCGATTCCAAGATCTAAGAAACTGTGAAGTGTTTGACCACCGATAAGTGTAGCAGCCATACCTGTTGAGGCAAGTTTTGCCACTTTTTTAGCCTCTGCCTCATAGGCTATGATAACTTCACGGGTTATTGTTGTCTTGCCAACACCTGCTCCACCGGTTAAGAAGATGCTCTTCCCGCTCTGTAATTTCTTAAATACTACACTCATATAATTCATAGGGCGATAGTAGCAGGTATTACTATAATTTTAGATTAATAAGAGTATACTGTTGAGATATATTTTGGAGAGATTTTATGAGTACAAGAATTTTAGTAGTCGAAGATAATAAAACTTTAGCAAAGCTCATCACGAAAAAACTTGAGAGTGCTCTACAGACAGATGTAGATGTCGCCTATTCACTCTCAGAGGCCAAACTGTTTCTAGCCCGTCACAAATACTTCATTACACTGCTTGATCTCAATCTACCTGATGCTCCAAATGGCGAAGTAGTTGACTATGCCATAAAAAAAGGAAATCATGTCATTGTCCTGAGTGCGAACATTGACAAAGAGTTTCGTCGAGAGATGCTTAAAAAGAATATTATCGATTATGTAAACAAAAGTGGAAATAATGATATAAACTACATCATTGCAGCTATACAGCGTCTTAAGAAAAATCAAGAGCATAAAGTTTTAGTTGTAGATGATGCAATGGTCTTTAGAAAACAGATGCAGATGATGTTGGAGAACCTCTTTTTTAAAGTTATCACTGTTGCTCACGGAGAGGAGGCTCTGGGTATGATAGAGGCACAACCAGATATATCTCTTGTGATTACAGACTATAATATGCCTGTTATGGATGGTCTCGAGTTGACACTTGAGATACGTAAAACATACTCCAAAAATGAACTCTGTATTCTAGCACTCTCAGGCAGTGATGATAGTGAAGTCAGTGCAATGTTCTTGAAAAACGGTGCTAATGACTACATTAAAAAGCCCTTCTCAAAAGAGGAGTTCTCAGTTCGTGTAAACAACTCTATAGAGGCATTAGAGAATATTCAAATGATTACAAACTATGCAAACAGAGACTATCTAACAGGTCTTTATAATAGACGTTTCTTCTACAATGCTATTAATGAGTACCTCCATGATATTGAAGGGACAAATGAGCGTTTTGCAGTTGCTATGATAGATATAGATAACTTTAAATCTATCAATGACACCTATGGGCATGATGTAGGAGACCGTGTTATTATTGCTCTTGCAGATATCCTAAAGAGTTCAACAAACCCTCAAGATTTAACAGCACGTTTTGGTGGCGAAGAGTTTTGTGTTGTCTTAAAAAATATCAACCGATTTAGTGCCATTGAGATCTATGAAAGAATCCGTCAAACAGTAGAGAACTTCTCCCTTCATATTAAAGAAGATAGTGAGATAACCTTTACAGTCTCTATAGGAGCAACACTCCATCATAATGAAGATGATATTGACGATACACTCAACCAAGCCGATATGATGCTCTATAAAGCAAAGCATAGCGGTAAAAACAGAGTAGTCTTTGAAGAGAGTTAATCTAAAACTATAAGCTCCCCAAAAGGGACATCTCTCTCTTTTGGTGTCACCCACTTCACTTCATAGTTCACTCCCCTATCAGGGAAGCGCCCCTCCAGATCTGTAAAGTAAAGTAGCAGTTTCACATCATCAAAATGCTCTTGAATATATTGAAAAACAGGACAAAAATCTGTTCCCCCTCCCCCTTTGAGTTCCACATCTAAACTATCTCCACTGTAAAACTTCTTATGCGTGTGAATCTTCTCATCACACACCAATATATCTATCTCATAGTTTTGTGTAAGCATCATTAAAAAATTCACTTCACTTAAAAACTCATTTAAAAGTCCCTCATCAACAGAACCCGATGAGTCAATAGCAATAACTAACCGAAATGTTTGCGAGATAGTTGAGGGGAGATAGATACCTTGTGAGAGCAACTTTTTTGAAGGTGGCATAAGGGTATAATCATCTCTAAAGTATCTATCGAGTGCAGTGCGAAGCTCCTCTCTCCAATCTATTTTTCCAAAACATGATATATCAAAAAATCTCTCAATAGATTGCGGAGCCTCTCCTGTTTGGAGTTTTGCTTCAAGAAGTGAGATTGCCTCTTCAGCCAAAAGTTGCTCTTGTAGTATCTCTGCCTCTAAGGACTCAACTGATTTCTCCTCTAAAGAGGAGTCTATCTTTTGAGTATCCTCTTTTTGCTCAACATCATCACTATCATCGGCTTCATACTCCAAATCTTCATCATCTCGTAATATATCATCTTTGAGCTGGGCGTAGATCTCCTCTGCATACATACCTGCAAATCGTTCTCTATACTCTGCACCATAAGGCATCTCCAAGCCATTTTCAAGCAGCATATCATTAATGGCGATATCTGTTGCCATCTGCCAAAGCCATCCGCTTCTGTTTTGACGACGCATATCATGTGCGAGTGTCTTGTGCATAGCAGCATTGGCCAAGACAAACTCTATCTCATCTATACTTAAAGCATTGAGATATGCATCGTTATACTCAAGCTTTTTACCATCGCTCTTAAAACTCTCAATATTCTCATTAAGAGTAAGCTCTACTCGAGATGCAAGGGTTCCAAAATAGGGATACTCCACAAGAAGTTTTGCCTTGGCCTGAGAGATTTTTGCCTCTAAATCCATCACACTACCCTAAGAGATAGGCAAACTTCTCAACCCACTTTTTAAAAGCAGATGAGTGCTCCATACTCACACCACTTCTTTGTAAATCCTGCACAATCATAACGGCAAACTCACTCTTCATCTCAAGTGTATAGAGCAGCAGATTCTCCAAAGCCTCCTGACTTGGATTTTGTAAATATGCACTTACAACTCCAGAACTAAGAGCATACAAAACATCGACCTCATCAGAGTAGCTTGACTCTTTTGCTTGAAGTATCGCTTCTATATTTGGAAGTCTCTCCATCACTCTTAAAAAACTCAAAAATCCAACAGCAACATCACGCCCTACTGCTCCAGCAATAGTATCAAGCAGAAGAGATGGCTCGATGTTTGATTTTAAAATATTTGCGACATACTCCCAAGATCTCGGTGTTGCAAAGCTTTTGGTCTCCTTTTTTGCATCAAAGGTAAAGAGATGCTCATTTTTATAACTGATATAGGCGATAATTCGACTATCAACTCCAACTCTATAAGCCCACTCTCTCCAGTCATCAACACTCACCTCAAGCTCAAAGTGTACAAACCTGTTTGCCAGTGGTGCAGGCATTCTATAGGTAACACCTCTGTCACCCTCTCGATTTCCTGCAGCAACAATTGCCCATCCATCAGGAAGTATATACTCACCGACACGTCTGTCCAAAATCAGCTGATAGGCCGAAGATTGAACAGCAGGAGGAGCAGAGTTGAGCTCATCTAAAAACAAAATTCCCTCACCCTCACTTGGTAAAAATGCAGGAGGTGCCCAGAGTGCCGTGTGGCTCTCTTTATCATAAAAAGGGATTCCTTTTAAGTCTGTTGGGTCCATCAATGCAAGGCGTAAATCTATAAAACCGACATCTCTACTCTTTGCTATCTCTTTTACTATAGAGGACTTTCCAATTCCTGGAGCACCCCAAAGAAAAGTGGGAACTTTTTGAGCCACTAATGCTCTAAGACTTTTTGTTAAATCACTTGCTCTCATTATATTAACCACCCTATATTTTGACTCTGAATATGCTCTCCAAAAGCTCGATTTGTCTTGACGGCTCTCTCAAATCTGCTATCGAGTTGGAGCTGATAGAGAATCTCTACCGGCGTTGCCTCATTTCGTGCGATTTGATCGAGTACCTCACTCTGACCTCTCTCATAGAGCGCTTCTAAAATAGCTTTTGGTGCAGAGGGATTTTGAGCGAGTGCTTTGTGGTATCGTTCATCACAAAAAGCAGCTTCAAGATAGTGCTCACCCGTAGCAGGATTTGCATAGAGAAGTTTTTTTAACACCTCATCTGCAACTCTAAAGAGACTCTTTATACTCTGCTCATTTAAAGCAGGATTTTGTGCCAAAGCAAGATGTGTCTCTCTCTCAGCACTCTTAAAGAGCCTCTGCTGCATTGAGGCAGTAAGGGTCTCATTTCTTGCCAGATCTGCTCTATACTCAAAGAGTCTCTCAAAGAGTTCATCACTTAAAAGAGTGTTTTGAGCGATTACTCTTGCATAGTACTCATCTTTTAAGAGCTCATCTACAAGCTCTTTTGCAAGATTTTTATTATAAGCCATTGCCTCTTTTGCATCTGTGTCTGAAGATTTTAAGAAGCGTTTTAAAACACTCTTTGGAGTAGCTTCATTACTCGCTAACTCAACTCGAATCTTTGGGTGAAACTCTATAGGTTCAAGAGCGGCTATTGCCTCTAAAAGCTCACCGTTTTTTGTCTGTCTAACAAGGTGGATGAGCCCTGTTGTTGCATACTGTACATTATGGTTTCGCTCTATATTTTCATAAAAACGCCCAATAAGTGCTGCTGTAATATCGCGGTTATCATCATTCTCAAAGAAATCTTCACCGCTCCACTTATACATCTTGAGGAGTTTAAAAAAGAGAGTATCGGAGATAGTTGCATTTTGCAAAAAGCTCTTAAGACGCTCTTTGTCATTGGAGAGTTTAAGGCTCATCAAAAGAACATTATCATCAATGCTTCTTGCAAGTGCCTCCTCAAAGGCATCAATCTCCAAAAATCTAAAACCACCCTTCTCATAGAGCTCTTCAGAGAGATTTTGCTCATAGGGTGTCATCATTCTCCCCTCTAGAATTGTATCTATCTCAGAGCTTAACTCTTTGCTGACTCTTATGTTGTGACTTTTTAGTTGTGCATCAAACTCCTCTTGGCTAAAGGCTCTTGGCCTGCCTAAGAGGAGTATGCTCTTGTCTCTATATTCTTCTAAATTCATAGAGTGATTATACTAAACTTTTTAAAGTAACAGCATGAAAGATATAAATTATTACTATAATTAAGAAAGATTTTACTAAAAGGGAAATTATGAAGTACTATGCACCATGGGAGAAGGCTTTTAAAAGAGTCTATACACCATTTGAACACTTCTTACATGCACAGACTACAACAGGGCTTGTACTGATGGGAATGACAATCATTGCTCTCATCGTTGCAAACTCACCGCTCTATGAGAGTTACAAACATCTCATTCACACAACAATTGAGCTTGATATCGGCTCCTTGGTTATTAAAAACTCTCTACACCACTGGATTAATGACGGGCTCATGGCTATCTTTTTCTTCCTTATTGGTCTGGAGATAAAAAGGGAGGTGCTTGTGGGGGAGCTCTCCAACATAAAAGTTGCCATCTTACCGATCCTCTCTGCCATTGGGGGGATGATAGTACCGGCACTTATCTATCTGGCTATAAATAACGGTGAAGCTGGAGCAAATGGGTGGGGGATTCCAATGGCAACGGACATTGCCTTTGCCATCTCTGCTCTTGTCTTGCTAGGTAACCGAGTATCTCCTGCACTTGTCACCTTTTTGGTAGCTTTGGCCATCGTTGATGACCTTGGTGCCGTAGTTGTTATTGCTCTATTTTACACGGCGGATATTCAGATGAACTATCTGCTTTTAGCAGGTGCTATGTTTGGTATTATGGTCATTTTAAACCGTTTTGGAATCCATGCGGTACTGCCATACTTTCTTATAGGTATTGTTATGTGGTTTTTTATGCTTGAGTCGGGTGTTCACGCTACAATTGCCGGTGTAATCGCAGCCTTTGCCATTCCCTCAAAACCAAAAATCGCACCAACAGAGCTTACGAAACATACTAAAAATCTCATAGATGAGTTTGAGAGCTACCCACAAGAGTCCGATATGCAGATGAATGAGAAACAAAAAGCAATTTTGCAAAATATTAAAGATCGCATCGATGCTGTTGGTTCTCCTGCTGCACGCTTGGAGCAGGGACTGCATCTACCTGTGAGTCTTATTGTCATTCCTCTGTTTGCAATGGCAAATGCCGGAATTCATATAGACTTCTCCTCTATTGGTGAGGTTATTACAAAACCGGTCTCACTGGGTATTATCGCAGGTCTGTTAGTTGGAAAAATCATCGGTATCTTTGGTGTTGCACTCCTTGCTATAAAGCTCAAAATTGCAAAACTTCCACAAAATAGCTCTATAAGTCAGCTCTTTGGTGTAGCTGCACTTGGAGGGATTGGATTTACGATGAGTATGTTTGTTGCCGATTTGGCATTTATTGGTAATGCAGAGCTTATATTTGAGGCAAAAATAGGAATACTCACAGCCTCAATCTTAGCAGGAGCACTTGGCTTTATCTGGCTTCGCTTTATCGCAAAGAGTGCTACTGATCTTTAAAAGTGACAGTAGCCCCATTATAGTTAAAATCCAACTCTTGTGGCAGCTCTTTATAGAGCAGAGGAGAGTCAAGATCTACATACATCACAACATCACGGTAGGCAAAAGCTAGATATATTGTACTGTTGATGGAGTATGGTCCCTCCAACATAGAGCCAAGCATACACTCAATATTGTGCTCTCTTGCATACTCTAACATCTCTATCGCCTTAGATACTCCTCCACACTTCATCAACTTGATATTTATCATATCTGCAGCCTCTAACTCTACTACTCTTTTTAGATCTTGAAGTGTAAAAACTGCCTCATCTGCCATTATTGGTATATCTGAGATTCTACTCAACTTCGCTAAACTCTCTAAATCCTCCGCTACTACAGGTTGTTCTATTAACTCTAGTGCTATCTTGGAGGTCGCTTCAATATAAGAAGAGGCATCTTCATAACTCCATGCCTGATTTGCATCTATAAGCAGTTTGGCATGAGGTACTCTTTGTGATAATATCTCTGTTACCTCTATGGCATGGGAGATATCTTGACCCAGTTTTACCTTTAAGATATCCATCCCCTCATCATAGGCTTTTTGTGCATCTGCCAACATCTTCTTAGTGGAACCAAGACTTATGGTCACATCTGTCTTTATTGGAGATTTGTCATCTATTTTTAAAGAGCATATGTGCTCACACAGAGCAATATCTAAAGCTGCTTTTGCAGAACTTCCCATATCCTCTTGATGTAAAAGAGCTAATGCTTCATCAATTTTTACACCTAGAAGTTTTGGAGTAATCTCATCAATTTCACTACGAATACTCTCTAGAGTCTCACCGGTAATTGCTTTCGTTGCGGGTGCTTCACCGTAACTGACTGCTCCATTGCTGTAGAGAACCTCTACACGAATAAAGGCAACACTTTCAACACGTCTGAGTGCTGTAACAAAAGGGGTTTTGAGGGGAATATTTTTGATTGAGGTGGTTATATCTTGTATATGCATAGGCAAATTATAGCCTATGCATATTTAAAAGTGTAGTTTAATCTGCTAATTCGACAAGAAGTGCTTTAAAGTTCTCTTGTGCTTTTAAAAGATTTGCCTCTGTTAGTGCAAGATTTGCGCTTTGTAGCTCCTGTGTCTCTATAATTCGATCTGCCATATCACCGATGAGAACCTCTGTAGCTACAATTCTGTCTGCCATCTCTCCAATTCTGTCTGCCATATCACCAATATCGTCAGAGAGTCTCAACATTGCATTTACATACTCCGAATTTGTTGCAGATGCATCTGCAATCAAGAGTGTAGATATTGTCAAGAGATTTTGTGATGCAAGCAGGAGAGATTCAGATTGATCAAGGTTACTCTTCATAATACTATAATCTGTATCTCTAAAACTGCTATAGTCACATGTCTCTGTATCTGTTATGAGTGCAGATGCCGAAGTTGAGAGCATTACGCTCACTAAAAGTGCATAAAAGCTCTTTTTCATTGCCCTTCTCCTAGTTAAAATTCAAACGGCATTATATAAAATTGCTATTAAATCTCTCTTTATAGATGCAAAAGTATATAAGCAACTCCAAGACCTCCAAAGGTACCTACTAGATAACCCATAATGGCCATAAGTACACCGATACTGACAAATGCTTTGTTATAACTTGCTGCAAGAATTGGTGCAGAGGCAACCCCACCGATATTTGCAAGTGATGCAACAGCGATACTAAAGAGATCGAGTCTAAAGAGTTTGGCTCCTGCAACCATAATCGAAGCATGTATTACTAAAATCACAAAACCAGCAAGCACATAAACTCCAACTCCACTAAAATCTTCAACAACTGCGCGTGAGCCAATAAGTGCTATAAGAATATAGAGCATTGTTGTTGCAACCTCACTTGAACCGTTAATCTCTCTTAATTTTGTAAAAGAGCCAAGAACCCCAAAGAGAGATGCTACTATGACTATAGTCGTTGTTGTGTTTAAAAGAACAAATTTTTGGGCAATAAGCTGTGAAAAGAGTGAAACAACAAGAGCTAAAGCTATCAAGAGCCAGTAACGCTTCGCACCCATAGAGCATGCACACCCTATCTCACTTAAAGATGCCATCTCCTCCTCACTCTTTGTAAAACGGTTAAAGTATTGAGCAAATGGGGTTAAAAAGAGTAAGAACATCACCCAAAAGGTATAATTTACACTATCTACAACTAGTGCATAGGCAAAGGCATCCTCACTCACACCAAGTGCAGTTCCAACCGCTACCATATTGGCAGTTCCTCCCATCCAGCTCCCCGCAAGTGCACCAAATGCAGCTGCCATATCTTGGTTGAAATGAAATAGTTTTGCTACTACAATAAATGCAAAAGCTATAGAGAAGAGTGCTAAAAGATATGCAAGAAGAAGCCTCCTTCCAAGTTTGACAAAGTGACGCAGATCAACCTGCAGTAACATTAAAAAGAGCATTGCAGGCAGGAGATTTGTCTTACTCAGTTTATAGATATCGCTTATCTCCTGTGTTTGTGCAAAAAAACCAATAGATGCCAAAAACATACAAAAGGCATATATCATTACAACTGCGGGAATAAATCTAAATATCTTGAGTGTTGTTTTAGACTCCAAAAGATGAAAGAGTGTCGCAATCAGTGCTACACTAAAGAGGTACAAAAGCGGAGTAGTAATCACATCTTGCCTTTTATTTTTTCTATAAGTGTATCATATTTGAGAAAGAAACTTTAATGATAAATAGATTTAAATATAGATTTACTAAGGGAAATTTAGCTACATTTACACTCAAGATAGCTACCCAGAACAAATAGAGTTTTGAGCTTCATTTTATAACAAAAGATAGGTAATGGCAAAATATATAATACTAGATACAGAGACAACAGGTACAAATGAAGAGGATAGAATCATCCAACTTGGATATATTGTTTTAGGAGCAAAAGATGTAGAGGTACATAATGAGTTCTGTTCAAGTGATATTCCAATTAGTTTTGGTGCGATGGAAGTTCACGGTATCACACCAGAGATGATAGAGGGCAAACCAAAATGTACTGAGATGGCTTCTTATAAACGACTCTTAGAGCTCAACACACCAGATAACTATATGATAATTCACAATGCTCCTTTTGATTTAAAGATGCTTGAGAAAGAGGGATTTCAGACACAGATGAAGGTTATAGACACCCTTCGTGTTGCAAAACATGTTATGCCCGAAGAGGAGGCACACCGTCTTCAGTACTTCCGCTACAAAATGGGACTCTACAAAGAGGAGCAAAAAGAGGCTGAGAGCTTAGGCATAGTAGTTAAAGCACATGATGCCATTGGTGATGTTCTCGTTTTAAAACTCTTCCTCTCAAAACTACGTCAAGTTGTTGAGCAGAAGTATCCTGGCGAAAATCCTGTAGAGAAGATGGTTGATCTTACCAATACACCTATTTTAATTCAGACATTTCGGTTTGGAAAGCACAAAGGAAAAAAACTCCAAGAAGTAGCCATAGAGGATGCAGGATATCTTCGATGGATGCTTGGTAATATGGAGAATCTAGATGATGATATGCGTTACTCTATCAACTACTACCTAGAGAGTTAATTTATATCTCTCTAAGGCTATATTTGTAACAATGGGTAAAGTTATATAGAATTGGAGAGAGCATGAAGACTCTAGTGACGAAGCGCTATCTCATCAAAACCGCTCTGATTTTTGCTCTTGTACTTCTTTATGGATGTGCAGGCAGTGATGCAAAACCAAAACCACAGAGTGAGACTTTAACTCATAATAAAAAGAGTAAAAATACTCTCTACAGACTCAATATTATAGCCCCTGCAGGTGCTAAAATAAGAATTTTAAATATCAAACCAAAATATCGCAAGAATATTCAATTAAAAGCAGGAAAATACCTTATTGAAGTTACTAAGCCATCTTATAAGATGTTTAAAAAGTGGATTAGACTCAATAAAGATTTAAGCTACAAAGTCACACTCCATAGAGTAGTAAGTAGTAAAGTAAAGAGAGTCAAAGAGAAAGATTACTTCTCCTATCTTACCAAACTGCAATGGGTTAATAAAAATGAGAAGTTCTCCCACTACTACGATAAAACGAACAATCTTATCTGGGCATTGCAAAATTCATATATTGATCATATAAAAAGAGTAAAAGTCAAACATCTTTTTAAAGATAGTATGATTATTAAAGGAAGTCCATGGCCAAAACTTTACTCTGTAAAATATGACACACTTATCTACAGTGGAAACTTCAGATATAGAGGAAAATCTCTTCTTTTTAAAAAAAACAATACTATCACTCTCTATAAAGCCTCCAAAACACACTCTAAAAAAGAGAAGTTTGCCAAACTTACTTCTCTACGTGTAAATGGTATCACTGCTTCATGGAGAGTTCCAAAGTATGAAGAGCTAAGAAGATACAATCCCTTTAAAAGTTATCAAAAATATTTTGAAGTCTCATGGAGAACATATAAAGATATCTACTTTAATCTGCCAATACTCTGTACAAAAAAAGATAAAAAAGGCTACTACACAAACTCCGCATACGCTTATAAATATAGCGATAGATCACGACTCTACACTGCAGAGCCTATTGATCAGGCAAAACGGAACATCGAGAGTGACGAGACTCTTTTAGCACTAGAGTACTCACAAAATTTTGCTCTTTTACTACCGGTTAGAAAACCATCAAACAGCTATGATAAGATAATCTTCAATACAAAAATCTCACTCTATGAGAGACTCCACAAACTGACCAATCTCCTAACAAAGCAAGAGCTTAAAAGAGAAAAAAGAGAGAGAGCCGACTCTAAACTTGTAAACAAGATGGCATCGATTGCTCTTAATATGCTCTTGGGTGATCCAAAATTTGCATATGCCTACTATGATGCCAGTCGAGATGTCATCTATGCCAAACTCTATGCATCATCAGCAAATTTAACGCAAAAAGTTACAATCGCTGTTGGTTCAAGAGAGCCAAAAAAACTCAAAAAAGATCTCTTAAACAACACCCTAAAACAGAGTGTAACACTTACATTTCAAGAAGAGAAACCGCTCTTTAAAGCGGTACATATCTTTAAATAATGAATGCCGCTGCGATAAAAAGAAGAAGTGCTACAAAAGCACTTATAAGTGCATAAGGGAGTTGAGTTTGAACATGTTCTACTACATCACAATCTGCAGCAAGAGAGGAGATAATAGTTGTATCTGAGATAGGGGAGCAGTGATCGCCAAAGACCCCTCCACTAATAACTGCACCAACTGCCAAAGCAATATTTGCATCAACTCCCAGGGCCATTGGAAGAGCTATAGGAATCATAATAGAGAAAGTTCCCCATGAGGTACCTGTTGAGAAAGAGATAAGAGAACTCAAAAGAAATATAGTTGCAGCAAAAAGATAGGGGCTGAGGATATCACTGCTTAGTGAGGCAAGATATAGACCTGTATGGAGCTCAGTTGTAACCTTACCAATAGCAAAGGCAAAAAGTAGCACAATAGCAATAGGGAAAAGCTTTTTAGCACCAATAATCAAAGCTTTTAAAAAGCTAGATAGATCCATCTGTTTTGTCGGAATGTAGAGAACAAACATAAAAGCTATTGTTGTAAGCATTGTGTAAAAGATTGAAGTAGAACCACTCCCCTTTAAGATATCACCATTACCGCTCAAATATAAAAAGAGAAACAGACTCCCTATCATCACCCCAATAGGAAGAAGCATATAGATCATTGAGCTCTTATTTGAGTGGGTGAGTTTCTCTCTTTTAGGACTTGCTTTAGCTCTACGCATAGGACCTATATCTATACCAAACCATACCGCTATAAAAGTAACTGCCAAAGTCACCAAGGCGTAGAAATTATAAGCTACCGACTCTATAAGGAGTTCTAGAGCATCTCTCTGTATAACAGCTGATTCTACCTGCGTAGCAATCAAACCAAGAAGAAGTGCTCCCCATCCGTTTAAAAGAATTAAAGAGCTAATTGGTGCAGAGGTAGAGTCACACACAAAGGCCAGCTTTGCATGTGCTACACCCTCTTTATCACAAAGAGGACGTCCAACAGCACCTGCGATTAACGAGGTGATAGAGGATTCTATAAAAATAACAACACCTATAATATAACTTACAAGCAGTGCAGAGCGTGGAGAGTTAACAAGAGAGCTTCTCTCTGTTACAGCATTGACAAAAGCATCAATTCCACCACTTCTCTCTAAAAGCTCCATAACACTTCCTACTAAAATAGCAAAGGCCAAAGTTTTTAGAATCCACCCCTCTTCCAATAAAGAGGTATATAAAGAGAGGGTTTCTACAAAGGTAGCTGTAGCTGAAAAATCTTGTAAAATAAAGATACCAAGAAGAACTCCACCAAAAAGAGAGATCACTACACTCCTTGTATAGAGTGCTACTCCAATTGCCAGAAGTGATGGTAGAAGAGAGAGTGCAGAGAGTTCTATAGCTATCCCTTAGAACTCTATTGCCAAGAGCATAAGTCCATTTCGCCCAAAAATCTCTTTATAAGTTTCACACTCACGCTGTGCTACTTCACGAAAGCCAAGTTTTTTATAAAAAAGCTCTGTCTCTAATGAGCCTATCTCAATAATAGTCTGCGCAATTCGATAACCTTTGAGTCTTGCATTAAGCAGTGATTTTTGCATAAGTGCTTTGAGGACACCTACATCAATAAATCCCTCAAGCTCCTCCATAAAGTCAAACATTAAAGTTCTATTGTTTGTCTCGAAGTTACAATCATAAACAATTTTAAGAGGCTCTTTAACTTCATCACCACAACCTATCTCTTTAAGAGCTTCAATAAAGGTCTCTTGTGTAGATATTCTAGGTTCATAACTACAGAGAGTTCCGACACTCTTGCCGTCAACCTGTGCAATTAAGAAGTTTTTGTAGTGACAATGGCTTTTAGCATTGGTTTGTACTAATTTTTCAAGTTTTTCTAAAAGTATCTTCTCATCATTTGTTTCAAAAATCAGATCAAACAAACCATCTTTTTTTCCAGCGCGAGAGCTCTGCAGAATCATTTTTGCCAAGAAAGCAGCATCATTTGCAGAAGCTTGTTTTATTTGAATACTCATTATTTTATCCATTCATTAATCTAAGAGCTTTCCTCTTGACTTCACTTAATAGTAATAGTACCATACTTTATGATAAAAAGTTTCTTAATTACCATAAGTTTTTCAATATTGTTGCACTCTTCTGAGCAGATACTCTTTGTAGTAGCGGATGATTTCAATGCAACTAACGCTACTATGGAGTGTTATGAGGGTCATAGAGTTGTCTATAAAGATATTAAGGTAAATCTTGGAAAAAATGGTCTTGGATGGGGTATAGGAGTTCAAAAAGTAGCTCATAATTTAGATGAACCAATAAAAAGAGAGGGAGATGGACGTGCTCCTGCTGGTATATTTACACTTTCAGACAGCTTTGGTTATGCCCATTCCCCGCTCACTAGAAATATGCCCTACCTCTATGCAGATGCTAACCTTATCTGTGTCGATGAAGTAAACAACCCTTTTTATAACCAAATCATAGAGGCAAATGGCGATGAAAAGAGTTTTGAGTTTATGCGACGCTTAGATATGCAGTATAAATATGGTGTAGTTGTAGAGCACAATCCTCTAGCACAGAAGCAAAGAGGATCTTGTATATTTTTACATATTCAAAAAGCAAAAAAACATCCAACCGTTGGGTGTACTTCTATGAGTGAGAAGGATTTAAAAAGAGTTATTAAGTGGTTAGATAAAAAGAAAAAACCGATTCTAATCCAACTTCCAAAAAAATATGCAAAAAAGATACTAAAAGAGTACCCCTTTTTAAAAGAGTCAAAACTTCTTAAGTAGAAGTTTTACAAGAGGCACTAAGCCTCCTCTTTTACCATTCTATCTTTAGCCTCAATTCCCATAAGGGAGAGACCAGTTTTTAGTGAAAGTGCCACAACTAGCATCATCTTCAACAGTTTTGCTTCATCAGGTGTACCAATCATACGTACATCATAGTAGAACTTATGTAGTGATGCTGCTAAAGACTTCAGATAATCTGTCAGTTTTTGAACCTGACGTGATGTAAATGCATCCTCAACAACCTCTGGAAGCAGTAGAGCATCAAAAAGAAGTGTATCTGCATTCTCACCAAGATTTTTCAAACTTGCACCTTCAATCTCTTCTCTTGTAAGCGTAGATTTTGAAAGGAGTGTCTGAATACGTGCATGTGCATACTGAATGTAAAAAATAGGGTTTGAACTATCCTCTTTTTTAAACTCTGCTAAATCAAACTCTAAAGCGGTATCACTCTTTTTAGAAGCAAAGATAAAACGAAGTGCATCAGCACCAATCTCTTCAACAATATCGCTCATAAGAATAACGTTACCGGCACGTTTACTCATCTTGTACGGTTCACCATCTTTAAGGAGTGAAACCATTTGAGACAGCAATACCTCTAACTTGTTAGAATCATATCCAAGATACTCAACAGCCGCTTTTACACGTGGGATGTAACCATGATGGTCAGCTCCCCAGATGTTGATATAGTGGTCATACCCACGCTCAAACTTCTGGTTATGATAAACTATATCACCTGCTAAGTAAGTTGGGCGTCCATCTTCACGAACAACAACTCTATCATGGTCATCACCCTTAGCTTCAGATGCAAGCCAGACTTTACCCTCTTTCTCATAGATACTTCCAGGAGCATTCTCTTCCATCTTCTTCATAACTCTGTCCCAGTCATCATAGAGAGTTGACTCATAAACAAAAGTATCAAAGAATATATTTAAATCACCCAAATCTTTTACGATAATCTTCATCACTTCATCTTTAGCCCACATAGCAAGCTCACGACGACGTGACTCATCATTGAAGATCTCTACGCCAAACTTCTCTTTGGCACTCTGAGCAAGAGCTTCTAAATACTCTCCACGATAGTAACTCTCAGGATACTCAACCTCTTCATTTAAGAGGTTCTCTCTTGCATAGAGCTGAATAGAGAGTCCAAGCAGGTCAATCTGATTACCAGCATCATTTACATAGTACTCTGCTGTAATATCATAACCCAAGTGTTTTGCAAGACGGTAGAGTGTATCACCATAAACAGCTCCACGAGCATGGCCGATATGAAGCGGTCCTGTCGGGTTAGCACTGACAAACTCTAAAAGAATCTTCTCTTGTTTATCTTGTGTTGCAAATTTTGATTGGTTTTGGAGTGCCCATGATGCATACTCACTTAAGAAATCTTCACTTAAACGGAAGTTTAAGTAGCCTTTTACAGCCTCAACCTTTGAAAAGATCTCACTCTCACCAAAAGATGATGCAAGTTCATCAGCAATAACCATAGGTGATTTTCTTAGCTCTTTTGCTAAAGAGAAAGCTATAGGAGTAGCAAAGTGACCAAAAGAGCGGTCACGTGGCTTTTCTAAAACAACCTCACGACCTAACTTTTCGCGCAGTAGCGCCGATACACGTTGTTTCAAGGCTTACGCTTGTGTAGTAGATTTTGTAGTTTCAGTGTTTGACGCTACTTCTTCAGAGTTTTCAACTTTTTTAGGAGCATCTGTTGCCACTTCGTCTGTCTCTTTCATCTCAGCTTTAAAGTTTTTAATCCCTTTACCAAGACCTTTTGCTAAATCAGGTATCTTTTTAGCACCAAAAAGTAGTACAATAATTCCAAAGATTATAAGTAGTTCTGTTCCACTAGGCATTCCCATAGTTTCTTCCTTTTATAAATTAAGTTTTGAAGTATATCTTAGCTTTGCTGTAAATTCTCTTATCAATATACTTTATAGTTTGATGATTACAAATCTTCCCATTTTTGGACAAATTCATTGATTTCATCATTAGATTTTTTAAGTCTGGCACTTAGTGCTATAAGACGTAACTTATCTGCCGCCTCATCCAAATCATCATTGATAAGGAGATACTCATACTCAGATACACGCTGAATCTCTTTTTTTGCCATCTCAATACGTTTATCTATAACCTCTTGAGTATCAGTTGAACGATTTTGCAATCTTCTTTTTAGCTCTGAGAGTGTAGGTGGTGTAATAAAGACAGAAGTTGTAATATCACCAAGTCTACTGTTAATGGCAGCATTCCCCTGAACATCAATATCAAAGAGAACAAGTTTACCCTCAGCGAGTGCTTGTTTTACCGGCTTCAATGATGTTCCATAGTAGTTACCATGCACAAGAGCATACTCCAAAAAGTGATCCTCTTCAATATCTTTTTTGAACTCCTCCTCATCTACAAAGTAGTAGTGAACACCATCCTCTTCACCCTCTCTTATGGGACGAGTTGTTGTTGATATAGAGAAGTAACACTCTCCAATATCATCGATTATCTTATTTATTAAAGAGCTTTTACCTGCTCCACTTGGACCTGAAAGAACTAAAACTGCACCCTCTATTGCACTCATTAATTATCACCTAATGTTATATTTATACTGATTTTCATTCCCTTCATAGAAGCAGCGACATCTTTGTCGTTGAGTGCTTCTAGAAGTTTTTTCAAGGCTTCAACCCCATCTGCTTTCTCACCGCTCTCATCTTCGCTTCGAATCTCAATCTCGCTCTCATTGACATCCTCGACAAGCTCCTCTAAATCGCTAACAGCTTCCTCGCTTATACTCTCTTGCTCAAGCTCATCCTCTAGCTCCTCTTCAACCGCTTCTCCAAGTGCTAGTTTTAAATCTCTGCTTGAGAGAGCATCAAGAGAGTCTATCTCATTTGCAGCGATCTCTAACAGAGTATCTTCATCTATCTCGCTCTCTAAATCCTCTTCACTCAGGCTCTCAACCGCCTCTTGAATTTGTGCTTCTATATCTTCACCCTCTAATTCCTCATTTAACTCTTCTTCAATCTCTTCTTCAAGCGTATCATCTATAAACTCATCTAGCTCTTCCATAGCATCATCATCTAACTCCGCTAAAGATTCACTCTCTAGATTGAGCACTTCATCACTCTCCTCTTCAAGGGAGTCGCTCTCTTGAGACTCTATCTCTTCATCTTCACTAACAGTTTCATCATTGAGCTCTTGAGTTACTGCCTCATCGATTAGCTCCTCTAACTCTTCAACAGAAGCTGTTTGGAGTTCTTCTTCTGTATCTTGAGCAGTTTCACTCTCTTGATTCTCTTCTTCTAACTCTGGCTCCTCTTGAACTTCATCTTTGAAACTATCTAAAGAGAGTTCATCATCAATCTCTGCTATATCAGCATCCGCTTCATCTTCTAAATCAAGTGCCAAATCATAAGCTATATCACCCTCTTGGGCTCTTATCTCATCTGTAACTGCTTCATCAACCATCTCTTCTAACTCTTCAACTGAAGCAGTTTCGAGCTCCTCTTCAAGCTCCAACTCAAGACTCTCATCAAGATTAAACTCCACTTCATCTAGAGCCTCATCATCAGAGATATCAACATCCGCCTCATCATCTAGATCTAAGGCCAAATCATAATCGACCGTCTCATCTACCTCAAGACTCTCCTCTTGAGACTCCTGACTCTCTTGTGCAGTACCAACTTTCAAGTTTTGCATTATTTCATAAAATCTATCGAGACTCTCTTTTATCTCACTACTATTTGAGGATGTATTTACAACAACTAAAGCGTCAAGCGCATCCTCTATTTTAAGGTTGGCAGCTACACCCTTTAGTTTATGTGAAATATTTTTTACGCTCTCTAAATCTCCACTCTCTAAAGCTGCATAGATTTCATCTCTATACTCATTTGCTTGAGCGATAAAATCACCTACAAACTCCTCTACAACATCAACAGCCAAACCAAGGTCATTTGCAGCCAGTTGAGGATCATAGTTCTGCTCACTACTTTGAGCTTTCTCCTCTTCTCCCTCATCAACAACCAGTTCCTCTATCTCTGCATCACTCTCAACTTCCAAATCATCAAAGGAGAGATCTTCACTCGTCTCTTCAAGAAGCTCTTTTACCTTTTGAGCCTCCTCATCATCTAAAACACTCTCGCCTGACTCCAACTCATCATCGAGTTTAAAATCATCTTCTTCATCATCAAGATTGATCTCATCATCAAGGTTTAAAGTTTCATCTTCATCAAATGAAAGCTCCTCGTCTAGATTGAGTTCCTCATCAAGATGTAACTCATCGTCATCCAAAGAGAGTTCATCATCAAGGTTAAGCTCATCGTCTATGGAGACATCTTCACTAAAATCGGCCTCATTTTCACTATCGCCATTTGCAATATCTTTGGAAAATATTGCAAAAAGTTCTACTAAATCTGTTGGAAGAAAAGGTTTTTTAATTGTAGAGGAGAAGCCATCAACTGGTTCAGTATCTCGTGAACAGATAAAGAGAGATTTTGCATAGTGTGTCTTCTCCTTAAGCTCATTTAATAGAGTATCTGTGTAGAGAGTATCATCTACAACTACCAAATCATATTTAGCATTTGGAATTTTCTCAATATTATCTATTGTATCTAACTCATCAGAAGTCTTTTGTGCACTTAATGTAACTAATTTATTTACCACTGGATTATCATTTAATAGTAGAATCTTCACGCCTATTCCTTATGAGAGCTTAATATGATTATTTAAAATCACCAATATTGTACCTAAAAAAAACTAAAAAAACATCTCTAATGCATTAAAGGCACTAAGCATCTCTGTTTTAAGAATTAACATCGTAGCAGTCAATGTAGCTATTAAGACAACAAAGGCAACCATAATTTTAATCGGAAACCCAATAACTAAAAGGTTAAACTGCGGCATTGTCTTCATTAACATTCCAAAGATTACATCAGCAAGCCAAGAGAGGGCAATAATAGGAAATGCTATCATCAAACCAACCAAAAACATTCTTGATGTTGCATGAATTATATACTCAAAGAGGTCATCTGTCATTAAAAATCCCCCTAAGGGAATACTCTTTAGTGAAGCATCTATATAGAGTAGCATCCAGTGATCTAGATTGAGTGTCAAGAGTACCATTAATCCCAAAAGTGATAAAAACTGTGAGATTATCGGCATAGAGACACCTGATTGTGGATCAATGGCACTCGCCATAGAAAATCCCATCATAAAAGAGATAGTCCCTCCGGCAAAAGTGATTACATTATAAGCAATTTGTAAAATAATTCCAACAGCAAGGCCAAGCATAAACTCACTCAAAATTGCCACTATTATAGTTGGAAGAGTAATCTCAATGGCAAGTGGCGGCATAGAGGAGTAAAATACAACTGTAAAGAAAAAAGCCATGGCAGCTTTTATGTTCATAGGAATATTGTTGTGAGAGAATATAGGAACAGCTATAAATAGAGCAGCAAAACGAAAAAAAAGCAGTAAAAAAGCAACTACATTCGCTTCATTGAAGATATCTGTTAAAAACACTCTCTATCCTTCTACTGTATCTGAAGTAACTCTTTGTTTTCCAACTTATAGACTCTATCACACATATGTGCGAGCTTATCATCATGTGTAACTAAAATCATTCCCGCTTCATGATCTTCACAGTACTCAAAAAAGAGCTTCATAACCTCTGCTGCTGTCTCTTTATCTAAGTTTCCTGTCGGTTCATCTGCAAAAATAATATCTGGCTCTTTTGTTAAAACTCTTGCTATTGATACACGTTGTTGCTGTCCACCGGAGAGCTCTGTAACTTTTTGATGTATGCAGTGTTTTATCTCTAATCTCTCTAAAAGTTCCTCTTTTATTGGCTTTTGGGAGAGTATCTCTGCTACTTCAAGATTTTCATAAGCTGAAAAGCCTTTAAAAAGATAGTGTGATTGAAAAACAAGGCCAAGTCGATTACGCTTTACAAGAGTAAGCTCTTTTGAACTCATAGTAGATATCTCTTTACCAAAGAGTTCAATCTCTCCCTCATCAGGTTGAAGAAGTGTTGAGAGTATATGAAGGAGGGTTGATTTGCCACTGCCACTCATACCTATTATAGCAATAGATTCTTTTTTGTTAACGCTTAATGAAACATCAGAAAATAGTTTATATTCGAATGTGTGTGATAAATTTTTAGCAGATAATAGATTCATAAGAAGATTATATCAAATCTTCATAAAGGGGGAGTTAAAAGTATAAAAGGGGATTGGGTAAGCCGAAGGCTTAACCCATTTGTGCTGCAACTTCTGCTGCGAAGTCATCTTCTTTTTTCTCAATTCCTTCACCAACTTCAAGGCGAACAAATTCAGTAATCTCAGCTGTACCACCACATGCTTTAGCTGCTTTTTCAACTGCTTGTGCAACAGTTAATTTGTCATCTAGTACATATTGTTGGTCAAGAAGAGCTTGCTCTTGGTCTAAAAGAGTGTTATCTAAGATAAAACGAGCAATTTTACCAGGAATAATTTTATCTAAAATTTTCTCCGGTTTACCCTCTGCGATTAACTCAGCTTTGATGTCAGCTTCAGCCTGAGCCATAACTTCATCTGTAAGTTGCATCATAGAGATATATTTAGGAACGTTTTTAAGAGGTTTACCAAGACGGCTTAACTCTTCGTTCTCTTTTTTAAGTGCTTCAATACGACCTTTTGTTTCACTCTCAACATACTCAGCATCAAAATCTTTGTAGCTAAGTGTTGTAGGTTTCATTGCAGATGCGTGCATTGCAACTTGTTTTAAAGTATCTCTCATGCACTCTGCAGTTTTTTCAGAGTCACATTTCGCTTTAACGATAACTGCGATACGATTGTTTGAGTGAATGTAACCATTCATTGCTTCAGTTGGTTCAGCTTTCATTACTGCAAAACGGCGAACTTCAATTTTCTCACCGATTTTTGTAACAGTCTCAACAAATTTCTCACCATATGCAGAAGCGTTAAGTGCTTCAACATCAGCTGGTTCGTTGTTGTAGATCTCTTCAACAGTATCTTTTACAAGATTTTGGAAACCTTCGTTTTGTGCAACGAAGTCAGTTTCAGAGTTTACTTCAACTACTGCTGCTTTTGAGAAATCCTCAGCCATTTTATAACCAACAAGACCTTCTGCTGCAACACGGTCAGCTTTTTTAGCTGCTTTAGCGATACCACGCTCTTTAAGCAGCTCTTTTGCTTTTTCCATGTCACCATCAGCTTCAACTAAAACTTTTTTACAATCCATCATAGGAGCGTCAGTTGCTGCACGAAGCTCCTTAACCATTGCTGCTGTTACTGCTGCCATAATTACGCTTCCTCTGTTTTTGTTTCTTCAGTTGCTGGAGCTTCAGTAGTTGCTGCTTCTTCGCTAGCTACTTCTTCTGT
>Ga0256843_1000803_pt1 | contig 25936 bp, 21 predicted proteins | sample AlvinellametaG_FD_191572 | JGI IMG/M metagenome (GOLD analysis project Ga0256843, IMG submission 191572) | Pompeii worm associated microbial communities from hydrothermal vent at the East Pacific Rise, Pacific Ocean - Alvinella | ecosystem: Host-associated > Annelida > Integument > Unclassified ... | reverse complement strand
ACCTGTTGCCGCCCCCTGGAAAGGCTCAATAAACGATGGGTGGTTGTGGCTCTCCATTTTAAAGACGGCCGCCATCCCATCACCAATGTCAATAACACCGGCATTTTCACCCGGCCCTTGGATCACCCATGGGGCTTTGGTTGGGAAACCGTTAAGATACTTCTTGCTCGATTTATATGAGCAGTGCTCCGACCACATTGCTGAGAAGATACCGATCTCTACGATATTGGGGTGTCTTCCATCCAAAATACGCAGAATATCTTCATACTCCTCTTTAGAGAGTTTGTGACTCTTGAGTACTTCATCTAAGTTTTCAATTGGCTGTGACATAAAGTGTGTCCTTTGTAAAGGGGTAAAATAAGAGATCTATTATACTAAAAAGGTGCTAAAGAGGGGCTGTCTTTGACAAAGAACGTGGTATCATTTCAAACAAAATAAAAGGTAGGTAATCTATGAATAGAATTAAACAGATGTTAACACTTCAACAGCAACTCAATGATGCTACCAATGGTATTGGGTGGGAAAAAGGAACAACAAAAAATGGCAAACTGATCAACTGGAGACGCTGTGCCTACTTAGAGTGTGCCGAACTGATCGAGAGCTATCCATGGAAACACTGGAAGAACATCGATGCCCAGCCAGACTACGAAAACATCAAGATAGAAGCGGTGGATATTTGGCACTTTATTATGTCTGAAGCATTGGCTGAGTACAAAAACAGTCAATTAGGTGATATTGATCAACTTACAGAAGATATTACCGCTTTAGAGCCCTTTCATGCTTTCACTCAACCACACGTACCTACAACAAAAGATTACTATCAACAAATAGAGAGTGTAGAAAAGTTGTTAAAAAGTATCTTTTGTAGTAGTAGCACCCTACAACTTGTAGAAGATTTCTTTGATGTAGCGATGCAGTCAGGGCTTGATCTACAGAGACTTTATCAGCTCTATATTGGTAAAAATATCTTAAATCAATTTAGACAAGATCATGGATACAAAGAGGGAACATACATTAAAATATGGAATGGTAAAGAAGATAACGTTGCAATGCAACAGATATTAGAAGAGAACCCTCAGATCACACCAGAACGGCTGTATCAAAAATTGGAAGAAGCTTACCCAAACAGATAGTTTTAGATAAACTTCATTGTGCTCTTGGCCCTAAAGACTTCGACAGCAGATGCTGTCGATTAGTACATATTGCCTACAAGATCTTTTTGAACAATCTGATTACCACTTACTGTCACCTGTGTTGCTACACGAATACTCTTAGGTGTCTCATAGCCACACTCCTGCCCACACTTAACAGTACCAATGAGGTAGTATGTTCCACTTGGTACCCCATAGAATGCAAAGTTACCATTGGCATCAGAAGAGGTGAAACGCAGATAGTTAAAGAGTCTGTCATCTGCTTTCTCCATTTTTCTTCCGCCAATATAGCTCTCTTTATACCACTGATCAGAGTAGCTTGTTTTAGGGTTTAGGTAGAGTCTTGTTGCCTTTCCATACACTTTGCTACCATGGCCATCGGTAACATAAATAGCCCCTTTTACTGTACCCTTACCGGTTTTTGCCAAACGGGCATACTCTTTGGTAGGGAAAGGAATACGAGCTACTTTTCCAGAAGCATTAACAACTGTCTGACTCTCTGTAAGGTTCTGATCGATATCGGAGATATCGATGTTCTCTTTTTCTTCTTCTGTCGAGACAGTTCCCCATGGAGCTTGTGGTGCTGTCTGTCCATACGTTCCTTGCGGATCACCTGGTAGTGGTGGTAACCCTCTTTGGATACAACCGGTAAATAAAAACATCGCAGTAATTGCGATATAGAACATCTTTACAACATAATTCATGAGACGCCATCCTTACAAGATAATGAGATTTATTATACAACAGTACGATTAAACAGGTGGTAATTCAGCATCGTTTTTGACGATTTTCAAAGTAGTTTTGAAGAAAGCCTTTGGCCTCTTCATCACCATATATTGCTGCTTTTTGATACCAAAATGCAGCATTGGTACAACTCTTCTTTACCATTTTGCCTTTTCGATAATACTCTGCCAACTCACGCTGAGAGCCGAGATCACCCTCTTTGGCAAAACGGTGAAGCCGCTTGAGTTTTTTCTTTTCTGAACGATAGTACCTGATTGTATGCCAGATAAACCATAGCGTAAAGGGAACCAAAAGCGTAATCAAAAAGAGCTCTGACTTAAAAAAATCACTATTTGCCAAGACAAAACTCTCCAAACATTTTATCGAGTATCTCTTCGCTATCGTATGGTTTAGAGATGGAGGAGATATACTTTACTGCCTCTTGTAGATGATAAGAGAAAAACTCCAATTCACCATTTTCAAGCGGAGTAATCGCTTCTAAAATTGCCTCTTTGGTTCGCTCCACAGCTTCTATCTGCCGTGATGAGACAAGCATCAGCTCTTCATCTTCTCCTATGGCATCCAATAGCCTTTTCAGACGATCTGTCAACTCAGAAAACCCCTCTTTGACACTCACTTCAACAGGTTCAAAGCGTGTAAACTTGGAACGATCGATCACCTGTTCAAGATCGCACTTGTTGAGTGCTACTATAACATCCTTTTCTCTCATATTTGTCACAAGTGAAAGGATCTTCTCATCCTCCTCATCAAAAGGACGTGAAGCATCAAAGAGTGCAATCACCACATCGGCATCTTCTACAGAACGTATAGATCTCTCAATACCGATCTTCTCAATGGTATCTTCAGACTCTCTAATACCAGCAGTATCAACAAGCCTTATAATATGTGAACCTATACGTACCTGCTCTTCGATGGTATCGCGTGTAGTACCTGCAATATCACTTACAATTGCTCGATCGTAAGCGAGTAGTGCATTAAGCAAAGAGCTTTTACCCACATTGGGCTTTCCGACAATGGCAACTTTAAACCCCTCTATAAGCCCTCTTCTACGATGACTTGTCTCTACGATTTTTTCGATCTGATCCACAAGTTGCTGCAACTGAGTTTTAATGCCTTCAATAATATCATCAGGCAGATCCTCTTCTGCATAGTCGATCATCACTTCAGAGTAGGCAAGTGCTTTTAATAGAGCTTCTCGGCTCTCATCAACAAAAACCCTTAACTCACCCTTCATCTGTTTAGCCAAAATCTTTGCTGCATCAACACTTTTAGCTTCAATCAGTTTTGAGATCGCTTCTGCTTCTGTTAAATCTATTTTGCCATTTAAAAAAGCACGTTTAGAGAACTCCCCGGGTGTAGCCAAACGCACACCTAGTGCCAAGATTGTATCGAGTACCTCTTGGGCAACTACCATCCCCCCATGGCATTGGAACTCAACAATCTCTTCACCTGTAAAACTGTAAGGAGCAGCAAAATAGATCATAATAGCCTGATCAATAAGATCATCTGTACGGTTATAAAGTGAGGTTAAGTGAGCATACCGTGGTTTGATATGCTCTTTTTTAGAGAGTTTTTGTGCAACTTCTAGTGCACGAGTACCACTGATACGTATAATAGAAATAGAAGAGACACCATGGGCAGTCGCAATGGCAGTAATGGTATCAGTCATCTTTTTTTGTCAAGAATTCATTAATAACAACAAACTTCTTCCCCGATTTTGCTGTTTTAACTGCAACATATTTGTCAGGAAAGACTTCACGTAACTGCTCAAGTGCAATCTGCACCAATATACCATCAAGAAAACGGGTTTTTCCTCGTCCATGCTCTTTGACAGTTTCAATAACAGGTTGGATATAACTACGGATCATCTCCTGTTGTGTTGTAATGAAAGCAGCGATTTCAAGCTTGACATAGAGCTGATACTTACTATAGAGCCAGTTATAGAGCATATAGGAGAAGGCATTATAACGATACCCCTCTTTTCCAATAAGCAAGGCTGCATCCTCCCCATCTATAAAGATAAGTGCCGTATTGTCAACGACATCTACTTCAACGACATCGATGTCAAAGCATGATATCTCCATCAGATGTTTGAGGCTCTCTTCAATTGTCTGTGCCAATGCAATATCATCTGAGATAGATACCTCTTCTACACACTCTTTATGCTCAGCTTCAAAAAAACTATCGACGATCTCATTAGACTCCAAAGATGTCTGTGAGATTGTCGAAGATAGTTCTTTCTCCTCTTCAGGTTCTACCGATGCCTCCTCTTTAACAACAGCAATGATCTCATCTGCCGCTTGGGAGACAAGGGTGTTGTCAGGTGCAACATCAGGGAGTTGCTCTTGAGTGTTTGTTTCGGTAGATAGGGGATGCTCTCTGGTTGCAACAATAATGGCACTCTTTTTAAAGAGTCCCAAAATCCCTTTGGTAGGGTACTGTACCACTTCATACTGAAGTTCGGTTACAGAGCAGGAGAGTTTGGCTGCAGCGATCTCATACGCCTCTTCAAGGGTAGGAGCTTCAACCTTTGTCATCTTCTACTCCTTCCCTTTTTTCTTAGCTGCTGCTGCCGCTTTGTGCTTTTGGTATGCATTGTTAATAATATACTGCTGTCCGATCGTAAAGATGTTGTTGACTACCCAGTAGAGTACCAATCCTGACGGGAATGGCATAATGATAAACATAATCGCCATCATTATAGGGAAGAACTGGAAGATCTTCTCTTGCATCGGATCGGTAAAGTTGTTTGGTGTGATCTTCTGCTGGATCCACATCGTTACACCCATGAGTACCGGCAAGATATAGTATGGATCAGCTGCGGCCAGGTTATCGATCCACCCTGGGATCCACGCTGCACCTTGAAGTTCATCGGCGTTAAGAAGCACACGATAGAGTGCAAAGAATACAGGAATCTGTAGCAACATCGGCAGACACCCACCCATTGGGTTGGCACCATGTTTTTTATACATCTCCATCATCTTCATATTAAGTTTGGCCGGATCATCCTTGTACTTCTCACGTAGTTCTTTCATCTTGGGTGCAAGATCTTTGAGTTTTTGCATAGACATCATACCCTTATACGAGAGTGGGAAGAGTACGAGTTTTACAAGAAGGGTAAAGAGAATGATTGTCCATCCCCAGTTACCTATGAGATCGTTAAGCCATAGTAGTACTTTAAAGAACGGTTTCGAGAGGAAAGTAAACCAACCAAACTCAATGGCGTCAGTAAGCTCTGGATGGATTGAGGCAAGAAGTTTATACTCTTTTGGCCCAATATATCCACCAAGATGCATCGCAGGTTCACCCTGTACAAAGATAAGTGGATTATCCTCTTCAACCTTTAAGATAGTTACATTCATACCCTTCTTAAAGTCATAAAACATCGTAGCGACATAGCGATCGAATGCCGAAGCGATTCTGGCATTTTGAAATACTTCGTCCCCTTTGGCATCGCCATCTTCAATGGTTTTAATCACACCATCTGGTGTTTTAATGAGTGCACCACGTACCAGCATATACATAGAGTTGTCTGCCATTGGTCTGTGGCCAGGGGTAATAAAGTATGGCTGTGGTGTTGTAAGTTTTACATCTAATGTGTAGGCACCTGTCGGCTCAATTGTGATTGTTTTGGTAATCGTGGTTTGAGAAAGGTGCTGTGTCAATGTTACAGTAACAGGTTTCTCTTTGACATCAACCGTTCCGCTTAATGAAGCTTCATAAGGGGTTTTGAACGCTTCATCATTTAAGGCTCTGTCTACAAAACGTACTTCCAGCGGCTTCGTTTTGTCTGCACCCAGAATTTGAAGATTTTCACCTTTTTCATTCTGGTATTTCTTCTCAAGAAGCTCAAACTGAGAGATACGCCCTAACGAATCTATTGTCATGTTGAATGTATCTGATACAACATGAAGCAGTGCATCTGTATTGCCATGTGATGGTAGAGGATAACTCTGTTGCTGGGAAGATGGTGCTGTTTGTGTTGTGGCCAGTTGTGGTGCTGCTTTTGTAGCTGTGCTGTTTTGCTCAATTGCTTGTGGTGTAGGTGGGGTAAAGAGATAGCTGTACCCTACAAAAACCAAAAAAGAGAGAGCTAGTGCCAGAAGTAGTCGTTTATTCAGATCTTGTTGTTCCAAAGTAGTACCTTTTGTATCGATTAGTCGATAGTATAGTATGTCATTAATTAATGTTAGTTTGTTTTATATGCAGTACACTTTTTAAGTGCATGAAGATAGGCTTTGCGAGTCACGCTATACTCTTTGTCTAAAAGAGCCGGTTTGGCAACCAAGACATAAGCACCGCTCTTTAAACAGTCAATATGCTCGATAAAGTGTGCTCGAAGCAACCGTTTTGCTCTGTTCCGGTGAACTGCATTTCCTATTTTTTTACTGGCGACAAAACCAACTTCATAACTCTCTCTTTTTTGGTAAAAGAGGACGAAGTAGGGAGAGTGCCAGGTTTTAGTGGAGCGGTTATAGACTCCGTTAAACGCTTTAGTTGTCCGAAGACGTGTAAAATGTTTTATCTTTCCGATGATGTTATACCGCTAGTCTTTTTCTACCTTTTGCACGTCTAGCTGCAATCACTTTTCTACCATTTTTAGTTTTCATTCTTGTTCTGAAACCGTGTGTTCTTTTTCTTGGTGTGTTGTGTGGTTGATATGTTCTTTTCATCTCAAGTCCTTCTCTTTTTTACTACAGTCGTGTAGTTATATTTGGACGCGATTCTATCTAAAGGTGGCTTAACTTATGCTAATTTAATCGCTATATGCTCTATTTTAATGGAGTGTTTTAAAATGTATCTCTCCATACCGTTCCTCTTTTTTGGCTTCTGCCAACATACGGATAGATTTATAAATAAGATACTTGATCTCATGCATTGTATTACGAACCTCAAGTTCAACACAATACGGGGCATCGATATGTATGCTCTTTATAGTCTGCAAAAGTCGTTCACTAAAGTGGTATCCACCATCAACCTTTGTGTCTTGACATATAAGTGCATAGATATTACGTTCTGAACATAAATTGAAAAGAAGATCCGTCTGACGCTTTTGCCGGTTTAAAATATCGTAAATATCTTCTTTGTCCGTATCTAGCAATATAATCACAAAAGCCTCTTCATCTCCACGGTTCATTAAGAAATAGACCATCTCAAGCGGTACTTGCATCTGATCGATCATCGATGTAGCCAGATTGATATCTTCACTTGAAAAACGGATCTTTGTTGTTCCACGAATCTCATTTGAACGTCTTTTCACTTTATCCCCCTTTATTAAAAGATAATTGATACCCTCTCAAATTTATTATACCTAAAAATAAAAAGAGTATTCTTTCACTTTTTTTTTACAAATGTAAAGCTATAATGCCACTATGAATAACGATAAATACACTTCACTCCCCTCACCCTGCTGGTTACTCAATGAAAAAGCACTTCTTAGCAATCTTCAAACGATTCAATACATTAAAGACAAAAGTGGTGCAAAAGTTCTCTTGGCACTCAAGGGGTATGCACTATGGAAAAGTTTTAAAAGCATTAAACCTTATCTAGACGGCTGTTGTGCCAGTGGACTCCATGAAGCAAAACTCGCCTCTGAGACATTTGGCAAAGAGGTACACACCTACTCCCCTGCATTTAAAGCTGAAGAGATCGAAGAGATCGCTTCAATCTCGCACCATCTTGTATTTAATTCACCATCGCAATTCAAACAGTTTGGCAACAAGGCAAAAGAGATCAACCCAAAACTCTCTTTGGGATTACGCACCAATCCAGAGTACTCTGAGGCCCCAAAAGAGATATATAACCCCTGTGGACTCTACTCTAGGCTGGGTACAACAATCGAAAACTTTGATGCTTCTATTGTGAGTAAAATCGACGGGTTGCACTTTCATGCACTGTGTGAACAGAGTGCCGATGCCCTTGAGGCAGTTTTGGAACACTTCGAATCAAAATTTGCTCCTTATATCCCTCAGATGAAGTGGATCAACTTTGGTGGAGGACACCACATCACCAAAAAAGGGTATGATGTTGAAAAACTCATACAAATCATTCAAACATTTAAAGCCAAATATGATGTTGATGTCTATTTGGAACCAGGAGAAGCCATAGGGTGGGAGACAGGTGTACTGGTTGCGACTGTTTTAGATATTGTTCATAACGGTATCGATATTGCAATTCTCGATACCTCAGCAGAGGCACATATGCCAGATACGATCATTATGCCTTACCGTGCAGAGGTAAGAGGAGCTAAAGAGGCCAACAAGGCACCATTCACCTACAGATTGGCGGGTAACACCTGCCTGGCCGGAGATATTATGGGAGACTACAGCTTTCATACACCACTCCAAGTAGGAGACAAGATCATCTTTGAAGATCAGATGCACTATACCATGGTAAAAGCAACCACCTTCAACGGTATCAAACTTCCGGCAATTGCAATTGAACATCTTGATGGTACTATTGAGGTGGTCAAAGAGTTTGGTTATGAAACCTTTAAAGAACGGCTCTCTTAAACCAGATAGTTTATTTAATAATAATATCGCTATCGGGTGGTGTATGTCTCTTTTTACGAAGATTGAAATCTTTAATGTAGACAACATCAACCGACTGAGAAGTTTCACTGGCACCAACCACCACTTCGACAGTAGGTGAGTGGCGGTATTTTACCTCTACCCTTGGTACCTCACCGTTAATGTAGATCACCGTTACTTTATCGCTGATCTTTTTACCCACTTCAACGCTGTTGCCTTCGCCCAGTACGAGGTGATCTATCTCAACACCCAGATCGTTCAGAGCCGATTTGGCCATAGCACCCCCCATCATCTTCATCATATCTTCTGCATTGTTCTTCCCTGCAGCCTCTTCGGAGTCAAATAGTATGATAGAGAGAATCTGCTCTTTGCTCAAACTCGGTACAGAAGAGAAGAGAATATTTGGTACAGCCGGTGTTCCTGTTACGCTAATGGTAATTACATGACGCAACGCTTTATATTTGATCTTGACATCGAGCATCGGTTTGTTAGGATCACCTGTCATGTAGATATGACTCTTGTCAAACGTAAACTTCTTCTTCTCAAAGAGGTAACTACTACCATCTACAATATCTACAGAACCAAGAAGGGATATTTTGTCAAAGGGTGCTTTATGCACACCCAGTGCCAACTTCAACCCCATATCTACAGGCCCACTTTTGTACGCCAGGGGCTCTTTGGAGTTGATGTTGATCTGCATACTAAGATGATCCATAAAAGGGTTGGGCTCTTTTTTCTTCATCTGTTGTACGATTACAATGTCACTATCGTCTGGAAAGCTTTTGGTAGAGAGATCATAGTGAATCTGGCCACCCAACACTGTTACATCTCCTGTAACATTGGTATTTTCACCTTGAAATGCCGCTGTGATATCTATTTGGGCATCCAAGTCTACCAACTCGTGCGAGAAGTGGAACTTCTCTGCTTTTGCTCTGATCTCTCCTTGCATTTTCTTAAAATCCAAATCACCTGTCAATGTAAGTGCATCATTGATCCAGAATGTATCTATCTGCACACTTTGGGGTGTGAGTTTTAAAGATGAGGGTTTGGTGGCATAAAGATGCATACCATTATAGAGTAGATTGTAGTTTGGAATGATGATCCTGTCAGCTAACTTGGAGAGTTCAAGATGAACATCTTGAAGCACCTGCTTACTCTTACGGCCACTTTTGTAGAGAATTTTGGGAGACTCCAGCTCTAAAACGATCATCCCATCTGCTTTTTTGACAACAGACAACGCCAGTGCCCCTTCAACCTTTGGTGGGTTTTTAAGGGTATAAAAGTGGGAGATCGTCTTAAAGAGTCTGTTAAAAGAGTCAACACTGCTCTGAAGTGCCATCTCTCCAGAGAGTTTGCCAGAAAGCAATGCCTCTACTCCTTGAACACTCACTTTTCCCTCAACATCATCACTTTGTGCTGTATAACGCAGATATGATGTGATCTCTCCTGCTTTTAGGTTAGCTTGGAGATTCTGCTTCTCTTGTTGTAGTGTGAGATGTAGTGGGGTGATGTTCTTCCATTGAATATTGGGATCAACGCCATAAAGCAGAGAGTTTTTAGCCAACGTAACATCAGCTACTACCTTTTTGGTTGCCTCTTGTTGTGTTATTTTCCCTTTCATGTTGATAACGTTAGATACAATACCAAAGGCAACCTCACCCGTTAAAGCACCTTCAACCAACTGAAACGGTGCATCGACAACAACGTTGGCTTTTGCCTCTTGCAATGCTTCTGGAAGCGACACAAATGAGGCCAGAGGAATGGCTTGGGTTGTCTTAAAGTGAGCAATACCGCCTTTTTGAAAATCGTCTGATGTTACATTCCCCTCTAAGCCTTTGGCATGAAGCGTGGCATGAAGCAGCTTTTGAGAACCTTCTACTTTAAGTGTAAGCCCATCGAGTAGCGGGAGTTTTTGGCCACTCTCTATGGTAAAATCACTACCGGAGAGATTGGCACGATAGTGAAACTCCTTCTTCTCTTGTTGCACTGTTGCATCTAGTCTCATCGCACCACTGTAGGGGGTTAAGAGGTTGGCATGTAGTTGGCTTTGAAGTTGACTGTTGTTAAGATCGTACCCTACCAGTGCATGAAACTTTGGAATATCAATATTAAATCTCGTAGCATTACCCTCTGTTTTAAGGAGCTCTTTTGCCTGGGTTATGATGCCCACATCCACGCTGTAGCGTGTTGCATTCAATTCAAGTGCCAACGGTGCCAGTGCCTTATCGTTGATAGAGGGAGCATAGGTTTCAAAGAGTGGCTTTTGTAGTGTGACACTCCCTTTGGAGTAGAGACGATTCTGCTTAAGATAACCTCTTTGAAGCAGATGGAGTAGATTACTCTTTAACACCAAAGAGATATTACCATCTTCAACCATGCTTCTTTCAAGTGACAGATGTAGATCTTGAGCTGCAAAAGTGAGTGATTCTATATCGATCTTTGGGTGATGGTAAGGAAGGAGTGTCACATCTGCTTGTTTAAGAAGCAATCTTTTAGGTAGCCACGCAGGAAATGACGTGTTGGTTGAAGTGTTATCGTCTCTCTTCTTCATTTTGGTTGCAATGACGGTAGGCTCTTTTGCATCACTGAGATTACTTTCATTTTGGTTATGTGCAAAGAGTGCCATGATGTGCGTCATGTTAATGTCATCAACTCTCAGTTGCTCTACAACCGCTTCATCTGCTATATGGCCTTTAAGGGCTACAGTTCCAACATCAGTAAGGAGCTGAAGATCAACAAGATCAAGTGCTACTTTGTGGTTATCTGTCTTTTGAAGCGGTAGTGTAAAGCCATCGAGCATGAGAGATGCACGTTTGACATCAACCCCCTCATACGACATGGGTTTAAGATCTAACGCAAAGTGTGAGAGCACAACAGCCTCTATAGGGAGTTTTGTGGTTGTCTCTTTTGTCGCTTTGGGTTGCTCTTTAGTGTTTTTTTGCCCATTAGCATGTTGCAAACGTGCCAAAATAGTCTCTAGATCGATCCCCTTAAGTCCAAATGAATCTACAAAGAGTTTATGCTCTGCTACTCTTCCCTCAAGATGCAAAGTACCAATACTGCTGTCTATTTCGCTCCGGTATGAAGAGGCCTCTAACACCCCCTCACCATAACGAAGGTTAGAGGCTTTAAAGTAGGCATCTGATACGGTAATGTTATGCTCTTGAAACGGACTCATATGAATAAAGAGATCATCCACCGTAACAATAAGCGGAAAGGAGAAACCACCTTGAGATCTCTGCTGTTGTTTTGTCTCTTTTGTAGCAAATGATGCAATCATCGCTTTAAGTGCTTTTAGATCCAGGTTCTCCGCACGTACTTCCGATATATCGATATGCTTGTAGAAGAGTTCGGAAAGATGCCAGTTAAAGCGTATCTCTTTGGAGATTCTCATACCAGAAAAGCTCAACCCCTCAATCTCTACACCCGAAAAGAGATCACCACTCACCTCACTGTAGGTAATATTACGCTCTTTGACATACGATGCAACAGCCTCTTTAAGCAGATATGACGAGTTGAGTGCAACCACGACACTCCCCACAATAAGAACCACCAAAATCAAGAGTGTGTAGAGAACTTTTTTCATTAGAAAGACTGTCCTATTTGAAATGAGATACCATAGATCGAAGGCTCATCAATATTGAACCCCACATCCAACTTAAAGGGGCCAACCGGTGTCTGATAACGCACCCCTACCCCTGCTGAGCTTATGATCTCGCCTGTAAAGTCATAGCTGTCGGCATTGAGCAGGGTGTTGTCGTTAAATAGTGCTCCATAGAGTTTACCATAAATGGGGTAATCTACCTCAAAAGAGAGGTTTGCCATACTCAAGGCACCATTGATCAGATCTGTAGAAGGAGAGGTGGTTACCCCTATCTCTTTATAGCCATAGGCTCTGTTTGAGTATGAACCACCCCCAAAGAACTTTTTAGATTCGGGAATACCATAATTTGATCCATCAAGATCGATCGTACCTATTTTACCGACAACGGCCATGGTAAAGTCGTTAACCGTATAGATCTTTCGTGCCTCCAGAATGGTTTTAAGGTATAAACTTGAATCACTGTCCCAAGGAAGCCCCATCTCCATATATCCCATCAGGTAGTACCCTTTGGTTGGGTTGAGCTTTGAGTCTCTGGCATCGTAGATCGCCTCAACATAAGGGTAGGCTAAAGAGAAGGTGTTGTAGGCATAACAGGGTAAGACACACGTTTTACTTTTCTTGCTGATGGCTATATTCTCCATAGCTGCCCCAACCGTTAAACGCAAATGGCTGTCTTCGTAGCGTAAAAAGCTCTTAAGCCATGTTCGCTCCTCTCTAAAGCCGTCAAACTCAAGATCGGAGTACCCAATACCTACCCCCAAATCGGCAACATACTCGTGAAAATAGGCAAATGCCGGTTTATAAAAATCCAACCGCACCAGATTTTCCAGTTTTGACCATGCTACAGAGAGACTTAGAAGCTGAGCATTGCCCAAAAAATCGTGTTTTGTAAACTTTGCATGTGCTCTGGGGCCTACATAGGTATCGTACCCTACCCCCGCCTCTATATGGTAGGGATCACGCATCTGCTGAAGTGTAATATCAACCGGTACGACATTGTAAAACTTGCGATCGACATTGATGAGTACCGAATCAAACGCCTGTAACCCATACAATGCAGCAGAAGTCTCTCTTACCGCTTTGGTACTAAAACGACTACCCGGTTTGGCCCTTACACGGGAGAGTACAACCCTTTGATCGATATCTTCCAATCCACTTATCGTAGCATTGCCAAAGGTACACACCCCACCTTTTTGCAACAGATAACGAATCTCTACAGTATGTTGATCCAGGTCCACATAGGCTTTACTGTCAAGCTGGTAACTGCAATACCCCTCTTCAAGCATCAGCGATATGATATCGGCTTTGGTTTGAATGAACTTCTTGGCAGTAAAGACTTCACCCTTTTGAAACTTTACTACCTCTGAGAGATCATAGTCACTGGTAATATTGATCTCTGCTACCCGAACAGGCTCTCCCTCTTGCACATCTACCACTACTTGATCGGGCTTCTCCACAATGGTAAAGTTGGCATCGTAGTAGCCTTCTGAGTCAAAAAAATTACGCAGGGCATCAGAAAAAGTAGGAATAAGACGCTCTTTGACTTTTGGGGTATCATCTTTCCAAAAGGCAAACCATGAAGCGTGTTCGACACTTAATGCATCGTAGATATCGTTTGAGTCAAATACCTGATTGCCTTTTAGTGCTACAACCTTCTCTTTCATCTCTGGAAGTGTTGTCTGGCTGGATGCTTCAACAGCCAAAAGAAATAGCGGTATACAACACCATACAGCGATCAATCCAAAGAGTGGCTTTTTGCTCATCATCATCCTATCTTAGCAGATCATTCACGCTTTGATGTGGATCTTTTCCCATCGTGATCATCTTGTAAACTTCAGTTGCTATAGGTAGATAGAGCTCTTTTTGTGTTGCAATATGGTGTAGTGCTTTAGCTGTCCCTACCCCTTCTGCAACCTCTCCAAGCTCCTGGAGAATCTGCTCCATACTATCTCCTTTGGCCAACCCTTTTCCGACACGGTAGTTTCGTGAGAGGGTTGAACTCGCTGTTAAAAAGAGATCTCCCGCGCCACCAAGCGAGAGAAATGTTTCCGTTTTGGCACCAAAGGCTTCACCAAAGCGTGTCATCTCAACCAAACCACGAGAGATAAGTGCCGCTCTGGCATTGTTGCCAAGCCCCAATCCATCGCACACCCCTCCGGCAATGGCAATAACATTTTTGTACGCCCCGGATACCTCTGCCCCCACCACATCATCACTCACATACCCTTTGATAAAATCGGGGAAAGCATCGGCAAATGCTTCTGCCAAAGAGAGGTTATGTGAAGAGACAATAAGTGCCGTAGGTAATGACTGCATCACCTCTGCAGCAAATGATGGCCCCGAGATGTAAGCAATTCTCTCAGAAGGCACAAATGACTCGTAGATCTCATTTAAAAAAGCCCCTGTGGCTGTCTCTATCCCCTTGGCGGCAACAAGTAACTTCTGCCCCTTGTCAACAAAGTGCTCCTCCATCCATTGTCGTACCGATTGTGCCGGAATAGCCATCACCAGATACTCACACGACAACGCTTCATCCAGGGTAACAAAGTGCTCTATGTCACGTGGGGTACGAGAGTGAATGACAACATCGTTTTTTTGTGAAAAAGCATGGTAGAGAGCCTGTCCCCATTTACCTGCTCCAATAACCGCAATCTTCATTCATTCATCTCCTAAATCGCTTGTTGAAAAAGCATTTTTTTAAATATTTTAAGATCCTCCACCTCTCCCATGCAGACGATAATATCTCCCTCGTCAAGTTTATGGTTATGCCCTGAGGTGATAAACTCAAATTTGCGTCCACGCTCAAGATCAACCAAACCAACCAAAATGACATTATAGTCGTTAAAGTTAAATGACTCTGTCATCTTACCGTGCAAAAAAGAGCCTTTGGGGATCTCCATCTCCATAAAGGTGATTCCTTCACGGCTCATCACAAAATCTTCAAGCAGATGGGTGGCAATGGGGTGCTCTAAAATACTGTGAATTCGGTTGGCACTCACCTCATAAAGATCGATTACCTTTTTGGCTCCTGCCATATAGAGCTTCTTGGTTGTATGAATGGAATCAGAGATGGCAACAATATGTGAATCGGGAAAGAGTGCATTTAACGAGAGGGTTAAAAAGACATTGTAATGCTCATCGTCCATCACACAGACAATCTGATCGTACTGGGTAGGGTGAAGTGCTTCAAGCGACTCATCTTTACTGATATCGATGCGAGAAACCGCACTAAAACCATCCTCTTTTGCCTGTTGGGCATAGGCCTCACTCTCTTCAATGACATGAAGCTCGTAACCATCTTCTTTCAATCCTGCTGCAATGTGTCGTCCATGGGTACCATACCCAAAAAGAAGAATCTGTTTTGCTTTAGACACTACCGTACCTCCCCATTGCACTCTTTAAAGTAGTCAAGACTGATCTGCCGTCCGATCACCAAAATAACATCGTGTGGTTTGAGCTTTTCATCAACAGGTGGGTTAAATATAAATTTTCCTCCACGCTGGATACCTAAAAAGAGTAGCTTATACCCTGGAAAATCCAATGACGCTATACTAACCCCTTCTAGCGTATCGTACTGATCGACATAGATCTCGTAGATACGTGCCACATCTTCACCCACCAAAACAGCATGAAGTGCCTTGTACATTGTCGGTTGTGTAATAGCAATATGGATCATATTGTTGACAACCTCGTGAGGCAGTAGAATGTGATCTGCCCCGGCGTGTTCATACTTTCTTACCATACTGCGGCTACTGGCCCGTGCGATCACACGTATCTTTTTAGAGAGGCTTTTGGCACTGAGTGTAATATAGATATTTTCAATATCATCAGCGATCAGACACAAAACGGTAATTTTGGCATGTTGCGTGTTGAATTTTTTAAGCACTTCACTACGACTTGCATCTTCCAAGATGGCATTGTAGCCATCTTTACGTGCCGCCTCTACCCGCTGAGGATCTTTCTCTAAAATGATATAACTGTCAGGATCGATCTTACCTTGCCGAAAAAACATCTTTGTCATCTGCCCATAGCCACAGATAATAAGAAACGACTCACTCTTATTGATACGTTCAATAATACGGTTCTCTTTTAGCTCATCAAGTTTTTCGGAAAATGCAGAGACGATCACCGAGGTAGCAAAAGAGATCATCGCGATCCCGATAATGATCATAATGATAGAGATACTTCTTCCCTCTGGTGTTACAGGAGAGATATCACCATACCCTACCGTAGAGATCGTTACAAGTGCCCAATACATTGCATCAAAAAGCGAGGTAATGTTAGGATTTATCTTCTCTTCAAGTACATAAATCGCAATACCTGCTGTTGTTACGATAAATGCCAAAAGGAAAAGAAGGGTATAGAGTTCAAAACGTTTATTTTTAAGTACCTCAATAAACTGGTTGATACTTTTGGTATAACGCAGTAGCTTCAGCACCCTAAAAAGAACAAAAATACGCAATACCCTTAGTGGGCGATAGGCCGGGAAGATCGCAAGAAGATCGATGATCGCAGAGGGAGAGACAATAAATTTAAGCTTCTCCAGCACCCCCTCTTTTAACGGCTTGAGCGGATTGAAAGCCCTACCTAAAAACTTGGCATTACGATACTCTTCGATCACTCCTTCGCTAATGTCATTGTGCACCCAGAGCCTCAAAAGATACTCTATAGCAAATATGACAGATACAAAATAGATATCATAAATATCGAGCCAGTACGGTACAGGATGCTTTACCTCATAGACTAAAATAAAAACAGAGGTGACAATCAGAAAAATAATAAGCAGATCAAGGTAACGTTTGTAGGGGTTGTGTGGGTTGGTGAGCAGATCACGTACCTGCTGTTTAAAACGGCGATACCCTGATGCATTATGAAGGAATCGGGCAATAGAGAGAATCAACTGTTTCATATTGCCCTTCCCTTCTTATGAGAGTCTTTGTTTAAGCAGTTCATTGACTTTAGCAGGGTTGGCTGCCCCTTTACTTGCCTTCATTGTCTGCCCGACAAAGAAACCAAATAGCTTCTCTTTCCCTGCTTTATACTCGGCTACTTTATCTTCGTTCTGTGCCAAGATCTCATCGATCATAGCTAAAATGGCACCATCATCACTTACCTGTGCCAAACCAAGCTCATCAATGATGGCATCAATATCACGACTCTCATGCTCCATCATATAATCGAGTATCTCTTTTGCACCCTTTCCTGACACAGTACCATCATCGATCTTGGTTACAAGCGTACCCAAACTCTTTGCATCAATAGGAGAGTGCTCGATACTCAAGCCACTCTTGTTCAATCTACCTTGAAGTTCGGATGTCAGCCATGTAACAGCTGTTTTGGCCTTGGCTCCACATGAGAGCATCTGCTCGAAGTAGAGAGCCATCTCTTTTTGGGCTGTAATCACAAGTGCATCGTAACGCTTGATGCCAAGTTCATTGACATAACGTTCAACCTTCTCATCGGGTAGTTCAGGTATATGACTTGCCGCCTCTTTCATCTCTTCGGTAACAACAAGCGGTCTCAAGTCAGGTTCAGGAAAGTAGCGATAGTCTGCTGCTTCCTCTTTTCCTCTCATGGAGCGTGTCTCTCCTTTGTCCACATCAAAGAGTCTTGTCTCTTGAACCACCTCTTGCTCGTAAACACCATCTTCATATGCCTCTATTTGACGCTGCACTTCATAGGCAATCGCCTGAGAGATAAAGCGAAATGAGTTCATATTTTTGATCTCAACACGGGTACCGTACGCCTCTTGGCCTTTAGGGCGAATAGAGACATTGACATCACAACGGAATGAACCCTCTTGCATATTGGCATCACTGATATCAAGATAGCGTACAATTGCATGAAGCTTTTTGAGGTACGCTACCGTCTCATCGGCACTACGCATATCGGGCCCAGAGACAATCTCAAGCAGTGGTGTCCCTGCACGATTGAGATCGACTTTTGAACGTGCCCCCTCATGCATATTTTTTCCTGCATCTGCTTCAAGGTGTGCCTCTGTGATGGTAACGGTTTTTTGTGTACCATCTTCAAGATCGATCGTCACTTTTCCGTTACGCAAGATCGGCTCATAAAACTGTGTGATCTGATACGCACTGGGGGAGTCGGGATAGAAGTATGACTTTCTGTCAAATCGTGATGCTTCATTAATGGTTGCCTCAACCGCATTGGCAAATCGCATCGCTTTGACAGCAGCCTCTTTGTTGACAACAGGCAGTGCCCCGGGCAGAGCTAAACATGTAGGACAGGTGTTACTGTTTTGGTGTGCTGCAAACGAGGTAGGACAGCTACAAAAAAGTTTGGTTTTTGTATTGAGTTGCACATGAACTTCCAGACCGATGACGGTTTCAAACATTATCATAATCCTTGCAAGAGATATTGGTGTAAAATCATAGATATTATAGCGGTTTGCTTATTTAAAACTAATGAGATAAAATGGCAACGCAATATAAAGTAAGGAGTATCGATGCGACGTTCAGATTTAACGAACTTAATCGCTGTTTTTCTCATCATACTGGCCTATCTACTTCCAAATTACCATGCACCGTTGCTCTATACCGGTCTCTTTGCCCTCTCTGGTGCAGTTACCAATCAACTTGCTATTCATATGCTCTTTGAGAGGGTACCGTTTTTATACGGTTCTGGTGTCATAGAGCTTAACTTCAACTCGTTTAAAGAGGCAATTGCCACGATGGTAATGCGGGAGTTCTTCTCAAAAGAGAAGATCGAGAACTTCTTTGCCAAAGAGGAGCAGAAGATAGACTTGGCACCACTGGTAGAGTCAGCAGACTTCTCTCCGGCCTTTGATGCACTCTCTCAAACTGTCATGGAATCAAAGTTTGGTGGAGCCATTCAGATGTTTGGTGGCCCTGAAGCACTTGAGGGGTTGCGTGAACCATTTAACAGAAAACTCCAATCCTCCGTGGTTAAAATTGTCTCATCCGATACCTTCAAAGAGCAGCTTAACCACCACCTTCAACACTCGACACTCAGTGACGATCTGCTAAAAACCATCGAAAAACTTGTCTATCAACGTTTAGATGAGCTTAGCCCTCAAATGGTTAAAGAGATGGTTCAGTCGCTCATCAAAGAGCACCTCGACTGGCTGGTTGTCTGGGGAGGACTTTTTGGTGGACTCATTGGGTTTATCTCTTCTTGGATCGTCTAGACAGTATCTGCACATCAGAGGGTGCCCCTTGAGGTTACCCTCTTTCTTTACCACAATTTTTCAAGAATAATACGAACATCTCCAAAAAAGAGCAGATCTTCCAATACCGCATAGCGGACAATGCCCGTTTGATCGATACGAACCTCCAGCTCTCCTTGCTTACTGCCATAGAGCTTTCGATACATAATTACTTTAATATACCGCTCTTGCTTTTGTAACTTGCCAAGAAGCCTCTCATAAGCCCTATGTTCACGCTTTAAAGGGATTCTTACAGTTACAAGTCCTGCTTTTCTGTCGGCTCCGATAACACGAAAGTGATATGATGCTCCTGGCTTTTTTTCTTTTAGTTTGGATGGTAAATTGAGAAAAAAACTCAGTAGATCATCAGAGGCACGATAGTTAAGACGGTAGTTTTGTGAAAGTTCCAGTCTGTTATGTTTCCAACGTTTGTAGCGTTTATAGACTCTGTTATATCGCCCTTTACGGATATATGTTGTCTGACTTTTATAAACACCATACGTTTTATGCATTGTGTAGGTATCGGTAACTAAGAGATGATGCTTGATACTCCCTTTGGAGATATGGTGTTCATGTAGATTCTCTGTTACCATCTTTGCCAAACTTCCATAAGCAGCAACATAGGCTTCAATGGTATAGCCACTTTTGGTACGATTTAATGTAACGTTGACATCGGCTACCTTACCCAAAATACCATACTCAACCCGGTAGTGTGCATGTAGTGTCTTGGCCTGAAGCGAAACCCAAAAGAGAGAGCAAAAAAGAATCAAGAAGCGTAGTGGATGCCAATGTACCATCGACTACTTCTCTAGCTTCTCTTTGATCTGACGTAAAAGTGTCGTCTGCTTCTCGAGCTCATAATAAGAGGCTTTGAGTGTAAAGAAGTGCTCAAGCAGGAGTATAGCTATCGCCCCGGGGATCATACCCATTACACCAAATACCAATGCTGTCAAAAAACCACTAGAGAGATAAGTAAAAAATGAAGTAACGGCACCGATGAGCATAAGAGCCCATGCAATGCCTAAAAGAAAGTTGACTATGACGCTAAGTGTGCGTTCTCGTAGTCTCATACGATATGACTATACAGCACCCATTGTATCGATCACAGGATCTGGTGCTTTCTCATGCTCTTCGTCGATCGCTACGGCACCAGCAAGGTAAACGTAGATCAAGATCATAAAGACAAATGTCTGCAAAAGTGCAGAGAATGTCAAGAGAAGATATGCTGGAAGTGGTGCAATAAATGGAACCAACATCAAGAGTACCCATAAGAAAAGATCATCCCCTTTAATGTTACCAAAGAGACGGAAACTAAGTGAGATGATTCTTGAGATGTGAGATACGATCTCAATTGGGAACATCAATGGAGCCAACGCTTTAACCGGCCCTGCAAAGTGTGCAAAGTAGTGAACCACACCGTTTTTCTTGATACCTTCATAGTTGTAGTAGAAGAATACCATCAATGCCAATGGAAGTGTTACGTTGATATTAGAGGTTGGAGACTCAAACCCAGGAATGATACCAATAACGTTTGAGACAAAAATGAAAAGCCCTACCGCTGCAACTAACGGAAGGTATTTACGTGCCAACTCTTCACCAATAACATCTTTACCCATTGCGATGACACCACCAAGGTAGGCCTCCATCACATTCTGTGCACCGGTTGGTACTGCTCTAAGACTCTTTGTTGCCGCTTTGGCAATCAAGATAACAATGACTGCCACCAATAACAAGTGGGCAATAAGCACTGCCGCGTGGTTATGTTCACCCAAAATACCGCCAAGGTAAGTAAATACACCTTCCATAAATCATCCTCGTAATATAATAATTTGTTGTATTTTACTTAAAAAGGACTAAAGTATCGGTTAATTGCGATGAAGATTCCGCCTACACGAAGCAAAATCATACCCAAAGCGTAACAGATCAGAAAAATGTTTCAGATTAAAAGGTAAAGTTCTCCCCTAGATAGTACTTTCGAACATTCTCATCGTTTGCAATCTCCTCACTGCTTCCAGAGGCCAACATCTCACCACTACGCATCACATAGGCACGATCACAGATCCCCAGTGTTTCACGTACGTTATGATCGGTAATAAGAATACCCATATCGAGCTCTACAAGTTGTCTAATGATATTTTGAATATCTAAAACCGCAATAGGATCAACCCCGGCAAACGGTTCATCCAAAAGGAGAAATTTTGGCTCTCCAACCAGTGCACGTGCAATCTCGACACGCCGTCTCTCTCCACCACTCAGACGAATACCCAAACGGTTTCTAATAGGCTCAATATTAAAAATCTCAAGTAGTTTCTCGATACGTGGTTGTACCTTCTCTTTGGGTATTTTTAACGCTTCTGCCGCAATCAGAAAGTTCTGTTCGACTGTCAAGTCTTTAAAGATACTTGACTCTTGCGGCAGATAACCTATGCCCATTTTTGCACGTTGACTCAAAGGCAGATGGGTGATCTCTTTGCCATCAAGAAAGACACTGCCATGTGTGACACCGGTAAGGCCACACACCATATAGAACGATGTAGTCTTACCCGCACCGTTTGGCCCCAGAAGTCCTACAATCTCTTTACTTCTTAAAAACAGAGAAATATCATGAACGATTTGTGTCTTTTTAATGGTTTTGGCAAGGTTTTTTGCTTCAAGTGTATGCATCTTAACAACTGATCCTATATTTGCGTTTTTCTTGATAAGGAGATATCTCTACCTCACACACAGTAAATCCCACCGCTTCTAAAAGGCTTTTGAGCTCACTGCTTCCCCACTCTACAAAGTGCCACCCTGGCTTCTCGAACTCTTCAAAGAGCCCCATCTGCATAAACGACTCATGACTAAGACGGTAGAGATCGTAGTGGTAGAGTCTGCTCCCCTCTTGCGTCTGGTAACACTGCTGAAGTGAAAAGGTAGGAGAGGTTACTTCAGAAACTACCCCTTTGGCATTGGCAACGGCCTGTGTAAGTGTTGTTTTGCCACTGGCAAGATCACCATGTAAAAAGACAATGGCATTGGCAGGTAGCATCTCTTCTAAAGTACGCACCACATCTGGTATCTCCTCTAAAGAGGCAATCATCTCTTTCACTATGCCCTACCATCCGATAGCTGTTGGCTCAGTGTAGCGATCTTTTCGATATGAGCTATCGCTTTACCACTTTGAACCGTCTCTTTACAGAGTGCGATCGCCTCTTGTATGTCACGTACACTCCCCTCGGCAAAGAGTGCATATGCGGCATTAAGCAGTACGATATCTCGTTTGGGCCCCTGCTCTGTACCGGAGAGAATATTGCGTGTTATGGTAGCATTCTCTTGTGCATCACCACCTAAAATAGCCTCTTTAGGGGCTTTTTTAAAGCCGTATATTTCAGGATCGATCACCCCTTCAAATATGCGTCCGTTCTCCACATAGGCAAACTGACTCTGCGTTGCAAGAGAGATCTCATCCATCCCGTCAAAACTGCTTACAACAAAAGCCCGTTGTGTATCGAGTGCAACAAGAGCCTGGGCCATAGGCTTGATGTATGCCGGATCAAACACCCCCAGTAGATACTTCTTGATGTGTGCCGGGTTGGTAAGAGGGCCTAAAATGTTAAAGATAGTACGGTGTGGTATCGATTTGCGAATGGGCATAATATGCTTCATTGCCGGGTGATGGTTCATAGCAAAAATAAAAGCAAATCCTGTCTCTTCTATGAGTTTTAACTGTGCCTGGGTAGAGAGATTCAGGTTAATACCCAATGCCTCCAGCAGATCGGCCGATCCCGATTTTGAAGTGATGGAACGATTGCCATGTTTGGCTACCACACGTCCCATCGAAGCAAGAAGGAGTGAGACGGTTGTCGAGATGTTAAATGAGCCGCTCTTATCTCCACCTGTACCGACAACATCAATCGCTTTTTGACGTAAATGCTCCGGTAGCGGCAGAGCAACCGCGTGAGAACGCATTACCGATGCAGCAGCAGCGATCTCCTCACCACTTTCACCTTTTTCATAGAGTTCGACAAGCAGTGCTCTTGCCTCATCCTCACCTAATTCATTCCTAAATAGCTGTTCAAATTTCTCTTCTATCTTCATGGCTATAATTGTAGCGTAAAGATACTCAAGAACAAAGTAGGCTTCTTGCTCCTAATAGGGATAGGTAGCATTTTCATCGTTCATATCTACCACACTGTCATAGAGCATACCACCATCGCTGTTTACTTTACAGTAGCCATCTACCTCTTCTGGCACAAAGAAGTCTCTAGGTAACGCCTCGTACCCAAACGATGCAACCTGTTGGGCAGCCTTATCGGAGTATGGCAACCCCCACATGGCAAGGTAGTCTCTAAAGTCCATCTCGCCACACACACTGAGGGCAATAAGCATCCAGTCGTTGTTGTTGATCGCTTTGGCCTCATCGCGTGTATAATCACCAAAGCCCAACGATACTTTTTTACTCTCCCAGCTGTCACTATTGAGTGTGGCTCGTTTAAAGGCTCTATCGAGCATATGTAGCCTTGTAAGAAGATGCCACCCGTTTTCAAGTTTATGGACAGCTTGTACCCCCATCATCGCTTCAATGGTAAAGAGCACCTGATCATCCCATGCACTGGTTGTCCAAAATGTTGCCATATCGCCACTCTTAATACCATCAAAGACATCTTTAAATGGTAATGATTTACAGTTAGGATCTTTACCCGTATCTTTAAAGTAGATCGATTTGGTATAGAAGGCATACGGATTTGTCAATGCATGTCCCTCCCATCCGGCAAAAAGGAACCTTTTAGTCTCTAATCCATGGCCGATCTCATGAATATCACCATGTGAGAGCGGTGCAAAGGCCCAGTAGGCATCGTAAGGGTTCCCTGAACATCCATACCCACAACTTGCCTGATCGGCATTCATATGTTTGACAAAATCAACAATCTCCACAGTAATGTTATGCTCTTGTGCAAAGCTGTCTGCCTCTTCGATCGGATCGATACCAATCCCTTTATACCCAGCCAAACCAAAGGGGTGGTTGGCAGTATAACGTTGAATGGCATATGCCACGTCTGCACCAGTTGCTTCATCCTTATCTACAGTATATGTAACATCTCCTTCAGGATCTGTCATATTGGCAATAGTCTGTTGCATCTTCTCTAGTGTAGAGTGGACTTCAAAACTCTCCGTTGATATCTCCGCCCAATCATACGCATTGGCATCGAGTGCCTGGGCAAAGGCATCATTGTCTGCACTGCTTTGCCAATAAGGGTGTTCTCCTACATTTTCAAATGTGAAAGTAAGGTTCTCTTCGTTTTTATCTACACCAATCTGAATAGGCCCACCATACAACGATGTCATCTCGATCGTCTCATGTGGTTTGATCTTTACATGTGCTGTCTGAAGAAACTTCGGACGTGTATACCCATCTTTGAGATACTCATGTGTAGCCCCCACACGAATAGAGTTAACAAATATCTCAACCTCCACACTACTCTCATCTTCTCGTGTTACTCTAAAGGTTTGTCCGGGTAAAGCATAGGCACCACTACTTCTAAACGGCACTTTACTTGTTAGTTTTACCTCTTTGTTTACAGGGGTAATATGGCTAAAGTCGCTTCGGCTAAAGTTCCCCATATCGGGCTGAACCGGTACAATTTTACGTGTATTATAGACAGCATAGTCACTATAGAGTGACTTAAAGTAATCCATCTGATCACTTCTGACTTTATCCATAGGGTAGCTAACATCTTGTCGGTAGTGATCTGCAAGAAGAATATAGAGTTTAGCCAGAGTTGAACCGTTTTCATCAAAGATGGCACGTTTTTGCTCATCTAGGGCAGTAAAGAGTCCTCGAATTCTCTCTGCTCCTATCAAAAATGTTTCACTAAGCCCCTCTACTTCACTACACTTCTCACCATCTTCGGTATAGTTACCTGCACTGTCTTTACATTTAGACCAGTCAAACTGGTAATCTTCTGCTTTAAGGTGGTTAAAGAGCTGGGTATATCCATCAAGATAACTCTCATACATCTGCGAATAGTTGCTCCATGCTATCGTCACACTTCTCAAGTAGACTCCTGCATAAGGGAAGGTACCATCGTTGATATTGGCTATATACTCAGAGTAGCTGTTGCTTCCCCAACTGTCATGCAAATAGAGCAATGGCACACCGCTGTGTAAGAGACTCTGAACCTCTGCTTCAAACACCTCTTGTGTTAAGGTATTTGGAAGGCTCCAATACTTTGAGAGTATTGTTAAATCGACATCGGTACTGTTAAGCTCTACCGTAACTACATTCACTCCATCAAAGTTTGCCTCAAGCCATGAGCTGATAGTAGTGCTTCCAGGGTAGACATTCACGGTTTTATTGCTCTCTCCCTCTTTAAAGAGATAACGAATCACCGATTTAAAGTTCTCTTCAAAGGCAAGATTATTCCCTTGATCAAACTCATAAATAGGGTTGGAGCCAAATGCAACCATGCTTGAAGGGTACTTGTTATTTACAACCGCAACCACCTCCCCACTTTGAGCCACCATTAAAGGTTGTACACGCTCCAAATCTCCATAAAACTGAAAATATTGTGAACTTTGTGGTGGTACATAACTGATGTTACGATCGGCATAGATCGTTGCAAGTACATCATTGGCACTTTTAAGTCTCTCAAACTCTGCCAAAATAGCATCGAGAATCTCACCTGTGGTTACCCTGTTTTGAAAAATATCACCACTTTGAAGCAACTTCTCTAAAGCATCT
>Ga0256843_1000802_pt1 | contig 25941 bp, 28 predicted proteins | sample AlvinellametaG_FD_191572 | JGI IMG/M metagenome (GOLD analysis project Ga0256843, IMG submission 191572) | Pompeii worm associated microbial communities from hydrothermal vent at the East Pacific Rise, Pacific Ocean - Alvinella | ecosystem: Host-associated > Annelida > Integument > Unclassified ... | reverse complement strand
GTGTGGTACAACCTGTTTCTATTATGGTTGATACTCATGGAACATCACAAGTGGAAGAATCTAAGATAGAAGAGTGTGTTAAAGAGATTTTTGACCTTTCACCTGCTGGAATTATTCAATCACTCGATCTACTAAAACCTATTTATAGAAAAACAGCAGCGTATGGGCACTTTGGTAGAGAAGAGGATGGCTTTAGCTGGGAAAAAACAGATAAAGTAGATGCTATTAAAGCCTATCTAGGGCTTTAATATTTATGCGATATATAGGGGAAATGTAACATATAGTGCATTTTCTCATATATCGGAAGATTTTTAGCTTTCTTTAAAAATCTTCATTGTATAGTTACTTTCACATTTAATTAGGAGAAGATAATGGCAGTATTAATTACAGATACATGTATTAATTGTGGCGCTTGTATTGATGAGTGTCCTGTAGAAGCAATCGTAGATGAGGATGATAATCCAACAGGTGAAGAGATTTATTATGTATACGCTGATAAATGTGTAGAGTGTGTTGGTCATCATGATGAACCTGCATGTGCTACTGCATGTCCAACTGAGGGTTGTATAGTATGGACTGAAGTTGGTGAATCTCCAGAACATCGTGATGATATCACTGATGAGCAAAGAGCTAATCACGAGCCTGTAGTAGAATAGTTTTTCTTTAAAGTACCATAACTCTATGGTACTTTGAACATTTTCCCCCTCTCTTTCTATTTTTTTCATATAAATTTCAATAAAAATCTCTTTTTAAACTAAAAAACATCTTTTTTTTGCTATAATCCCACCCTAATTTTATATTTTCAGAGGAGATTTGATGGAAAGAACACTATCAATAATCAAACCAGATGCAGTTGCAAAAGGTGTTATAGGCAAAATTTTAGATCGTTTTGAAAGCAATGGTCTTCGTATTGCAGCTACTAAAAAGCTTCAACTTTCTCGTGCAGATGCTGAGGCATTTTATGCAGTTCACGCTGAACGCCCTTTTTTCAACGACTTAGTTGATTTTATGATCAGTGGTCCAGTTGTAGTTTCAGTTTTAGAGGGTGAAGATGCAATGAAGAAAAACCGTGATTTAATGGGTGCAACAAACCCTAAAGAAGCAGAAGCTGGTACAATCCGTGCAGATTTCGCTGAAAATATTGATGCAAATGCAGTTCATGGAAGTGATTCTCTTGAAAATGCAGCTATTGAAATAGCATTCTTTTTCTCTGAAAGAGAAATTTCATAAGTAAAACTTTCTTATGAAAGTTATGCTTAGAAAAGTAACAAAGACACCTTTAGATTTTGAACTAAAATCTGATGAAATAACTTTTAAAGGTTATTTGGAGTACCATCAAGGAAAACTGATTTTGTTAAGCGCAAAATTACAGGGTTCTCTTGAAAAAGCTTGTGATCTTTGTGCAGAAGAGTTTAGGCTTTCAGTAGATGAAGATGTAACATTTTTCATCTCTGATGGCATTTTTGAAGATGATGGCAGTGTCGAATATGATGTTGTTGAATCTTTTAACGGTGAGGTCAATATTGATGAGTTATTAGACTCTGAGATTGAACTTATCAAAAGTGACTATCATATATGTGAAAGTTGCAAAAATTAAAATTTAAAGGAAAATTAGATGGCAGTACCTAAGAGAAGAGTATCTCACTCTCGTTCAGCAAAACGAAGAACACATTATAAAATTTCTTTAGCTCGTCCAGTTAAAGATAAAGATGGAACATACAGATTACCACACCATATTAACCCAACTACTGGTGAGTATAAAGCGTAGATGGTAACGATTGCTATAGATGCAATGGGAGGGGACTTTGGTCCCGAACCAATTGTAAAGGGTTGTATTAACGCATTAAAGAAAAAACAGTTTACACCTATTTTAGTAGGAAAAAAATCAGAAATTTTACCTCTGTTACCAAAGAGTTATAGAGATAAGATTTTAATCATCGAGAGTGATGATGTTATTTCGATGAGTGATGCTGCTACTGATGCTGTCAAAAGAAAAGAGAGTAGTATTTACAAAGCTGTAGAACTTGTAAAAGAGCAAAAAGCTGATGGTGTTGTTAGTGCAGGTCACAGTGGTGCTACTATGACTTTAGCAACATTGAGACTTGGACGCTTAAAAGGTGTACTTCGTCCTGCTTTAGTAACACTTATGCCAACAAAAACAGGTCGTCGTTCTGTTGTTTTAGATGTTGGTGCTAATGTTGATTCAAAACCTGAACATCTTGCACAATTTGCCGTTATGGGTGGCTGTTACGCTGAAGATGTGTTGAAAATAGAAAACCCCTCTATAGGACTTTTAGCAAACGGTGAAGAGGATTCCAAAGGGAACGAAGTAACAAAAGCTGCTTTTAAACTTCTTAAAGGTTATAGAGGCTTTATGGGAAATGTTGAAGGTGGAGATATCTTTAACGGTAGTTGTGATGTTATTACCTGTGATGGCTTTGTAGGGAATTTAGTTCTCAAAACAAGTGAAGGTGTAGCTTCTACTATTTCAGGATTACTCAAAGATTATATTAAAAAATCTCCGATTCGAATTACGGGAGCTCTTTTAATGAGAAAAGTATTTAAACTTCTTAAAAAAGAGATAGACTATGCAGAAGTTGGTGGTGCTCCTCTTATTGGGATTAAAGGGTGTGCTATTGTTTCTCATGGTAAAAGTAATGCAAAAGCTATAGAAAATGCTATATATCAAGCTATTGCTTATGTTGATACTGGAGTAAATGAACACATTATCAATCGTTTAGCTGAGTTAAAACAAAAGGAAAATTAAATGCCATACGCTGCTTTTCGCTCTATTGGTGCTTATGTGCCAGAAAAAATTTTAACAAATGAAGATCTTTCAAAAATGGTAGATACTTCTGATGAATGGATTACAAAAAGAACAGGCATCAAAGAGAGACATATAGCAAGTAAAGAGGAATTTACAAGTGACTTGGGTGTCAAAGCAGCACAAAAGGCTTTAGAAAGAAGTGGAGTTAGTCCCTCTGATATAGATATGGTAGTATGTGCTACAATCTCACCTGATTATTTTTGTATGCCTTCAACAGCAACAGTAATCGCTACAAAACTTGGTATAAAGGGTGCAACAGCTTTTGATATAAGTGCTGCATGTACAGGTTTTGTCTATTCACTTTCTGTAGCAAAAGCTTTTGTAGAGTCTGGTATGAAGAAAAATGTACTTATTGTTGGTGCTGAAAAACTTTCTGCTATTACCGATTATACAGACAGAGGTACATGTATACTTTTTGGTGATGGTGCTGGTGCTGCTGTTATTTCAGCTACTAACAACAAAGAAGAAGCGATTATTGATGTACATACTGGAGCTGATGGTGAATATGCTGATTTACTGATGACACCAAATGGTGGAAGTGGTTCTGCTCATGATGCTCTTGAGGGTGAAGCTGCTGGATGTTTTATGCAAATGAAGGGGAATGAAACTTTCAAAGTTGCAGTAAAAACATTGACAAAAGATGTGAAAGATATTTTAGAATCAAACAATATCAAAAGTGAAGATATTAAACATTTTATTCCTCATCAAGCAAATTACAGAATTATTAAAGCTGTAGGTGATGCACTTAAGATGACAAAAGAGCAGGTTGTTGTTACTGTAGATAAATATGGAAATACTTCGGGTGCTTCTATCCCTATGGCGATTAATGATTTATACGAATCTGGTGATCTTCAAAAGGGTGAAGTGATGCTTCTTGATGCTTTTGGTGGTGGTTTGACTTGGGGAAGTGCTCTTGTCCCTTTTTCACCTTCAAACTAAAGATTAGCTCCCAACATAAATGTTGGAGTTTTTGAAACTATTCTCTTTTTTGTAGTGTTTCAAAAACTTTTTTATGAAATGCTTCTTCATCAGGAAGATTAAGTTTAGCCTCTCTTATTTTTTCACCCCACATAGGATTTGGAAAATAGCTATCATTTTCAAATCGTGCCATGACATGTATATGTACTCTAGGGAGCATATTTGCAAATGAAGCCATATTGATTTTTGTAGGTTTATAGTATTTTTTCATTTCCTCTTCTACAATATCGTAGATATCCCATAACTCTTTTCTCAGCTCTTTTGGCATATCTCCTAGTTCTTTAAAGGGCTCTTTTGTAAAAATTTTAAGCCAAGGTATCTCACTTTCCTCTTTTTCAATGTAAAAGTGATTGTTTTCATAAATAAGTTGTCGCATAAAAATCCTTTGTAATCTCTGTTGAGTTTATTATAACAAAAGTAGGAATGTTAAAGTATAAAAATGGAAAAGAGGGTAAAGTTAAACAAGAGAAAAGAGTAAAAAAGGAGGACAGAAAGATAGAAAGTAAAACTTTCTATCTTCTGTTGCCTCTGTAGCCACCACCACTACGGTTTCTGTCACGGCTACCACCACCAGAACGGTTACGGCTGTTGCCTCTGTAGCCACCACGACCACGGTTGCGAGAGTTTCTTCCACCATCACGGCGTTTAGAAGCACGCTCTAAGATAGCAGTAAGTTTATCTTCAGGGATACCAATGTTGTTTGGTCCTTTGATATCTTGTTTATCTAAAATCATAGAGATGAGTTTGAACATAATTGTTTCTTCATCTATATCCTCTTTTAGTCTATCGAGAACTTTATGTGCTTCATCATAAATATGTTGATCTTCAATATTTTTTACAATATTCTCAAGAGTTGTATTTCTTAAATCATTTTTACTTGGAACAAAAGCATGAGCCATAGAAGTACCCACTTTTTGTTTGATGCGTTGAAGCTCTTTAAACTCTAACGGTGTTAAAAGAGTGATCGCTTTTCCTTTTGTACCAGCACGACCTGTACGACCGATACGGTGTACATAAGATTCTGGATCAAAAGGGATATGGTAGTTAAATACATGAGAGATATTGTTTACATGTATACCACGAGCAGCAACATCTGTTGCAACAAGTACTTTTACAGAGTTATTTTTAAACCCTTTGATAACAGTTTCTCTTTGGCGTTGTTCCATATCACCATGAAGACCATTTGCAAGGTAACCTGCATTGCTCAGTACATTTGAGAGTCTATCCACTTCAGATTTTGTTCTACAAAACACTACTGATTTTTGTGTATCTTCAGAATCCATAAGACGGATGATTGCATCATCTCTTTCATGCTCATCAATGACATAGTAAAGTTGTTCAATATCTGTATTTGTTGTTTCCCCTTTTGTGATAGAAACAAATTCAGGGTCTTTTAAAATGCGATTTGCCAAAGTTTTGATTGGTTGTGGCATTGTTGCTGAAAAGAGAAGTGTCTGACGAGATGTTGGAAGGTATGAAAAAATCTCATTAATATCATCTAAAAATCCCATATCAAGCATCTCATCTGCTTCATCAAGGACAACCATACTTGGGTTAAAATCTGGTAACATCCCTTTTTTAAGAATGTCTAACATTCTTCCTGGTGTTGCTACAACAACAGAAGCACCACGACCTATAAGGTCAAGTTGTCTTTTGTATGAGCTACCACCATAAACAGTAACAGTTTTAACACCTAAGTTACGACCATATTTGAAAATCTCATCACTTACCTGTGTCGCAAGTTCGCGAGTTGGAGTAATTACTAAAAGTTCTACTGAACCATCTAGTTTCATGTTGTTAAGTGCTGGAAGAGAAAAAGCTGCTGTTTTACCAGTACCAGTGTGTGCCTGCCCAACCATATCACGACCTTCAAGTATAATAGGAATCGCCTGTGCTTGAATCGGTGAAGGTACAGTAAAACCTGCAAATTTAACACTTTTAAGTATCTCTGGTTTTAATCCTAAATCATCAAATGTGATAACTTTTTCTTCTGTTGTAGTTTCGTTTGTTTGTGCATTTTCTTGCATCTAAATCCTTATGTTTGTGAAATATCAAGGAGATGACGCTTGCATGAACTTTTGAAAATCTATCGAGGTCTATCAGGGCATCTTCCCCTTAAAATATTTGTGGAATTATATCTAAATTATTCTAAGGTTTCATTAAAATTTTTAAATTTCTTCTGAGGTTAAGTTTTAGATGAGTAAGATGGTGATATGTGAGAGAAGATGAAAAGTGAGTAAAAAGTGAGTAAAATTTAAGAATTTTTTTAAGATAGTTTATATGAAAATTTCTGTACAATAATGTTAAGATTAGTTTCAAGGAAAGTATTATGAAAAAAGGTGTAAGTATAATTGCAACTTCTTTAGTAGCCTCTACTTTTTTAATGGTAGGGTGTGGAAGTAGTTGTGATCAAGATACGAGTGTGAAGTATTATAACGGTAAGTTTGTTGATTCAGCTGTTGCTGGTGTTTCTTATAGTTGTGGATCAAAATCTGGTGTGACAGACAGTGAGGGTGTTTTTGGACCATGTGTTGTGGGGGATCCTGTGTCTTTTAGTTTAGGAACAATTTTATTGGGAACAGTAAATGATACAACAGTATTTGAAGATCCTACAAAAACAATTATTACGCCAACTATTTTGGCAGAAGCTTCGGGGGATGATGAAGTAGCACAAAAAGTTGCTGTAACACTTCAATCTTTTGATGAAGATGGGGATCCTACAAATGGTATCACTATTACAGAAAAAACAGTAGAAGTAGTATCTCAAACATATACGACTCCAGTAGATTTGACGGATCCTGAAGTAACAGTGGCAGATGTTGAAACAGATGTATCAGAAGTTGTTGATAAAGTAGTAGAAGAAACAGGTAATACTGCAATGGATGCGAAAACTGCTGATGAAGCACAAGCGCACCTTGAAGAGACAGAAAAAGAGATTGAAGAGGGTACTATTACACCTCCAGAACAGCCAGATGATGAAAATGGTGGTATTACACCTCCAGATGATGAAAATGGTAGTATTACACCTCCAGATGATGAAGATGGATCAACTGGTGCTGTTGCTAGCAATTAATAGATTTTAAAAGGTGGAAGATCTCTAGGGATTTTCCACACTTTTATAAGATAAAATAGACAACCATCCTTTTAATTTCACTTTTGGAGTTTTCCCATTAAAAAGTTATTTTTCCCCCTTTTTTGTACATCTTCGTTACTTTTGTCCTCTACACTTACGACTTCTCAATCTTTACAAGGGTATACAGGTGTTATTAATACTCCAAATGCTCAGGTTTTACAAACAGGTGAGTTCGCATTTCAGTATAATAATCAGTTTGACAACCATTTACGGGGTTATGATTATAGTCGTTTGGAAAATGGTGAAAAAAATTATATTCTTGGTATAGGTTTATTTTCATTTTTAGAGATTGATGGAAGAGTTGCCGATGCACCTGGTTATTTGATGGATCTTTCTGCAAATATAAAATTTAAAATACCATGGACACCATCTTATTTACCTCACTTTGCTTTTGGTATTCAAGATTTTGGTGGTGCTGCAAACAATTATGATAACTACTATGGTGTTATAGATAAAACCTATGGGTGGTGTCGTTTTGCTTTAGGTTATGGTTATGCTAGAAATACTCACGAAGATCGAAAAAGGATGGATGGTGTTTTTGCTTCTTTAGAGATACAGCCACGAGATTGGGTCTCTGTAATGGTTGAAAATGATACAAAAGAGAATCATGTGGCTTTACGAGTTGCCACTCCGTCCTCTTTACATCTGCCGTGTAAGTTTGAAGCAAAGGTTGTCCAAAATATTACGCAGAGTGCAACCAGTGTTTCATTTGTCATGAACATCCCTTTTTTAAACCATAAAGAGTATAGTGTTGCGATTAAAAAAGATTCCTCTTCTGAAGTTCCTTTACAATCTTCATCACAAGAGGATATCGTTGTAAGTGAACATCACAAGGTGTATAAAAAGCTTTCATCTTTGGTTGTTATTCAGCCCACCATACAGGCATTAGAGAAAGAGATGATGCGTATAGGATTTGAAAATATTCGTATTGTTAAAGTAAATGAGACACTCTATGTTGAGTTTGAAAATGCTGTTTTTGATGCTAATGATTTGGATGCTTTTGGATATGTATTAGGAATGTTGGCAATGAGTGGTGTTTCTTATGAAAATTATTCTGTAACACTTTTAAAAAACAATTTGCAAACATTAACACTCTTGGGAAAGAAAAAACCTCTTCAAGCATTTTTCTTAGAAGATACTCCATATAATGAGTCAGTTTTTAAACACAATTTAGTATGTAAACGAACAATCAATAGAAAAAGAATTCCTTACGGAGCAAAGAAGCGTTCAAGTTTCTTTATTCCAAGAGTAGAATTCTCTTTGGGAATGACATCTACCATAGCAACAGAGTATGGACTTTTTGATTATATTGCAGCATTGCGAACAAATGTATCTATGAATCTTTATGATGGTTTGGTTCTTTCTGCAATGTATGAAACACCTTTTGCAAATAGTCACGATTTTGATGAAGGGGAGGTGTATTATAATGAAACAAAAATGAGTAATCGTTTGGTAACTGCGATGATACATCAAACTATTCATATCAAAGATGTTTTTTCAACAACATCTTTTGGAAAATATCAAACAGATTATATGGGGATTTTAAACCAAACCACTTATGCTCCTGTTTCAGGTGAACATGCACTTGCTTTTAGAGGGGGATGGTTTTATGATAAAGATGATAATTCACAAGATTTTTATCTTTTTTCCTATAGATATAATTATGCTCCAAAAGATCTTTTTTTTGAACTTGAATATGGTAAATTTTGGTATGGTGATATAGGTGCGCAACTCTCCCTCAAAAGATTTTTTAGAGATTTGAGTGTGACACTCTATTATAAAAATTCAGCACTAACAAATAATGGCTCTACTATAGAGGAAGAGTTTGCTGGTATTGAATTCGCATTTCCGTTTACTTTAAGAAAACTTCCTGCATCACAACATCTCCATATTAAAGGGAAAAGAGATTGGCATTATTCTATTTTCTCAACTATCAATAAAGATGATGGTACAAACACACTCAATACCAATTTTGGTATTGTTCCTTTAAATGATTTGGAACTTGAATCAGAATATCTCAATAGAGATAGACTCAATGGTTCGTATGTGAAGAGTCATTTAGAACGCTTGAGAAATGCTTATTGGGAATATATTAATGAGTAAGATAGAAATTGAAACAAAATATAACTATGAGAAAATTTGGACACTTACAAGTGAAAAAGATCTTTATAAAATGATAGAAGATGAGATAGGGGGTATTGCTGTAGAGGGAACTCTACAGTATCTCAAAGAGTGTATTCAACAAGAAAAAGAGTTAGAGATAGGAACCTGTAAGTTTAGGAAGAAAAAATAAACTTACATGGAAACTTTTTAAGGGTGTGGTACTTTGAGTGTTGAGTTTAAACTCCAACCTATAGCTACCATTGCAAGCATAACACCAAATGCTGGAATACCTAAGTATGTATTTGCTAAAAATACAAGCCATAAAAGTATGGCACCAAGTGGAGTAGGGACTCCTGTAAAATACTTGTCAACAGCACCTGCATCAGCATTAAGATTAAAATGTATAAGACGGCGTAATCCAGAAATAACATAATAGATACTTGCAACAGCTGCTAATATGAGTGAAAATCCATGAAGTTCTGGAGCATATGTCGCCTGAAAAATTAAAAAGACAGGAACAAGAACAAAACTTAAAAAATCTGCAAAACTATCAAGTTGAATACCAAATTCATTAGAAAGATTATATTTTCTTGCTATTTTACCGTCAAAAATATCAAATGCACCACCAATCCATGCAAGAATAACAGCGATAAAAAAGTTATTTTGAGTAATAAAATAAACAGCTAAAAGACCTGCTGTGATGTTTACAAAAGTAAAAAGATTTGCAAGGTTAAAATGGGAAGAGGGTGTGTATAAAAATTTCATAAAAAATACGACCTTTATAGTTAAAGTGGTGTAATTATACCAAAGTGATAGTGGGAAAAATCTTAATCAAATTATGAAAATGATAAATATTATCATAATTGTTAAGCATATTGTAAGTTGATAGAAAGTATCATTGTTGAAAATTGAAAAAAAGAGTTTTTATGAGTACATTATTAGATTGTCACAAAGGGTGTCAAGCAGAGGTTAAAAAAATTCATGCTGATACTGCTTTAAAACAACGCCTTATCTCTTTTGGCGTGATGAAAGGGGCGACGATTTCTGTCCTTGAACATGCTCCAAAGAAAAAAACGATAGAGATTAAAGTTGGTAAAATGCGTTTAGCTCTTCGTGATGTAGAAGCTCAAATGATAGAGGTAGAACATAATGGATAGGGTTCAACCAAAAATATGTCCAATTATGGCAAATCATATTAAAGTCGCTTTAGTTGGTCAGCCTAATGTTGGTAAAAGTATGCTTATCAATTCTGTAAGTAATGCACACTTACATGTAGGAAATTTTTCTGGGGTTACTGTTGATAAGACAGAGGTGCTTTTTGACTATAAAGAGTACCATTTTACTGTTGTTGATTTACCTGGAACTTATGCTTTTACAGACTATACTATAGAAGAGCGAGTAACACATAAATATCTTTGTGATGAAGATTATGATTTAATTATTAATGTTTTAGACTCTACAAACTTAGAAAAAAATCTCCAACTGACTTCTGAACTTTTAACAATGAACAAAAAAATGGTTATTGCTCTTAATATGAGTGATGAAGCTGAAAAAGAGGGGATACATATAGATGAGAAATATATGTCTGAACTTCTTGGTGTTCCTTGTATTAAAGTTTCTGCTGCTGCTAAAACAGGTATAGAAGAGTTAATAGATACTGTTGTAGATGTTTATGCAAAAGAGAAAGTGGAGCCAAAACTCATTTTTAGTGAAGCTGTTGAAGAGGAGATAGAACGAATAGTCTCTTTTTTACAAAAGCATCATTATGAAGCAAATAACTCTTATAGAAATGTTGCAATTAATCTTTTGCAAAATAAAGAAAAAACATATAATAGAATTTCAAAAAAACCTTTATGGACAGAGTTACAACCTTTAGTGGTAGAAGCTTTGCATCATATAGAACTCCATCATAATACAGATGATATCAAAGAAGCTTTTGCTGAAGAGTATGCTGCTTTTAACAGAGGTATTGCGCAAGAGGTGATTCATCAAGAGACACAAAAAGAGCATAAAACACTCACTGAGAAAATAGATTCTATTTTAATTCATCCCCTTTTTGGTATCCCTATATTTCTCTTTTTTATGTGGAGTTTGTTTCAACTTACATTTGAGATAGGTGCTTTGCCTATGGCTTACATAGACAGTTTCTTTGGCTGGTTTGGTAATCTTTTGGGGAGTACTATTAGCAATGATGCCATTCGCTCTTTAGTTGTTGATGGTATTGTTGGTGGTGTTGGTGCTGTGATTTTATTTGTACCAAATATCATTATTTTATTTATTGGTATCGCTTTGCTTGAGACAACAGGTTATATGTCTCGAGTAGCTTTTTTACTTGATGGATTTTTCCATAAATTTGGATTACATGGGCAGAGTTTTATCCCCTTAGTTACAGGGTTTGGGTGTTCTATACCAGCTTATATGTCAGCGAGAATTTTAAAAAATGACAGAGATAGACTTTTAACTCTTTTTATTATTGGGTTTATGTCATGTGGTGCACGCCTTCCTGTGTATGTACTCTTTTCTGGTGCATTTTTTTCGCAAGAGATGGCTGGAAATGTACTTTTTGCTATTTATATTACAGGTGTTATTATAGGGCTTCTTGCTGCAAAATTTTTAAAAATGACAGCTTTTAAAGGGGTGGATGAACCTTTTGTTATGGAGATGCCAAAGTATCGTTTGCCATCATTGAAGCTTATTTGGCACACTGTTTTGGGCGAGACTATGATGTATCTGAAAAAAGCAGGTACATTTATAGCAGGTGCAGCGATGTTGATTTGGTTTTTGAGTAACTACCCTCATAATCTTTCTTTAGAAAAAGAGTATGCACAAAAAATTGAACAAACAACATCACAAACACAAAAAGTTGTTTTACAAAATCAACTACAAAGTGATCTTCTTGAACAAAGTTATTTAGGTCAAATGGGAAAATTCACAGAGCCTTTGTTTGAGCCTCTTGGGTTTGACTGGAAGATGAGTGTAGCATTGCAAGCTGGAGTAGCTGCGAAAGAGGTTATCGTCTCAACACTTGGTGTTCTTTACTCTTTAGGGGCTGATGTTGATGAAAAAAGTAATTCACTTGCAGATGCGATAAGTAAAAATATCCCTTTTGCTTCAGCTGTTTCTTTCATTGTTGTTGTGATGGTTTATTTACCATGTTTTGCAGCGTCCATAGTTTTTACGCGTGAAGCTGGTGGGATAAAGTATTTCTTTTATCTTTTTGCTTTTACTTCCATTGTAGCTTACTCTTTGGCATTTTTTGCATATAGAGTGGCATTACTTGTCAGTTAGTGTTATCTTTTTATTATTTTCAGAGCGTTATAATTTTTAAAAATAAAAGGTTTGAAGTATGGATACGAAAAAAGAAGAACAAAAACAACAAAAAATTTTAATGATAGAAGATGATTTAGAGTTAGCTGAGATTTTAACAGAGTATTTAGAACAGTTTGACTTTAAAGTGATAACAGAAGATGATCCGTTTAAGGCTGTAAGTATTTTAAAACTAGAGCCTTTTGACTTAGTAATCTTAGATTTAACATTACCAGGTATGGATGGTCTTGAAGTATGTGAAGCAATTCGTATGCGTCAAGATATTCCTATCATCATATCTTCAGCACGAAGTGATGTGACAGATAAAATCAAAGCACTTGAACTTGGTGCTGATGATTATCTTCCAAAACCTTACGATCCTCGAGAACTTGAGGCTCGTATCCATTCAGTACTTCGTCGTTATGAAGCCAAAACAGAAGCAAAAGCTGAAAATAAGAGTGATTTTAAATGTGATAAATCTACTATGACTATTACATATAAGGGGCGTAATATTGATTTAACAAATGCTGAATTTGGTATTTTGTCGTATATGATTCAAAAACAGGGGCTTGTTGTTTCAAGAGAAGATCTCATTCATAATGTAAATGCAATTAATGAAGATAGTTCAAATAAATCTATAGATGTTATGGTAGGGCGTATTCGCAACAAACTTGGTGACAAATCGTTGATAGAATCTGTGCGTGGTGTTGGGTATAAACTCTTAAAATAATGAAAAAGCATGCCGTCCTTTTTACCGTTTTATTTGCGCTGATTGTTTCGTTAGTAAGTGTAAGTGCTATTTTTTGGGAATTTTATAAACTCAATAAAAAGCAATATATTGATCATATTTTTACAAAATATTCTGTTATTACACAAATTTACAAGCAACATCAGCAAAGGGGAAGTTCGGAGATTATGCTTGAGGCAAATCTAGCTGTTTATAAGCTTGAAGTAGTTAAAAAAGAGAAAGACAAAGTTCTTTCTAAGGGAAAAATCTTGAAAAGAGAGGGGTTTCGGAGTTTGAATACTTCTCTTATGATCAATGAAAAAGGTTTATATACACAAAATACAATTACCCATCTAAGAGCAACTATGTTAGAATATAAAAAAGCTATCTATTTTCTCATAGAAACTCCTGATGGTGATATTCTCATCCATGATGATGAATTGCAACCCTATAGCTACATTAATCTTCTTTATACCTACAGTACTATCTTTTTTATTATTAGTTTTTCTTTTATTCTTGTTTTACAAAAATTGCGTCCTTTAATTCGTCTTAGAAAAAAAATAGAGCTTTATAGTGAAGGAAATATGAATATCTCTTTTGCAACAAAAAATGAAGATGAGATAGGAGCTGTTGCTAATGCTATAGAAAAAAGTCGTCAAACAATCAATACTATGCTTGAATCTCGCACACTCTTTTTAAGAAATTTGATGCATGAGTTAAAAACGCCTATTGCCAAAGGAACAATCGCAACACAAATGTTGGATTCTCCTAAGCAAAAAGAGCGTTTTAGTTCTATATTTAAAAGACTTGAAACTCTTGTGAATGAATTTGCAATGATAGAAGAAGTTACAAGTTTAGATGATAAAAAAGATTTTAAAGATTATAGACTTCTTGATGTGATTGATGGTGCTATTGATATGGCAATGGTAGAAAAAGAAGAAGCTGTTAGTATAAAAAATATAGATGGTTCTATTAAGGTACATGTAAATTATAGGCTCTATACCACAGCTATTAAAAATATGGTAGATAATGCTATGAAATACTCAACAAACCATCATATAACGATTATTATGCGTAATGGGGAGTTATGCTTTGAGAGTCAAGGAACATGTTTAAAATATCCGTTACAATATTATATAGAGCCCTTTACAAAAGAGAATCCTTCTAAAAATAGTTTTGGTTTGGGGCTTTATCTTGTTGATTCTATTTTAAAAGCACATGGACAGGTCTTAGCGCATGAGTATGAAGATGGTATTAACCGTTTTATTTTTGCATAAGGTTAAAAATGTAAACTAATGAGATGAATAAAGTTCCTTTTACCTTGGTCGTTTCTTTTTTTGCGACTCTTTTTTTTGTAGTTGGCTGGTTTGGTCACGATCTCTATAGTGAATATAAATTAGCGATGCAGATGAAGCATCACCATTTTCGTCTTGATACTATCCGTTCACGGGGCTTTTTAAATGTTGTTCTTCTGAATGCTCCCTCCACTTACTACATAGGACCTGAACGCCCTCAAGGGTTTGAATATGATCTTTTAAATGCATATGCAAAACATCTTCATGTTGACTTGAATATTACAGCTGTGCATACAGTGAAAGAGGCTTTGGAATGGAGTCAACGAAAAGATGTTGATATCACTTCAGCTGCTTTGGCAAAAACACCTATGCGTCAAAAGAAGTATCATTTTGGTCCCTCCTATTTTGAAGTACAAGAGCAGGTTATTTGTAGTAGAGCCATGCTTGGAAGTAAAAAATTTCCAAGAGATATAGAAGATCTTTCGGGATTGCGTATTATGGTTGGTGAGGAAACGAGTTATAGTGAAACTTTAAAAGCACTTCAAGAAGATGGGTTTGATATTAATGTCAGTATTACGGACAAATATTCAACCGAAGAGCTTTTAGATATGGTAGCTCGCCGTGAAATAGACTGTACCTTGGCTGATTCTAATATTTATGCTTTCAATTTAAAATATAGTCCAGATATTGTTTTGGCTTTTTCTATTAGTTCGAGGGAACAATTAGCATGGGTACTTCCAAAAAATGCGAAAATGCTTGAGCAAGATATGTACACATGGTTGAATCATTTTAATCAAAAAGGGAAAATAACACAATTAAAAGATCATTACTACTCCTATGTTTTATTTTTTGATTACTACAACACAAAAGTATTTTACAGAAGAATTAAAACACGCTTGGAAAAATATAAAAAATATTTTCAAGAAGCTGCAAAAGAGTATCATATACCTTGGACACTTCTTGCTTCTGTATCGTATCAAGAATCCCATTGGAATCCAAAGGCTAAAAGTTATACCGGTGTACGAGGGCTTATGATGTTAACGCGAGATACAGCAAAACTCATTGGTGTTAAAAATAGACTTGATCCAAAAGAGAGTATCTTTGGTGGGGCGAAACATCTTAAACAGATGATTCGTTATATCCCAAAAGAGGTTGATGGTGAAGATAAGCTTAAGTTCGCACTTGCTGCATATAATGTTGGATTAGGTCATATTTATGATGCTATGCACTTGGCACAAAAAATGGGTTTGCGTAAAAATATGTGGAGTGATCTTAAAAAAGTTTTACCATTACTTTCCCAAAAACGGTATTATCAAAAATTGAAGTATGGGTATGCTCGAGGGAGTGAACCTGTAAAATATGTGGAAGCTATTTATAATTATAGAGATATTCTTCTAAAAACTTTAGAAGATAGCTCTAATAAAAAAGAGGATAGTAACACTACATCAATACTCTTTACTCCCTAAAGTAGCTAAAAAGTTTTCCATATCATATTTGACTCTGTATTCTGGAGTCATGATATGAATAAGAATATCACCTAAATCAATAACAACCCAGTCTCCACTCTCGTCAACATTGTTAAAAGTTTCTTCTGGTTTAAGATTTTTTTTAAGATGATCTAGTAAAGCTGTTGTGTGTTTTTGACCAAGTGAAGATGCAATGATAGCAATATCAACAAAATAATCTTTTTCTCGTAAATCAAAGACTTCTATCGCTTCAGCTTTATTTGTATCAAGTACCTCTGTTATTTTTTCAATTCGTTTTTGCATTGTGTTCCTTATAATATTGTTGTATTGTTGTAGCACATTGTTTTGGAAGTTTAGAGAGTTGCATATGTTCTCTTAACTCAGAAGATGAGATATTTTCATCTACATGTAAAGTAATATACTCTTTTGGTATTTGTGTATTGTCTCTTGTTGCAACAAGAAAAGTTACCATCTCTTGTAACGCTTCATACTCTTGCCATTGTGGAAGTGAATGAAGATTGTCAGCTCCGATGACAACATAGATTTTATCATATTTTTGTGCCAACATCCTTACCGTTTCAATCGTCGCAACTTTTCGTTGCATAGTTGCTTCAAATAAGCTTACATGTACACTTTTATAAGGTGCAAAAATCTTTTGAAGCCATTGTGCCCGTAGTTCAGCCGGAGCTGTAGATGAGGACTTAAAAGGGTTTAAAAATGTTGGCATAACAATGATAGTATCTATAAAAGAGAGCTTCTCTAAAGCCTCTACAACTCTAATGTGTCCAATATGTGGTGGATCAAAAGAGCCTCCAAAAAGTGCTACTGATTTCATTTAATACGAATTATAACTAAATTTGGGTAAAATAACTCAATTTTTTATATTAGGATATATAATGGCACTAAAAATAGCAATTAATGGGTTTGGTAGAATCGGTCGTTGTGTTGCTCGTATCGCTGCAACAAGAGAAGATGTAGAGGTAGTAGCTATCAATGATATGGCAACTATAGATATGATGCTTTATCTCTTAAAGAATGACTCTGTTCACGGTATTTTTGGAAGTGAAGTGGAGCAGGTAGATGAGAATACTATCTCAATAGATGGTCATAAAATAAGAGTTTTTTCTGATCGTGATCCTAAAAATCTTGCATTTGCTGATTGTGGTGCAGATATAGTTTTAGAGTGTACAGGTGTGTTCTTAACACAAGAATCAGCGCAAGTTCATATTGATAAAGGTGTAGAAAAAGTGCTTTTCTCAGCACCAGCAAAAGATAAAATTACACCAACATTTGTTATGGGTGTTAATGAAGATAAATATGATGGACAAAAAATTGTTTCCAATGCTTCTTGTACAACAAACTGTTTAGGTCCTGTAGCTCGTGTTTTAGATGATGCGTTTGGTATTGAAAAAGGTCTTATGACTACAATTCACTCTTATACAAATGATCAAAATATTTTAGATGTAAAACACTCTAAAGATAAACGCCGTGCAAGAGCTGGTGCTGTGAATATGATCCCAACGACTACGGGTGCTGCAAAAGCGATTAGTCTTGTTCTTCCTCAACTTGAAGGGAAACTGCATGGACAGTCTGTGCGTGTACCAACACCAGATGTTTCTATGGTTGACTTAAATGTAGTAGTAAGAAAAGGGACAACAAAAGAGGAAGTAAATGCTGTTATGAATGAGATGGCAGAAACAAAACTCAAAGGATTGTTACTTGTTGATAAAGAGATGAGAGTGTCTCAGGATTTCGTAGGGTGTGAATATAGCTCTATTGTTGCTGAAGATTTAACTCAGGTTATCGGTGGAGATATGGTAAAAGTGATGGCTTGGTATGACAATGAGTGGGGTTACTCTATGCGTCTTATTGATATGGCTGTTCATATCTCAAAATAGGGAGAAAAAATGGAACTTCTACATTTAAAAAATTTGGATTTAGCAAATAAAAAAGTATTTATCCGTTGTGACTTTAATGTTCCGATGGATGAATTTGGTAATATCTCAGATGATAGACGCATCCGTTCAGCAGTAGCTACTATTAATTATTGTTTAGATCAGGATTGTGCTGTTATTTTAGCATCACACCTTGGGCGTCCAAAAGGGGAAGTTGTTGCAAAATATTCTTTAGCACCAGTTGCTCGAAGATTACAACAACTTTTAAAGCGTCAAGTAACACTTGCACCAGCTGTAGTAGATGATGCTTCTATGAAACTTGCACACGATTTACCTCGTCATGAAGTTCTTTTACTTGAAAATCTTCGTTTTGAAGAGGGTGAGACAAAAGATGATGTGGAGTTAAGTGAAAAACTTGCATCAATGGCAGAATTTTATGTAAATGATGCTTTTGGTGTGAGCCATAGAGCACATGCCTCTGTGCATGGAATTACGAAGTTTTTTGATAATGAACATAAAGCAGCTGGTTTCTTACTTGAAAAAGAGATTACCTATTTTGCAAAACTTATCAATAACCCTGTTCGTCCTTTTGCTGCCATTGTTGGTGGAAGTAAGGTTTCTGGAAAACTTGAAGCACTTACAAATCTTTTACCAAAAGTAGATAAAATTTTTATCGGTGGTGGTATGGCATTTACATTTCTTAAACAAATGGGCTATAACATTGGAGCATCACTTGTTGAAGATGATTTACTTGAAGATGCACAGCATGTTATGGATGAAGCTAAAAAACTTGGTGTGAAGTTTTATCTTCCTGTAGATGTGATAGCAGCTGAAAAATTTGCTGAAGATGCTGTAAGTAAAATTGTAACAGCACAAGAGATACCAAGTGAATGGATGGGACTTGATATAGGTCCTGCAACTGTACGCCTTTACCGTGAAGGGTTAAATGATGTGCAAACTATTCTTTGGAATGGACCTATGGGTGTTTATGAGATGGAAAAATTTGCTAGAGGAAGTTCAAAAATAGCTCACTTTGTAGCAGATAGTTATGCAACAACTGTTGTAGGTGGTGGTGATACTGCTGATTTGGTACAAAGAGTTGGAGTTGATGATGAGATGAGTTTTATCTCTACTGGTGGGGGTGCTTCTTTGGAACTTCTTGAAGGAAAAGTGTTACCAGGTGTTGAACCATTAATTCAAGAGCAAACGCAAACAGAGGAATAAAAATGATAATAGCAGCAAATCTAAAAACAAATCTGACCCGAAAACAAACAGCACAATATATTGCAGAGTTGAATACCTATATAGATGAGACAAAAAGTCAACAAGAAGTTTTAGTATTTCCTGCTATGAGTTCATTAGATTCTTTTGAAGGGCAGGTTGTTGTTGGTGCACAAAATGCGTATCCAACACAAAATGGTGCTTTTACAGGCGAAATAGGTACTGAGCATTTAGATGAATTTGGCATAAAAACTATTCTTATTGGACATAGTGAAAGACGCCATGTTTTAGGTGAGTCTCAAGAGTTTATTGCACAAAAGTTCAACTATTTCAAAGAGCTTGGATATACTATAGTGTATTGCGTGGGTGAGCCTTTGGAAAAAAGAGAAGCTTCTAAAGAGGAGATGATGGCTTATATATCTGCTCAATATGAGGGGATAGATACGAGTTATGAAAAGCTCATTATTGCATATGAACCTGTATGGGCTATTGGAACAGGACTTACTCCAACACTTGAAGATATTCAAGAGATTCATGAAGCACTCAAAGAGAAATCATCAGCACCATTACTCTATGGTGGAAGTGTTAAAGTGACAAATGCACAGGAAGTTCTCAGTGTTGATAATGTAGATGGTATTTTAGTAGGAAGTGCAGCACTCTACAGTGAACATTTTTGTACCATGATAGGCTATGGCGATAAACTAGAAAATAATAAATAAGGAGAAAAAGTATGATAATGAAAGGAAAAAAAGGTCTCATTGTAGGTCTTGCAAATAATAAATCTATAGCATATGGTATAGCAAAAGCGTGTCACGAACAAGGTGCAGAGATGGCTTTTACATACTTAAATGATGCACTCAAAAAGAGAGTAGAACCTATTGCTAAAGAGTTTGGTAGTGAGTATGTATATGAACTCGATGTAAGTAATGAGGAGCATATGGCATCTCTCGCTGAAAAAATAGAGAGAGATTTTGGAAAGATTGACTTTTTAGTGCACTCTGTTGCATTTGCTCCAAAAGAAGCACTTTCTGAACCTTTTATCAAAACAACAAAACAAGCATTTCAAATCGCAATGGATATCTCTGTATATTCACTCATTGATTTAACAAATCGTTTAGAATCAGTGCTAAGTGATGATGCTTCTATTTTAACATTGTCATATCTTGGTGGACCAAAATACATTGTAAACTATAATGTTATGGGTGTAGCAAAAGCTGCTCTTGAGTCAACTGTTCGTTATATGGCTGTTGATTTAGGAAAAAAAGGGCAAAGAGTGAATGCTATTAGTGCTGGACCTATTAAGACACTTGCAGCTGCTGGGATTGGTGATTTTTCTCAAATCTTAAAATGGAACGAAACAAATGCACCACTTCGTAGAAATGTAACAACTGAACAGGTTGGTAACTCTGCTATGTATCTCCTTAGTGATTTAAGCTCAGGTGTTACAGGTGAGGTACATTATGTTGATGCTGGATATAACATTATGGGAATGGCAGCAGCAACAACAAATGAAGATGGAAAAACTGTCCTCGCATGGGATATGCGATAGCAAATCTCTCTTTTTACTTCCCTATTGCAGGGAGGTGATTGAGTTTTTCTAAGTGTGAACTGTTTGTATCAGGATGCATTTCACAGTACACTTCAGCTTTGTCTACAAACTTTTGTAGTGTAAAGCTACTTCTGTTTTCATCTTCACCATATTTTTTATCTACCTCTTTTGTTGAGGGATTCCAATCACTTTGTAACCAGTTGTCAAGATGCTCTTGTATCCACCCTTTTCTTTTTTGAGGTTTTTCTTGTGAAGAACTAGACGGTGTTGTAGCACATCCAGCCAAACTAAAAATTAAAAATGTTGTTAGTATTGTTGTTTTTGTATGTTTCATAATAGAAATTATAGCGAACAATAGGAGAAAAATGATACTATTTATGCAAACTTAAGTGTAAATTATGCTATACTGCAAATCGAAATTTGTAAAAAAACAAGGAGAATATATGAAATTTACAAAAATGAGTTTAGTCGCTGCACTATTAGTTGGTTCAAGTGCATTCGCAATTGACAACATTAAAATGAGTGGTGATGCAAGTGTTTTTTATAGCACAAGTGATGCAAAAACAGGTTATGCTGCAATTTCTGGTAAAGAAGATCTTTTTGGTAAAGATAACTCTGCTGCTGATGCTGGTTTAAACTTAAACATCTCTGCTGATTTAGCAAAAAATGATTTAGTAACTGTAAGTACTGGTGCTGGTTATACAGTACTTTCTACTCTTGGTTTAGAAAACAACTTAGTTTCTAATGTATGGGGTTCTGCTCATACTGCAACTACTGCTACTGGTGCTAACTATGCTAATGTAGGAACATATGGTGGTGCTAAAGTTGAAAATGCAAACTGGATGAATGAAGCATGGGTTGCAGTTTCTCTTAACAAAATCAGTAACACAACAGTAAAACTTGGTAGAATGGAACTTGATACTCCATTAGCATTTACTGAAAAATGGTCAATCGAAAAAAATACTTTTGAAGCTGCTGTTTTAGTAAACCAAGATGTTCCAGATACAACTATCGTTGCTGCTTATGTTGGTAATGGTAATGGTAATGAAGCTTTTGGTGATAACGGTGCAAAACAAAGTAATGTTCAAGCTTTAGGTCTTGCGACTGGTGCTGTTGTAAACGGAAATGGTGATTTCTCTACATTCGCAGCAAATGGTGCATATACTGTAGGTGTTGTAAATAACTCTTTCAAACCAGTAACACTTCAAGCTTGGTACTATGACTTAGTATCTTTAGCAACTGCATATTGGTTACAAGCTGATTTAGATGCTTCTACTTTAGGTGTAGATGGTTTAACTGCTGGTCTTCAATATACATCAACTAAAGTTGGTAATGGTTGTTCAAGTGATACAACTGCTGTAATGGTTGGTTATGCAATGAAAAATATGTTCAGTGCTAAACTTGCATACTCTGTAACAAGTAAAGATGGTGACCTTTTTGGTGCAAATACTGCAACTTCAACTGGTGCATCTAAACTTTATACTGAAGCATGGTGGAACTATGGTCAAGTTACTATGAAAGATACTACTGCTTACCACTTTGATGTAGAAGGTAATGTAGCTGATGTAGATTTAGGTTTCTACTATACTTATGCTGATCATGCAAAAGAAGTTAGTTCTCAAGATTTAACAGAGTTCGCATTAACTGCATCTAAATCTTTTGGACCATTAGATACAACTTTAGCTTATATCAACTATGATCTTGGTAAAAATACAGATTCTGTAAATATGATCCAAGCTTACTTAACTTTAAACTTCTAGTCTTTACTTCGACTAAACTCAAAGTTATAACTCCCTTTGTGGGAGTTACTCCTTTTTCTCTCTTTTTTAAACTTATGCTACAATAGCGTTATGAAAATTTTATTACACAAATCTCTCTATATTTTTTTGATGCTTTTTCTTATATCTCTTCTCTCTTTTATGGCGATTCATATGGCACCTAACTCTTTTTTTGGAGCAGGGGAACTCAACCCAAATATGACAGCAGAGGCACTTGCAGATCTTCAAGCAATTTATGGTCTTAACAAACCTTTATGGCAACAGTATTTTGATTGGATTATACATATGGGGCATTTAGATTTTGGTATATCGTTTGTGAGTGGGCAAGGGGTAAGTGATGAGATTTTTAAACGCTTACCTGTAACGCTGAGTATGAATTTAATCTCTTTAGTAGTTGTTTTTATTGTTTCTTTATATCTTGGTATTCAATCAGCTCTAGCGTATGGAAAAAAGCAAGATTATCTCATTCGTCAATTGGCACTCTTCTCTTTTTCGATGCCATCTTTTTATTTGGCATTGCTTTTTATTCTCTTTTTTTCTTTGGAGTTACAACTTTTTCCTATCGCTGGTTTGCATAGTGTAACGCCTAAAGAAGGGTTTATGAACTATGTTGATATGGCATGGCACTTGGTACTGCCTATTGGCGTAATGATTTTTGTGGGTTTAGGCAATATGATTATTTATATCCGTTCATTAACTATAGAGATTTTAAAAAGTGATTATTATACTTTTGCACGCTCACGAGGTTTAACACGCAAGCAGTTGCTTTATAGATATATATTGCCAAATCTTATGCCACCTATTATTACACTTTTAGGGCTTTCTTTGCCTGGACTTATTGGTGGTAGTGTAATTTTAGAAACTATTTTTGGTATTGAGGGGATGGGACAGCTATTTTATATGAGTGCACTCTCAAGGGATTATCCTGTTATTATGGGAATTCTTATGATTACAGCTCTCTTAACACTTCTTGGAAATGTATTGGCAGATCTTGTATTATTACGCTTAAATCCTTATGTAAAAAGGGGATAGGTATCAGAAAAGTTAAATCATAGACCTCGAAAAATACTTGGATATAAAAACTCCGTATGAGGTATTCTTTGGTAAAATTACTATCAAAATAAAATTGTCGCACTTGATTGTTGAATGGGTGTGGTAAAAATATAGAGTGAAAGTGGTGACCCCAAGGAGACTCGAACTCCTGTAACATGGATGAAAACCATGGATCCTAACCGCTAGACGATGGGGCCACAAATGTAAGTAAAATTGGTGTCCTGTGATGGATTCGAACCATCGGCCACATCATTAAAAGTGACGTGCTCTACCAGCTGAGCTAACAAGACATTTTAAGTTCTCTTTGTTAAGAGGTCGAAATTATAGGGAAAAAAATAATATATGTCAAGGAAAATGAAAAGAAATTTGAAAATTTATAAAATTTCTAGGAAAAAGTATGAATTTATGGGAAAATAACCTTGAAATCACTATACTTGAACTCTTAAAAAGAGGAGTTATAATGCAATACTGGAAACTCTTGGGTATTTTAGGTGTTTTTTTAATGAGTGGATGTGCTCAAAAGATTACAATAAAAGCTCTTGAACCTGCTGAAATAGATAGGGTCGCTTACACAAAGCGTATAGCAATAACAAATTTTAAAAATGACAGGGTGGGCTTGAGTCGAAAAATTGAAGCAAAACTTGCCCAATTTCAAATAAATGGAAAAAAATATTTTCGAGTAATTAGTCGTGATGATCTTGAAAAAGTTATAGAGGAGCAAAAATTTCAAAATAGTGGTTTGGTAGATGATAAAACTGCTGTCAAGCTCGGAGAGATAGTAGGAGCACAAGCTCTTATATCAGGAAGAGTTTCTTCCCCTACAAAACAAGATAGTTATTTTTATGAAACGCGTATTCGTTGTGCTGATTTAAAGTGTAAAGAGTTAGTTACTTATAAAGTACGCTGTATGAAAAGAGTTTTTTCTTTATCAGCTGATTTGAAGATAGTAGATGTTGCCAATACAGATGTGATTTATGCTGATACTCTTACAAAAGGCTCGATGTATAAGCATTGTAGCGATGATTCTCATGCTCTTCCTTCTACAGAGATGGCAGCTCAAGATCTTGCAAATAAAATAGCAACAAGTTTTACTTATAAATTAACACCCCATTATAGAAATTTTCAGGTAGAGCTTTTAGATGAGCCCGATATAGATTATACTGATAAAGAGGAGAAACTTTTGAAAGTTTCTTTAGAATATATAGAGCAGGGGCGTTATGATAAAGCTGAAGAGTTACTTGGCCGTTTAGTTGATGCTACTCATGAAAAAAGTTATGTTCCTTTTTATAACCTTGGTGTTATTAAAGAAGCTGAAGGGAAATATAAAGAGGCTCAAGAGTATTATGATATGGCTGATCATTTGATGATAGAACCCGTTGAAGAGATAAATAGTGCAGTGCTTAGAATACGCAAACTCATAGCAAAAAAAGAAAAAACAATGGAGCAATTACAAAGATGAAATATATAAAGAATATAATTTTTATAGTAGGTATTTTTATCCTCATAGGATGTGGCAGTTCACAACAATTAGATATTGCACAACCAACATTACCATCTTGGTACACACACCCTCCACATTCTGATACAACAACACTCTATGCTCTTGGTGATGGAAAAACCAAACAGGAAGCATTAACGAATGCTTTAAACAATCTCATAGCAACACTGAGTGTCTCACTCTCTTCTGAATACAATGCTAAAACTATTGTTAAAGAGGGGAGTCACAGTGCAACAATTACCGATGCTACTTATGAAAATGAAGTACATGCACAAGTAAAAAAGATTCGTATCTCAAACTATGAAGTTCTTGAAGCAAAAAAATTGGGCTTTAAACATTATGCTACTTTGGTAAAAGTTGAGAAAAAAGCTTTATTTCAAGGGCTTCAAAGTGAGATTGACCAAAAATTTACTTTTTTTAATGGAAGTGTAAAGGGGAGTAATGATGATAATGTTTTGAAACAACTACATAAATATGAGCAGTTTATACAAGAGTTTGATACCATTAAAAATACTTTAAGTGTTATGAGTGTACTCAATCCCCATTTCCATCAAAAAATTTACATAGACAGAATGCTTCAAATAGAAAAAACAAAACAGAGTCTTCTTCAAAAAATCTCTTTTTCAATTATCGCTAGAGGGGAAGCTAAAAAATTACAACCCTCTTTAGCAAAAGGATTAAGTGATGCACATTATATTGTGAAGCAAAGAAAAGATAAGTACCATTTTACAATTGTTTTGAGTTCCAAAACAGCGTATGCTCATTCATATGGCTTTTATCTTGCTCGTAGTGTCCTTACTCTTGTAACAAAAAATATACAAGGATCTGTAATAGGTTCTAATACACTTCACATTACAGGACAATCCTCCCAAAGCAAAGCTATAGCACAGCAAGATGTAGCAAAAAAACTGACGCAACTCATAGAGAAAGAGGGTATTGAAAAGGTGTTGGGTATTTAAAAATATTTACCAACCATTAACTGAGCATTTTATAACTATTTACTTCAAAGCAATATACTTTTACAAAGAACAAATAAAAACTTTGAGGTAAATATAATATGATTTCAAAAATAGAGAATGTAAAAAAAGAGGTAGCAAAGGTAGTTGTTGGGC
>Ga0256843_1000801_pt1 | contig 25968 bp, 24 predicted proteins | sample AlvinellametaG_FD_191572 | JGI IMG/M metagenome (GOLD analysis project Ga0256843, IMG submission 191572) | Pompeii worm associated microbial communities from hydrothermal vent at the East Pacific Rise, Pacific Ocean - Alvinella | ecosystem: Host-associated > Annelida > Integument > Unclassified ... | reverse complement strand
CCAACACTAATGAGTGCTATTGCAATGTAGAGAATAATGACAAAAATAACAGAAGCATAAAATGCTCTAGGAAGATTTTTTTGCGGATCTTGAATCTCTTCTGCTGCGTTTGCTATGAGTTCAAAGCCCTCGTAGGCTACAAAAATTATCATTCCAGCCACTACAATGGAGAGGTTTGTTCCCCAGTTTTGTGGGGAGAACCTCTCTGTGTCAACATAAGAGATACTTGCAAAAATAATAACAAGAAGCAGGACAATTTTTAAAACTACTATAAAGGTCTCCGACTTACTTACAAAAGAGGCACTTATAAGATTAATCATTGCAGGAAGAACAATAGCCGTTGAGATGAGAACATGCTTTGTAATAGTGCCTGCATCTGTAAAAAAAGTTGCCCCATACGAAGCAAACGCGACAGCATACAGAGAGATGGTGACAATGTAGCTCAGCCAGAGCATAAGGTTAACACTCCCGGAGAGAATATTATGTCCAAAAGCACCATCAACAAAGGTAACAGTCCCCCCTTCACTCTGAAAAGCGACAGAGAGTTTTGCATAGGAGTATGAAGTTAAAAGTGCAACAAAACCCGCTACTAAAAAGGCAACAGCTGTAGCACCATGAGCAAGAGAGACTGCCTCGCCTAAAACAGCAAAAATTCCACCACCAACCATGCCACCTACACCGATAGATATAGCACCTAAAAGATTAATGGTTCTCTGTTTACTCACTGCCTTATATCCTTGTTGAAAATAGAATAATTAATTGTACATCTATTTTACTTAACAAAGGGTATTCACGCAGGCATATTTTAGTTATTCACGCCTATTTAACTCTATTTTATGGATAAACGCAGTACTATTCACGTACAAAATACTAAATAAGGTTTCTACGTGAATATTGGTCAAGAGATACTTGAATTACTTAAAGAGGAGATAACTGAGAGCGAATACAAACGCTACATTAAACACCTCTCATACGATGCAAAAAAATCTACTGCTGATGTAGCCATTTTTTATGCACCAAATGCACTTGTTGTGAATTGGATTAAAAATAAATACACAGAAAAAATAGCACATCTCTTTGAAGTAAAGCTCCAACACAAAGTAAGTGTCAAAATTACACTTAAAAACCTTGTCGACAAAAGAAAAAATAAAAAAGTCACTGAAGTAAAACAGCAAGGAAGCTCTCTTTTAAACCCTTCCCACTCTTTTTCTAACTTTATGGTTGGTGGTTCTAACCAGTTTGCCTATGCAGCGGTAAAAAGTGTCAGTGAAAATGCCGGAAAAGTCTACAACCCTCTCTTTATTTATGGAGGTGTTGGACTTGGAAAAACGCACCTTATGCAGGCTGCTGGTAATGTTTTTCAAAATGAGGGAAAGGTTGTCATCTACACTACTGTTGAGCAGTTTTTAAATGACTTTACAAGAAGTCTTCGTAACAACTCTATGGAACGTTTTCGTGAAAAGTACCGTAAATGCGATGTTTTACTCATAGATGACATCCAATTTCTCTCAAAAAAAGAGCTTCTTCAAGAGGAGTTCTTCCATACCTTTGAAGCACTCAAGGGAGAGGGTAAGCAGATTATTTTTACAGCGGACAAACACCCTAAAAAAATTGCTGGTTTAGAAGCAAGACTCCAGAGTCGTTTTGAGTGGGGTTTAGTAGCAGACATTCAGCCTCCAGAACTAGAGACAAAAATTGCTATTATTGAGAAAAAATGTGAAATCAATAAAGTAAAACTCTCTAAAGAGATTGTTAACTACATTGCAACAGTCATTGACTCTAATGTTCGTGAAATAGAGGGTATTCTCTCCAAACTTCATGCCTACTCTCAACTTATGCATATTGAGATTGACCTAGAGTTTACGAAAAATGTCCTCAAAGATCAACTTAATGAGAAACGCGAGAACCTTACTATGGACATTATTACAGAAGTTGTTGCAAAAGATCTCAACATTAAGCCGAGTGAAATTAGATCTAAAGGACGTAGTAAAAACATTGTTTATGCAAGAAGAATTGCCATCTACATATGTCGTGAACTTACACAAAGTACTATGCCTCAACTTGCTCAGTACTTTGGTATGAAAGATCACACTGCTATTAGTCATACCATTAAAAAAATCAACGATTTAATCGAAGATGATGAAGATTTTAAAGTAAAAATTGAAGAGTTAACAAACAAAATAACTAGCTCTTCTTAGAATAACTACAAATTTAGAATAAAAAAAGATATAATTGTAAAAGTGAATAGGCGTGAATAGACTCTTCTATGCTCATCACGTCTTTGTAAGTCTTGTTTTAGGAGATTGGATAGGGTTTTCACTTATTCACGTCCACCTACTACTACCTACTAAAATTATATAAATATATAGGGAATTTAGATGATACTAACCATAGCTAAATCAATCATTGAAAACATACTCATTCATGCTGGTCCTTTTTTGGAAAAAAAAGATACTTCTCAAATTACATCACATATATATTTAAATGCTTCTAATAACAACTTAACCGTAAAAGCAACTGACTATGAAATAGGCTTTATGGTCTCTACAGAAAATGTAAACATAGAAAAAGATGGAAGCATTACAGCTAATGGTAAAAAGTTTTTAGATATTGTTAGAATTTTAAAAGATGGAAACATTAATTTAGAGGTAAAAGGAGATATGCTACATATTTCTCAAGGTCACTCTAATTTTAAACTACCTACATTCTCACATAGTGATTTTCCAGAATTTCCATCTTATGAAGGAAAAGCTCGTATATCTATAGAGTCACATACTCTTATTGAGTCACTTAAAAAAATAACACCTGCTATAGATACAAACAACCCTAAGTTTGAACTTAATGGTGCACTTATAGACATTAAACATCATGCTATTAACTTTGCCTCTACAGATACTAGACGTTTAGCTGTAGTAACTGTAAACAATGAAAGTGAAAATGAACTCAGTATTATTATTCCTAAAAAAGCAATTGTTGAAATTCAAAAACTCTTTTTTGACAACATTGAACTCTATTTAGATGATACAAACTTAATTATTCATTCAGAGCAGTACACTTTCTTTACAAAACTCATTAATGGAAAGTTTCCTGAATATTCACGTATTATTCCAAAAGAGATCAAAACAACACTTTTACTTCCAAAAGCAATAATGATAGACTCTATTAAACAGATTACTACCATTTCAAGTGATGTAAAAATTACATTTCATAAAGAGATTATTACTTTTGAATCACTAAGTGATGACAACATAGAAGCTAAAACAGAAATTGGTCACTCTACTGGTTATGAAGAACCTTTCTCTTTAGCAATTAACTCTCGTTACTTACTTGACTTCTTAAACTCCATTAACAATTCAGAGTTTAGCATAGGTCTTAATGAAGGAAATCTTCCTTTTGTATTAAGTGATGATAATTTTAAAACAGTAGTAATGCCAATAGTTATATAATAAAGGCATCTACTATAAAAAAACTACTTCTATTTCTTAGCACTCTTAGCATACTCTTTGCGAGTGTTTACAAAGAGCCATTACTATCAGACACTACTTCTCTTGAACAACAGGTTAAAAATTACAAAATGAAGAGACTCCTACAACAGGAGTTTCATAATCTCTATTGTAATTCCGACTATGAGAGTCAAAACATTAATGTAAATGAACAATTAAGTAGTTCAGAGAGAAAACTTGCTGAGGGGAGTCTCTATTTACAATTTACACTTATCTCTACTATTGGGTTTATAACCCTTCTTCCTGAGTCTGTAAGTAATTGGGATGTAGATGCTCTTAAAGAGGAGTCTCTCCCTCAAAAGTGGAAAAAAAATGTCAAAGCTGGACCTGTATGGGATGAAGATGATTTTTTCATAAACTATGTAGGACACCCTGTTTCTGGTGCTTGGTACTATACAATGGCGAGAAATGATGGCATTGATCCCTTTGGATCTTTTCTCTACTCTGCGTTTGTTTCTACCTTTGTTTGGGAGTATGGTTATGAGGCTTTTGCAGAAATTCCATCTATTCAAGATCTTTTTTCAACACCAATTATTGGCTCTTTAATGGGTGAATATTTTTACTATTTAGAGACAAAAATAGATGCAAATAGTGGTCTAGTATTAAACTCTAAAATACTCGGAAACATTAGTTATTTCTTTTTAAATCCTTTTGGAAGTATGGCTAATGGCATAAGCAGCTGGCTTGACATGAGTGTTACAATGAAATTTCAAACATATCAGGTGAACAACTCTAAAGAAAACTTACAATACAATGAGATTATTCAAAAACCAGTAGAAATTTCACACTATGACTATGGAGTAACTTTAAATTTAGAGTTTTAGTAGTGGTAGGTAAAGAGAAGAGAACCGTAGCTGTAGAGAGACTCTTGTGTTGTAAACTCTTTAGAGGAGTGTTGGCGTAAGTAGTCTATGCTAAAGTGATCATAAACGCAAGAAAATCCATACCCTACATCTGCTCTAAATATATTTTTTTCAACACTGTGACTAGATTGAATACTATTTCCATCTAAAAAGATATTTCTCATAATGAGATTTGCTTTAAAAGAAAGGTTTAAAAAATAGGACCACTCTTTTTTTGAAATTCTTTTTTTTGTTGTAAGAGGTATGTGCGAGTAGCTATTTGCATCAATAACAGTAGCACCATAATCTTTTGGAATATTCTCTCCCCATCGAAAAAGAACACCACTATATACTTTTGTAGAAACATTTCCTAAGGCAAAACCAAATTCAGGAACAAAAGAGGCCTCTTTTGTTGCATGAAAAATATTGTTTTTTTCTATATATAATTTTTTAGAGTAGTTTAGTTGTAAGGTAAGTTCATCTTTAAGTTGATACTTCCAACCCTGAGGGTAGGGTGAACCAATGAGATCATGTATGAACTCTTGAACACTCTGCATTTTAGATGAAGGACCAACAACTCCTATTGAAAAAATCAATGACTCAAGGGTGTTTTTATAGGATTGATGAAGTCCAGACTCTAAGTACATATATCCAGCATAGGGTCTATCGTCCTCTATGAGATTTGCATCTTTTAAATTTTCTGGTGTATAGAGTTGGTGTGCAAAACGAAGTGAAAAGTAGTTGTTACTTCGTGCATAAGGAGTAAAAGGAATATGAAAAAAAGAGTTTTGACTTCCTTTTCTGTAAAAAAGAGCAGAGATACTTCCCCCATAACTATAAGCAGCATCATCTCGAATATCGGCATCATTTTCTGTTTGAAAACTTATGTTTGTAAGTTGTAACTCCTCTGCGTTTACTGAGGAGAGGGAGAGTAGAATAAAAAGAAGAATCTTTTTTTTCATACTTTTTATCCTTTAAAAATATTAAATTAAATCTATCTTCTTCTAAAGAGTGTATCGACCAGAGTGTTAAAAAAAGCTTATTTTAGGCAAGTAAATATTATTTTTAGATAAATTTAGATAAAATAACTTCAATTATGCCAAAATGGCAATGGAGTATTTAATGGAACAAAATTACGGTGCTAGTAATATTAAAGTCCTTAAGGGTTTAGAAGCTGTTAGAAAACGTCCTGGTATGTACATTGGTGACACAGGTCACCGAGGACTACACCACTTAGTTTATGAAGTTATAGATAACTCTATAGATGAGGCTATGGCAGGTCACTGTGACACTATTACAGTAACACTTACTAAAAATGGTACTTGTAAGGTAAGTGACAACGGTCGTGGTATTCCTACAGATATGCACCCTACAGAGGGAATGAGTGCAGCTACAGTTGTTTTAACTGTACTTCATGCCGGTGGTAAATTTGATAAAGATACATATAAGGTCTCTGGTGGACTTCATGGTGTTGGTGTTTCTGTTGTAAATGCACTCTCTTCAGATCTTCATATGACAATTTACCGTGAGGGTAAAATTCATGAGCAACACTTTAAAGCGGGGATTCCACAAAACCCTCTTGAGGTAACAGGAACGACGCGTAAAACAGGAACAACTATAGAGTTCGCTGCAGATCCTTCTATATTTACTGACACTATTACTTTTGAGTATGACTATTTAGCAAAACGTTTTAAAGAGCTTGCATACTTAAATCCATTTATTACTATTAAATTTAACGATGAACGCTCTGGAACAAAAGAAGTTTACCACTTTGAGGGTGGTATAGCGCAGTATGTTTCAGACATGAACAAAAAGCAAGTAGTTGCTGATGTTTATAGCTTTAGCGGTAGAGTAGAAGATATAGAGTTTGACATAGCACTTATGTACAATGATGCTTACGATGAAAAGCTTGCATCTTTTGTAAATAATATTAGAACACCAAATGGTGGTACACATGAGGCTGGATTTCGTGCAGGTCTTACACGTGTTATCTCTAACTACAACTCTAAAAATGGTGCAGCTAAAGAGAAAGATGTAAAAATTTCTGGAGATGATGTTAAAGAGGGATTAATCGCTATTGTTTCAGCTCGTGTTCCAGAGCCTCAGTTTGAGGGTCAAACAAAAGGAAAACTTGGAAATACTTATGTTCGTCCACTTATTCAAAAAGCAACAGGTGAAGCTCTAAGTAAATACTTTGAAGAGAACCCTATTCAGGCAAAAGCAATTGTAAGCAAGGCACTTATGGCAGCTCGTGGTCGTGAAGCTGCGAAAAAAGCACGTGAGCTTACACGTCGTAAAGATAATATGACAGTGGGAACACTTCCTGGTAAGTTAGCAGATTGTCAAAGTAAAGATGCAAGTATCTGTGAACTTTACCTGGTGGAAGGGGACTCTGCGGGTGGTTCAGCTAAAATGGGGCGTGACCGTGTTTTCCAAGCTATTTTACCACTTAAAGGTAAGATTTTAAATGTTGAAAAAGCACGTTTAGAGAAGGTTCTTAAGTCAGACGAAATTACAAATATGATCACAGCTATGGGTTGTGGAATTGGTGAAGAGTATAATGAAGAGAAACTTCGTTACCACAAAATTATTATTATGACCGATGCCGATGTCGATGGTTCTCACATCCAAACGCTACTCTTAACATTCTTCTTTAGACATTTCCGTGATGTTGTAGAAAAAGGGTACCTTTACCTTGCACAGCCACCTCTTTACCGTTACAAAAAAGGTAAAAAAGAGATTTACTTTAAAGATGACCGTGAGATGAATGACTTCTTAATTGACAATGGAATAGAGTCTTTAGAGAACCAAACATTAGGGCACAATGACCTTGTCTCTTACTTTAAAATGGTAGACCATTATGCTGGAAGTTTAGCAGCATTAGAGCGTCGTTATGCACTTGTTGATCTTATTCGTCACTTTATCGAGAACCCAGAGTTAATCTCTTTAGGTGCAAAAGAACTTTATGTAAAAGTAGAAGAGTTCCTCAATAGTATTGAAAACAATATTCTTACGAAGACAATTAATGAAGAGACAAATGAGATTCACCTTTTTGTACAGACAAAAGGTGGGATGGAAGAGCTTCTTCTTAATGATGACCTCTTTAGTGCACCACACTTTACAGAAGCAAATTATGTGTTCAAAAAGATCCAAGAGTGGGATTTAGACTTTAATGAGGATATTTTAGTTGTTTTAGAAAATATTAAAGATTATGCTCGTAAAGGTTCGTACATTCAACGTTACAAAGGTCTTGGTGAGATGAATCCAGATCAACTTTGGGAAACAACTATGACACCTGAAAACCGTGTACTTCTTCAAGTAACTATTGAAGATGCAGAGGTAGCTAGTGATGCATTTACACTCTTTATGGGTGACGAAGTAGAGCCTCGTCGTAACTACATTGAGACTCATGCAAAAGATGTAAAACACCTCGACGTTTAACAGCAGAGTTAATGCTTTTACCACAAACAAAAGAGAGAGAGTACCGTTTTAAGTTAGCACTTAGAATGGGACTCCCTATTTTTGCTCTTATTATAGCCCTTATTTCGCATACCCTTGTTGGGAACTATGCAACACTACAAACCTCTTTTTACATTGAGTCACTCATTCTTTTAGTCTTTAGTATTTACTTTATTTTGTACTTAATCTACAGTGGATTTGAAGTAAAAATAACAGACGATGTCAGTAAAACTTTCACACGAGAGTATCTTTACAAGTACATTACAGCAGAGTTAGAAAAAAAACAAGACTACACACTCATTTTAATAAGTATAGACAACTTAAATGACATCAACTCTCAGTATGGTATTAAGAATGGAGATAGGGTTCTGCAAGAAGTTGCAACATGGATTGCCTCCTATTTTTTAAGTCAAAAAATAGAAAATTTCCCAATGGGTCATATAAAAGGTGGGGATTTTATAGTAGGATTACGAGGAAAAAAGAGTGATTTTGCGACTATTTTAGAGCTAATGTGTCTTAAATCGAGCGAATTTAAAGTAGAAAATATAGAGATTAAAATTTCTGGTGCAATAAGTGATACTAGCTACTCAAGAGAGCTTGATTATATTATTGAAAATCTTTTTGAACTTCAAGAGGAGACTAGAAACTCTAAAAATAGTCGAGACGAAGAGTTACTAAATCCTAGTGAAAGAGATCTTTTTGTTATCAATGCCATTCATAAACGTCTTTTGAGCATTATGACTCAAGATGTTTTTTCTCAAGGAAAAGTTGCGTTTAAAGAGTGTTATATCACCTTAAAAACCTCTTCAGGAAAACCTCTCTTTACAAAGAGCTATATGAAGGTTATTAATAGACTAGGTCTGCGTTTAGAGTATGACATGATGATTATAGAAGAGCTTTTACTTAGAGCAAATAAAGAGGATACTTACGCCATTAACATTGCACCCTCCTCTTTAAGAGACAAAGATTTTTTAGTAAAAATAAAAGAACTTCTTAAACAAAAACGTACAAAACTAATGTTTATTTTGAGTGAGTCTGAGTACTATAGTCACACAAGTAGATACAACACTATTTTAAACTCTTTACGATCATTAGGTGTACTTATTACTATAGATAGAGTAGGTGCAATCCATACAAGTTTTCTCTATTTAAGAGAGCTAAATATAGATTTTATTCGTTTTGATACCTATTACTCAAACAGAGAAAAAATTGTTCAAAATAGAGCAATATTAGAGGGTTTTCATCTTATGGCGAAGCAAAAAGGCATTAAAACATGGATAAAAAACATAGAGACTGAGGAGTGTTTAGCTCTATGTAAAGAGTTAAATATAGAGTGCTTAGAGGGAAAACTCTTAGCAGATTTAAAAATAATGTATGAAAAATAAAGGAGTAGAAATGAAATACGGTGAAAAAGAGATTAGAGAGTTTGATGTTGAGAAAGATTTAGAGATATGGCCAAATGAGCATAAAAAAGATTACTTGATTCGTGTGACTCTACCAGAGTTTATGGCACTATGCCCAAGAAGTGGATACCCTGACTTTGCAGAGATTTACATAGAGTATACACCAGATGCTTATGTTGTTGAGTTAAAAGCATTAAAACTTTACATTAACTCTTTTATGTTTAAACACATAAGTCATGAGAACTCTGCAAATGAGATTTACGATGTAATTTACGAAAAAATTAAACCAAAATATTTAAAGCTTGTAGCTGACTTTAAACCACGTGGTAATGTGCATACAGTTATAGAAATAGATAGCTCAAAAATGTAAGTTTATAAGAGGTGTTGTTGCAGATATGTAAGTGCACTCTCTTTGGTAGAAAATGTATTTTTCATCTGTAGGTCGTAAAGCTTATGAAGAAGTGTTCCAAACTCTTTAGAAGCTTTGAAGCCAAGAGCTATGAGATCTTTTCCCTCTACAAGTGGTGGGAGCTTTTTATGAAGAATGTTGAGCTCTTTAGCCTGTTGTAACAGAGCATCGATTTTGTCATTTTTTCTATTATGATATTTTGCCTTGAGATAATAGAGGTAGAGTTCTACTTCTACTTGGGTTGCTAAGAGGTAGAGATCATACTCTTGTGCCTCTTCTAGGGAAAACGAGATTTCCAGTAGCTTCACAATGGACTCTATGAGTTTTTTGTTTATGAGACACTTCTTTAAGAGCGTCTCTCTTCTCTCTTGAGAAAGATCGCTACAGAGCAGGGAAAACATAAGTTGTAATCTCTTTTTACTCTCTGCTATCTTGTACTCTTGAACACAATCAACACTTTTAAGTGCATTGGTATACTCTGCATCTGTAAGTGATGAGAACTCTGTAAAGTAAGAAAATCCATCAATATTTTTTAAGACTTGAAGCCCTATAGAGGGACTCTTACTCTTTAAAAAAAGTTTCTCAAGTTCAATAGAAATTCTTTGTGTAGGGAGTTCATGAAGTAGTTCATTACGCATCATCTCTTGTGCTTTGTAAAGAAGATTTTTTTCTACTTTTAGTGTGAATCTAGCAACAAACTGTACTAAACGCAGTACTCTTAGGGGATCTTCTGCAAATTTTCTTAAGTCGACTGCTCGTAGTAACTTGTTAGAAAGATCCTTTACACCTGAGTAGGGATCTAAAATCTCTTTTGTGAGAACATCGTACCCTATGGCGTTTATGGTAAAGTCACGTCTCTGTGCTGCCTCTGTAAAGTTAAGAGATTTCTCTACTTGAATTTCAAAACCTTTATGTCCTTGGGCTACTTTACTGTCTCTTCTTGGAAGTGAAAAGTCTAAGTCTAGGTTTTCATAACTAAGTTTACAGACACCAAAACTTTTTCCAACACTATTTACTTCTCCAAACTCTAAGAGTATTTTTTCAATTTGTTCAAAATTTTCTACACCATAAAGTTCAATATCTATATCTTTAGAGTCTAATTTAAGGATTTTATCTCTTACATAACCACCAACTATTATTGGTTTTATGTTATATTTATCTAGTTTTTCAAATATATTATTTAATTTATTTGGGTAATCAATGTTTTGCAAAATTTACTCCAGAGAGATAAAAGAGATATTTAAAAAAATAATTATTAGATATAAATTTGAAAAATCAAACAAAATATGCAATAAAAAAGCATTTTACTCTTCTTACAGTTTTTCTTTACTACAAGTATATCACTAATTTTACGAGTTTCTTATATTTATTTCGCTATAATCGCGGAAAATTTTCCCTAAGGAAACTGCAAAATGCAAAAAATTAGAAATATTGCCGTAATCGCTCACGTTGACCACGGTAAAACTACACTAGTTGATGGACTACTAGAGCAATCTGGTACTTTTGGTTCTCATGAACAACACGATGAACGTGCTATGGATAGCAATGACATCGAAAAAGAGCGTGGAATCACGATTCTTTCTAAAAATACAGCTATTAGATATGGCGATCACAAGATTAATATTATCGATACTCCGGGACACGCTGACTTCGGTGGAGAAGTTGAACGTGTACTTAAAATGGTTGATGGTGTTTTAGTACTTGTTGATGCTTACGAAGGTGTTATGCCTCAAACTAAGTTTGTTGTTAAAAAGATGCTTGCTCTTGGTAAGAAACCAATTGTTGTAATTAATAAAATTGACAAACCTTCTGCTGAGCCAGATCGTGTTGTTGATGAGATGTTCGACCTATTTGCAGATATGGGTGCGACAGATGAGCAACAAGATTTCCCTATTATTTATGCAGCAGCACGTGATGGTATTGCTAAATTAGATATGAGTGAAGAGGGTGGAGATTTCAAATGTATCTTCGATACTATTATTAATGAAGTTCCTGAGCCAGAAGGTGATGCAGGAAATCCACTTCAAGCACAAGTATTTACACTCGATTATGACAACTATGTTGGTAAAATCGGAATTAGCCGTATTTTTAATGGTACAGTTAAAAAAGGTGACAATGTTATGCTTGCAAAAGCTGACGGTGAAATGGTTAAAGGTAAGATTTCTAAACTTATTGGTTTCCATGGTCTTAACAGAATGGAAATTGATGAAGCTGAAGCTGGTGATATCGTAGCATTTGCTGGTATGGAGACTGTTGATGTTGGTGATACTGTTGCTGATCCTAACAATCCTGTAGCACTTGACCCTATGCACATTGAAGAGCCAACTCTTACTGTTGTATTTGCTGTAAATGATTCTCCTCTTGCTGGTCAAGAAGGTAAGCATGTAACTTCAAACAAAATTCGTGAGCGTTTAGAGTTTGAAATGCGTACAAATGTTGCTATGAAACTTGACACTGTTGGTGAGGGTAAATTTAAAGTTTCAGGACGTGGTGAGCTTCAGATTACTGTACTTGCTGAAAATATGCGTCGTGAAGGTTTTGAGTTCTCAATCTCTCGTCCAGAAGTTATTGTTAAAGAAATCGAAGGTGTTAAATGTGAACCATTTGAGCACTTAGTTATTGATGTTCCTGAAGATTTATCTGGTACTGTTATTGAGCGTCTTGGTAAAAGAAAAGCTGAAATGAAATCTATGTTACCAATGGGTTCAGGTTTCCAACGTATTGAGTTTGAAATTCCTGCTCGTGCACTTATTGGTTTCCGTGGACAATTCTTAACAGATACAAAAGGTGAGGGTGTAATGAATCACTCTTTCTTAGAGTTCCGTCCATTTAGTGGAAGTGTTGAGTCTCGTTCTTATGGTGCATTAGTATCTATGACAGATGGTGAGACTTTAGCATTCTCTCTCTTTGGTATTCAAGATCGTGGTGTTCTTTACATTGGTGTTCAAACTAAAGTATATGAAGGTATGATTATTGGTGAGCATAGTCGTTCAAATGACCTTGTTGTTAACCCTATTAAAGGTAAAGCACAGTCAAATGTACGTTCTTCTGGTGCTGATGAAGCGATTAAACTTGTTCCACACCGTGTTATGTCTTTAGAGAGAGCACTAGAGTGGATCGAAGACGATGAGCTTCTAGAGGTAACTCCAGAGAACATTCGTATTCGTAAAAAATTCTTAACAGAAAATGAGCGTAAACGTCACTCTCGTAAATCACCTAAATAGGTTTTTTACTTCTCTCTCTTTTGAGAGAGATAATCTTTTAATATCTCTCCATGGTCAAAAACCAACTCCTCTAAATTTAATTCACTTAAACTATATATTTTTGCCTCTTTAGCATCATCGGCAGCTACAGGTTGCGCATATGCTTTACATATGTAGACAAGGGAGACCGTATGAAACCTTTTGTCGCGTTTTGGATCAGAGTAGACACCTAAAAGTTCTTTAATCTCTACACTTAAAGATATCTCTTCAAGCATCTCTCTTTTGAGTGCCGCTTCAACAGACTCTCCAATATCAACAAAGCCACCAGGAAGCGCAAGACCTAAAGGTTCATAAGCTCTTTGTATAAGAACGACTCCTAAGAATTTATCTGTTTGAGTATATATTTCAACTATACCATCTGTAGTTAAATAGGGAGTTTTTGGAGTAAATGCCATACTTTTTCCTTCTGTAGTTTTTTTGAAAACAGCATATTTATTTTATCTAAAATATGCCTTAACAATCCGCTAACAAACATATATTATAATGATGATAATAAAGATTTATGGAAAATAAAAGTGTGATTTTTTAGGAGTTGAATGCTTTCTACTCAATACAAGCAATAATCATACCATTATTGAGAATTTCACAATTTATACACAGTTTATTTATAGAATTTTAACTAATCTAAATAAAAGGAGATTATTATGACCATTGATTCAAATAGTTCAATGCAGCAGATGCAACAAACGCAGATGCGCAAAATGGATGGAACAGGTGGAGGACAAGGCAAAGGTGGTGGTATGAAAGACATCATGAATAGCCTCTCTAGTGAAGATCAAACAGCTCTTAAAGATCAAATGAGCTCAATGAGCATGGACGATAGAATGTCTATGGTATCTCAAATGAAAGAGGTTGATCAAACAAGCATGAGTGAGCAAGACTATACACAAACGCTTTTAGACATTATGAATCAGTCAACGACTGACACAACACAGACTGATAGTTTTTCGGTTTATGCATAACTATTTTCTAGGTATAAAGAGATGAAAATTTTATACCTAGAGGATGATGTGACTCTTTCTCAAACTGTGGAAGAGTTACTCATAGAAGATGGCTACAGTGTCTCCGTGGCATTTAATGCACAAGAAGTTTTAGACATAGTCTATGAAGAGAATTTCGATCTTTTTATCTTTGATGTAAATATTCCTGTTATGAGTGGCTTTGAACTTTTAGAGTCCCTTCGTAAAGCAAACATAGAGACACCTGCTATTTTTACAACCTCTATGCAGAGTATGGAAAATTTATCTCAAGGATTTCACTCAGGTGGAGATGATTACATCACAAAACCTTTTTGTATTGATGAACTACTTTTAAGAATACGTGCTGTCTTAAAACGCGAGTATAAAATGCAAAATGATACACTCCATCTTAGTGAGAAAGTCTCTTTTAATACACACAACAATGAGCTTACTATAGAGAGTACAACCACTCTACTAAAACCCAAAGAGGCGACTCTTCTTAAGTTGCTTTTTCAACATAAGAATGAGTGTGTACCCTTAGAGACTATTTACCAGACACTGTGGTCCTTTAGTGAAGTCCATAGTGACATAAGCTTACGAACATACATTAAGAATCTCAGGCATCAGCTAGGAAAAGAGACGATTATAAGCATAAAAAAAGTAGGTTATAAACTTGTTTTATGATTGAAAAAACTCGACAATTCTTTTTTCCAAGTAGTATTCAGGCCGTAAAATAGACCCACCAATAAATCCAACATGCCCTCCCTTTTCTGTAAGTTCTAGCTCTATTTTATTAGAGACTTCACCTCTGTTTGGAATGACTTCTTGTGTCATAAATGGATCATCTTTAGAGTGAATAATAAGTGTGGGTGTTTGAATGTACTGCAAAAACTGTTTTGAACTTGACTTTTCATAGTAGTCTGCAGCAGAAGAGAAACCGTGAATAGGTGCTGTATAGACATCATCAAACTCCCAAAATGTTTTCATATTTTGCACTTCATGGCGTTTGATACCAATGAGTTTTTCCATATTGTGTGCATCATATTTTCTCTGAAGAGCACTATTGAGATCTTTGATGAGTCTATGTTGGTAGTATTGTGAGAAACCTTTTTGCATACGTTTTGCACATACATCTAGCTGCATAGGAGGGGAGATGGCAACAGCTTTTTCAATAAATGAGTTCTCTTTGAGTTCCCCTAAGAGTTTAAGTAACATGTTAGCACCTAAGGAGTAACCAACCGTGTAGAGTTTTGTTCGTGGATATCTTTGCTTGAGTGAATTAAGAAACTCTAAGGCATCTCCTGTCTCACCACTATGGTAGGAGCGTGGGAGTCTGTTGTCTTTTCCTGTACAGCCACGAAAGTGCATAATGACAGAGTGAAAACCTTCTTCATGTAGACTCTTAGAAACTCCCTGAATGTAAGGGGACTCATAGGAACCAGCAAGACCATGGAAAAGAACAACGATGGGAGTGTTTTCATGAGCATTCTGAACATAGTTCCAGTAACACTCTACAAAATCTCCATCACTCAGTGTAAACTCTTCTACTGTAAATTCAATAGGAATAGGTTTTCTAAAAAGAGAGGAGTAAATAGTTTGTAGATGGGCATTAGCAAGCCCAAATGCAGGTTGAAAATCTTTCATACTTAGTCTTTATCATGAAGTATATCATCAAGTGTTGCAAAAACTTGTTGACTACCCTCCTCCATCTCTTTAAAAGCACTCACCATTGCATCTGTGTCTACATTCTCTTCAACCATAAGGTCAAAAACTTTATGTGTACCGTTATGAACTGTAGCATGAGGAGCTTCGAGTGCTTTGTAGTGTTGTGTATGGGAGAAACTCTCTTTACCATCGCCCTCATAATACCATTTACCTAAACGGCAGTTATGGTGGTCTACAAACTTAAACTGCTCTTTTTTTGTAATGGCTGAGTAGTAGGTGTTTACTTTCCATAAAATATGATCGAGCTTAGCGAGGGACATAAAGACCCTGTCGTTTGAGAAGCCCATAGCATTAAATGAGTCTGTCAGTCCATCATGGTTTGTACCTATGCAGCCATTAAGTTCACTAATGAGTTCATTTGAAGAGCTCACATTCTCTTGAATACTAGAGAACTGTTCAGACATACTTTCAACATCCTGTTTCATAGTTTGTAGAGAGATATTAATCTCACTAACAGCTTTGTCTGTTCGGTCGGCAAGTTTACGCACTTCATCTGCAACAACAGCAAAGCCACGGCCATGCTCTCCAGCACGTGCTGCTTCAATAGCTGCATTGAGTGCTAGGAGATTTGTTTGGTCAGAGATGTCTTTAATGAGCGAGAGAATAGTTGTGATGTCGTTAGTTCTTTGAGAGAGACCGTTAACCGTATGAATGGAGGTGTCAGAGAGTTCATTGAGTTTGTCAAGAACACCAGAAATTTCGCCTGTTTTTTGACTAATTCTTGTAAGGCTCTCTACGAGGTGACTTGTTCTATGAAGACTCTCTTTTGAGCTACTAACAGATTCAGCAATATTACCTTGAATATCTACAATATTCTCTTTGAGGTTACGTGATTGTATATGCATAAGTGCATCTGTTAAAGAGTTACTGTTACTCTTTTTAAGTTCTTGAATCTCTTTTTGGAGTTCTACTATGGAACTCTTTAACTCTTCATTTTCGGATACAACCTCTTTATGTGCTTTTTCTAACTTGTCATAGCTCTCTTGAGAGATACCTCCACCACCAAAAAATCCCATTCTTCCTCTCCCTTAAATATAAAATATTATTATATGTTTGTGATAAAAAGTTTATCTAATATATAATAAGATTTTACTGAATAATTTTGATTTAATGAGATGCTAGATATAATAGTAAACTTATAATTTGATGGAGCTCAAACATGGATAGAAAAAAAATATATAACCCTGATTCAACAGAGAATGTAAATGATAGAAAAATATTTGGTGGAAACCCAACAGGGATATTTGAGCTAAATAACATTAAATACCAATGGGCCTATAACCTTTGGGAGATGATGCTTAACAACACATGGTTCCCTAAAGAGGTCGATATGACAAGAGATGTAAATGACTATAAAAATCTTACATCTGCTGAGAAAACTGCTTATGACAAGGCACTCTCTCAACTCATTTTTATGGATTCACTGCAAACAAACAACATTATTGACAATGTAAATCCTTATGTTACCTCTCCAGAGGTAAATCTTATTTTAGTACGTCAATCTTTTGAAGAGGCACTTCACTCACAGAGTTATGCCGTTATGGTAGATAGTATCTCCACAAACTCAGAAGAAATCTATGAACTTTGGCGTCGCGATATGATGCTTAAGGGAAAAAATGATGCAATTGCACGAGTCTATACAGAGCTTGCAACAAATCCAAGTGAGACAAACTTTGTTAAAGCATGTTTTGCTAACCAAATTTTAGAGGGTATCTACTTTTATAGTGGATTTACTTACATCTATACACTTGCACGTGCTGGAAAGATGCTTGGAAGTGCACAGATGATTCGCTTTATTCAACGTGATGAAGTGACACACTTGGTACTTTTCCAAAATCTTATTAACACACTTCGTAAAGAGAGACCAGACCTCTTTACAGAAAAGCTCAAAGCAGAAGTTATAGAGATGTTTAAAGAGGCTGTGAAACTTGAAACAGAGTGGGGACAGTACATAACACAAGGACAAATTCTTGGTCTTACAGATGATATTGTTGCACAGTACATTCAGTTTCTAGCAGATGATAGATTGACATCTGTTGGATTTGAGAAGCTTTACAATGTTTCAAACCCAATTAAATGGGTAGATGACTTTGCAAAATTTAATGACCAAAAAACAAACTTCTTTGAGGGAACAGTAACTAACTACTCAAAAGGTTCTCTCTCTTTTGATGATGACTTCTAAAAAGAGTCATTATAGACTCTGCTCACTTCTTTTTGTAACAGGAAGTGAGTATGAAAAGAACCTCTCTACACTTCTCAAACTTATTCAAAAAACTCCCAACCACTCTCTTATTGTAGCACCAGAGGTCTGTTTAACAGGCTTTGATTATGACAATATGAGTGCAATGTTAGCCTTTGCAAAAAGAGCTACAGAGGCACTTTTGGAACACTCTTTTGAGAAAATTATTATCTGTACAATGCTAGAGGAGATAGATGGTAAGGTTTACAATTTAGCGAAAGTTTTTCATAATGGAGAGCTTGTTTTTCAAAGAGCAAAGGCACGGCTTTTTCGTTTTGGAGGCGAGCACAATTATATGGAAGAGGGGAGTGATAAAGATTTTAAAATAGTAGAAATAGAGGGAATAAAGATTGCTATTTTTATCTGTTTTGAACTTCGTTTTAAAGAGTTATGGAAGAGAGCTGAGGGTGCAGATGTTATTGTGACACCATCATGGTGGGGTAAAGCAAGAAGCGAACACTTTAAGGTCATTACACAAACACTTGCTATTATAAATCAATGTTATGTTGTTGCGAGTGATAGTGGGAATGAAGCGTGTACGAAAATAAGTGCTATTATCAGCCCTCAGGGTGTGGTCTATAGGGATGATAAACTTGAGCTTTTGACTCAGGCTTATGAGCCTAAAGAGGTAGCACTTATGCGACGTTATTTAGATGTTGGAATAGCATTTGAAAATGAGAATTAGAGAGTTTATAATAAAAGTTAAGCTATAATAATCTCACAAAATAAAATTATTACAAAGAATGAGTATTTGATGCAGTATGAAAAAGTAAAAGAAGCGTTACAAAAAGAGCAAAAGACATGGTTGGTGACAGGCGTTGCAGGTTTTATAGGTTCAAACCTTGCTGAGGCACTTTTAAAGTTAAATCAGAAGGTGATTTCTCTAGATAATTTTGCAACAGGTCATAAGCATAACCTTGAGCATATTGAAAAGAGTGTGAGCAAAGAGGCTTGGAAGAATTTCACTTTTGTAGAGGGTGACATCTGTGATTATGCATTTTGTAAGGAGATTACAAAGGGTGTAGATATTATTTTACACCAAGCAGCTTTAGGTTCAGTACCTCGCTCTATAGATGATCCCGTTACATCAAATGCTTCAAATGCTTCTGGCTTTTTAAACATACTTACAGCAGCTAAAGACAATGGTGTAAAACGTTTTGTATATGCCTCTTCTTCTTCTGTTTATGGAGATTCACAAGAGCTTCCAAAGGTTGAAAGTCGTACAGGAAATTTACTCTCTCCTTATGCTGTTACGAAGATGGTAGATGAACTTTATGGTGGGGTTTTTCAAAAAACTTACGAGATGGAGACACTAGGGCTTCGTTACTTCAACGTCTTTGGTAAACGCCAAGATCCAAATGGGGCTTATGCTGCTGTTATGCCAAAATGGATAGCTCAGATGCTTAGTGGAGAAGATGTTTACATTAATGGTGATGGCGAAACAAGTCGTGACTTTACTTACATTGACAATGTTGTGCAGATGAACATTTTAGCAGGAACAACAGAGAATCCTAAAGCTTTTGGTGAAGCTTACAATACAGCGGCTGGTGGACGAGAGACACTTAATAATCTCTTTAGAGCTATTGCTGCAGGACTTCAGCAGAGGGTACCAGGACTAGAAGTTCCTGAACCAATTTATCGTGACTTTAGAGCTGGAGATATTAGGCACTCTAATGCAAATATTGACAAAGCAAAAGAGCTGCTTGGGTATGAACCAACACATACACTTGAAGAGGGCTTAGCAGAGTCTCTCGATTGGTATATTCAAGATATTAAAGGGACAAACAATGACTAACTCTAAAATAGCAGTTATAGGACTGGGTTATGTAGGACTTCCATTAGCACATGCTTTTAGTGAGAAGTACAGTGTTGTAGGGTTTGACATAGCACAGTGGCGTATAGATGAGTTAAGAGCAGGTCATGACAGAACACTAGAGCTCTCTGAAGATCAAGTAAATGAAGCTATTAAAAATGGTATGAAGTTCACAAATGTTCTTGAGGAAATCGCAGAGTGCAATATCTACATTGTAACAGTTCCAACACCAATAGACAAACATAAGAAACCAGACCTCACACCACTCATTAAAGCGAGTGAGAGTATTGGTAAAGTTCTTAAAAAAGATGACATTGTCATCTATGAGTCCACTGTTTACCCAGGGGCAACTGAAGAGGATTGTGTACCTGTTTTAGAGAAGTTTAGTGGACTGAAATTTAATGAAGATTTCTTCTGTGGTTACTCACCTGAGCGTATTAACCCGGGTGATAAAGAGCATACAGTTACAAAAATTCTTAAAGTAACAGCAGGCTCAACTCCTGAAATAGGAAAAAAAGTAGATGCACTCTATGCGAGTATTATTACCGCAGGGACACACTTAGCACCTACCATTAAAGTAGCAGAAGCTGCAAAGGTTATTGAAAACTCTCAGCGTGACATTAACATCGCGTTTGTTAATGAGTTAGCTATTATTTTTAACAAGCTTGGTATTGATACAAACGCTGTACTTGATGCAGCTGCAACAAAATGGAACTTCTTACCATTTAAGCCAGGTCTTGTAGGGGGGCACTGTATTGGTGTGGATCCTTACTACCTCACACACAAAGCACAAGAGATTGGTTATAACCCTGAGATTATTTTAGCAGGACGTAGACTTAATGACAATATGGGCATCTATGTAGCAAACCAAGTTATTAAGCTTATGATTAAAAAGGGACATAAAATAGAGGGTTCTAAAGTACTCGTCCTTGGAATAACCTTTAAAGAGAACTGTCCAGACATTAGAAACTCACGTGTTATAGATGTTATAGAGGAGCTTAAAGAGTTTGGCTGTGAAATAACAGTCTCAGACTACTGGGCGGATAAGGATGAAGTAAAACATGAGTATGGTTTAGAACTCTGTAATGATGTTAATTATGATGAATATGAGGCTATTGTTTTAGCTGTAGCTCATGATAAGTTTAAAACTATTACATTTGACAATGAAAATCAGATAGTGTTTGACATTAAATCTATTTTAGATAAAAGTGATGGAAGACTTTAGATGAAAGTATTATTACTAGCAGGTGGCTTTGGAACACGTTTAAGTGAAGAGACAGACATTAGACCAAAACCTATGGTTGAAATTGGTGGTAAACCTATTCTTTGGCACATTATGAAAATTTATTCACAGCATGGATTTAATGAATTTGTAGTACTTCTTGGATATAAAGGTTACTATATTAAAGAGTATTTTGCAAACTACTTTTTACATCAGAGTGATGTCACTATAGATATGAGAGATGGAAGTATGGAGGTTCATAATAACTCAAGTGAACCGTGGAAAATAACTCTTCTCGACACAGGTATAGAGAGTATGACTGGTGGTCGAGTAAAGAGAGCACAAGAGTTTGTTGGTGATGAGGCTTTTATGCTTACTTATGGTGATGGTGTTTCAGACATTGACATAACTGAACTTGTAAAGTTTCATAAATCCCATGGAAAAGCTATGACAATGACATCAGCTAGACCAGATGCCCGTTTTGGAGCACTCAATATCGCAGAAAATAATCAAGTTACAAGTTTTCAAGAGAAACCGAAAAATGAAGGTGGATGGATTAATGCTGGATTTTTTGTTTGTGAACCAAAAGTTTTTGACTATATTACAGAGGGTGATAGTACAATCTTTGAGCAGGCTCCTTTACAAAACTTAGCAAAAGATGGAGAGTTATTTACATATAAACATGCAGGTTTTTGGAAACCTATGGATACATTAAGAGACAAACAGCAACTACAAAAAATGTGGGATTCACAGAATGCACCATGGAAAAAATGGTAATGAACTCACTATTTGGTGGAGTATATAAAGATAGAACTGTTTTAGTTACAGGCCACACAGGATTTAAAGGTTCGTGGCTTGTCTACTGGCTTGAAAAAATGGGTGCAAATGTTATAGGTTACTCTTTAGAAGCACCAAGTACTCCAAACCATATAGGACTCTTAAAGACAGATATAACTTCGATTATTGGTGATATTCGTGATCTAGATAAACTCACTGAAACTTTTCAAAAATACAGACCAGAAATAGTTTTTCATCTCGCTGCACAACCTTTGGTAAGGCTCTCTTATGAGAATCCTATAGAGACATATGAAACAAATGTTATGGGTACACTAAAAGTTTTTGAAGCTTGTAGATTTGCAAATGTAAAAGCCATTGTAAATATTACAAGTGATAAGGCTTATGACAATAAAGAGTGGATATGGGGTTATAGAGAGAATGATCCAATGGGTGGCTATGATCCTTACAGTTCCTCTAAAGGGTGTGCAGATATTTTAGCAAACTCCTATAGAGACTCTTACTTTAATCTTCAAGAGTATAAAAAATCCCATAATACTCTTCTCGCATCTTGTAGAGCAGGAAATGTTATTGGTGGTGGTGATTGGGCACAAGATAGGCTGCTTACAGACATTATGCTTTCTGTTTCACAGGGAAAAAAAGTACAAATTAGAAACCCACATGCTACACGTCCTTGGCAACATGTTTTAGAACCATTGAGTGGTTACTTAAACATTGGACAGAAACTCTTAGAAGAAAAACCAGAATTTGCAGAAGCATGGAACTTTGGTCCAAGTGATGAGGGAAGTATTACTGTAGAAGAGGTAGTGAAACATGTTAAGGCATATTGGGATAGCATTGATTATGAAATTCAAACCAATGTTAAACAGCCTCATGAGGCGAATCTTTTAAAACTAGATTGTTCTAAAGCACATATTCTCCTCAAATGGAAAGATGTTTGGGATAGTAAAATGACCTTTGAAAAAACAGTCAAATGGTATAAAAACTACTATGAAAATAACCAAGGAGTACTTACAGAAGAAGATTTAGACTCTTATGTAGGTATGGCAAAATTACAGAAGATAGAGTGGGCAGTGTAGATGGAGATAATTCAGACAGCTATTGAAGGCTTACTTATTTTACAGCCGAAAGTGTTTCAAGATACACGAGGTAAATTTATTAAAATTTTTAGTGATGATTTTTTTAAAGAACATGGTTTGAATATTGCGATTAAAGAGAGCTATTTTTCTCTCTCAAACAGAGATGTTATTCGTGGTATGCACTTTCAAACACCACCTTTTGATCATGTTAAAGTAGTCTATGTACCTTATGGAAAAATTCTTGATGTTGTTGTAGATTTACGTAAAGAGTCACCTACATATGGAGAGCACTACTCTCTAGAACTCTCAGCAGAAAATGCAAAAGTACTCATTATTCCTAAGGGATTGGCACACGGTTTTAAGTCATTAGAAAACAATACAAATGTAACCTATATGCAGACAACAGGGTATGCACCAGAGAATGATGAAGGTATTAGATATGACTCTTTTGGTTTTGACTGGGAGTGTGCAGCACCAAGTCTTTCTCAAAGGGATCTCTCTTTTGTAGCATTAAAAGATTTTGAGACACCTTTTGTAAAGGTAGAATCGTGAAAGTACTTATGAGTGGTGCCACAGGTTTTATTGGACAAAACCTTTTAGGTAAACTTCTTGCTAATGGTGTAGAGGTACATGTTGTAGTACGTGAGGGAAGTGACCTTTCACTTTTTGAAAAAGAGGTCAAGTTTTTTCACTATGACCAAGAGATTTCTACACTCTTAGAGTATACAGAGAGAGAGCAGTTTGATGGTGTTATTCATCTTGCTTCACTCTTTTTAGCAGCGCATACACCTCAAGATATTCCTGCTCTTATAGACTCCAATGTTCGTTTTGCAACAGAGTTATTAGAAGCAGCAAAAAGTACGCATATTGGGTGGTTTCTGAATACTGGAACTTTTTGGCAACATTATGAGAGCGATGGATATAACCCTGTAAATTTATATGCAGCTACTAAAGAGGCATTTGAGGTCATAGCAAAGTACTATACCGAGACATCAAATTTACTCTTTACAACACTTAAGCTCAATGATACTTTTGGGCCAAATGACACTCGCAATAAGGTTTTTAACCTTTGGAGTAAAATAGCACAAACAGGTGAAACTTTAGAGATGTCTGCTGGAGAACAGTATATAGACATTAGTTACATCGAAGATGTGGTTGAGGCTTATTTTTTACTTTGTAAAGCACTCAATGAAGATGAGAAACAGACACTACAGCATAGAGAGTTTGTAGTAACACAAGAGCAGAGAGTAACACTGAAGGAGCTCTCTCTCATTTTTCAAAATGCTATAGGTAAAAATATAGATATTACATGGGGTGCACGAGAGTACCGAGAAAGAGAAGTAATGGAACCTTACAATAATGGTGAGAGAGTTCCTGGTTGGCAACAAAAATATAGTTTAGAAGATGCAATAAAGAAAACAATCGGAGAGAGCGTATGACAAGAGAAGAGAGACTAAAACAAGAGATTTTACAAAAAACAAAAGAGTATTATGAACTTGTTCATAAACCTAAACAGGATGCACCATTTATTTCTGGTGAGAGCCGTGTGAACTATGCTGGACGTGTTTTTGATGAAACAGAGATGCAATACTTAGTAGACAGTTCTCTTGATTTTTGGCTGACTTATGGAGACTACTCTAAAAAATTTGAAAAAGCACTTGCAAAGTTTCTTAATGTACGATGGGCTTTTTTAGTGAACTCTGGTAGTTCTGCAAATTTACTCGCTTTTTATGCCTTAACTTCTCCTCTTTTAAAAGAGAGACAAGTAAAACGTGGTGATGAAGTGATTACTGTTGCAGCAGGCTTTCCAACTACAATTACACCTATTGTTCAGTATGGTGCTGTACCTGTTTTTGTTGACATGGAATTAACCCACTTTAACATAGATGTATCACAGCTAGAAGCTGCACTTTCTCCAAAAACTAAGGCAGTTATGATTGCACATACATTAGGGAACCCTTTTAACATTAAAGCTGTAAAAGAGTTTTGTGACAAACATAATCTTTGGTTAATAGAAGACAACTGTGATGCTCTTGGCTCTACTTATGAAGGAAAACCGACTGGAACATGGGGTGACATTGGAACATCAAGCTTTTACCCTCCTCACCATATGACTATGGGTGAAGGTGGTGCAACTTACACAGACAATCCACTACTTCAAAAAATTATGCTCTCTATGAGAGACTGGGGACGTGACTGTTGGTGTGAAAGTGGTGTAGACAATACATGTGGTAAAAGGTTCTCTATGAGTCATGGAAATCTTCCAAAAGGGTATGACCATAAATATGTCTACTCACACTTTGGTTTTAATCTTAAGGTGTCAGATATGCAAGCAGCTGTTGGTGTTGCACAGTTAGAAAAGTTCCCAACATTTGTGGAAAAAAGAAAAGAGAACTATAAAAGACTCTATGAAGGTGTACAAGAGTTAGAAGAATCTCTTTTTGTACAAGAAGCGACACCAAATACAGATCCTAGTTGGTTTGGTTTTTTAATGACAGTGACAGAAAATGCATCTTTTAGTAGAAACGATATATCGCAATTTTTAGAAGCAAATAATATTCAAACAAGAAATCTTTTTGCTGGAAATATTTTACGTCATCCTCTTTTTGATACAATGGTAGAAGGTGAGGATTATAGAGTCGTCGGTTCTCTCAAAAATACTGATACTATCATGAACAATAGTTTTTGGATAGGACTTTACCCTGGAATGGGTGATGAAGCTATTGACTATATGATTTCTAAAATAAAAGAATTTGTAAATAGTTAATGTTTAAACTCAAGTATAATATTTTAGCACTCTTGCAAGTTATTGTTAGTTTATTAACTTCCATATTGCTACTAAAAGTCTTTGGTGTATCTTACCAAGCAGATATATACTTGATGGCTATTTCAATCTCCTCTGCTATTTTTTTACTACAGTTAATGTTTGTAGAACAGTTTTTATACTTCTACAACGATGCAAAGGCAGTAGGAAGGCTCTTTTCACAACAGTTTTATAATTTTGCTTTCTTCTTTTCACTCTTTATGGGTGTTGTGAGTTTTCTACTCTTTTACCTATTTCAAGATACAATTCTTAGCATTTTTGTATATGCTATGAATCCAGAACGAAGGGAGCTTTTGAGTGAGGGCTTAGTTATTCTTATGGGTGGTATGGTTTTTAGTCTTGCATTACAGATAAACATAAAATTACTCAATGCAGAAGAGTATTTTTCAGTACCCTACATACTTGAAATGTTAACAGGGGTAACAACATTAGC
>Ga0256843_1000800_pt1 | contig 25974 bp, 30 predicted proteins | sample AlvinellametaG_FD_191572 | JGI IMG/M metagenome (GOLD analysis project Ga0256843, IMG submission 191572) | Pompeii worm associated microbial communities from hydrothermal vent at the East Pacific Rise, Pacific Ocean - Alvinella | ecosystem: Host-associated > Annelida > Integument > Unclassified ... | reverse complement strand
ACTACCCCTGAGATTAAGATTGTTTTCTTAAGCATTTCTTTATCCTTTTATCTAAGTTTTTGCTTTAAAATTTTACAAAAGTTTTGTTACTTCAATGTTAATTAAAAAATAATAAATAATTATATTATTAAATTAGGAATAATCCTTAATGTTTTTTTAAGTTAAAACATCAAGGATATAGAGCCTAAGAGTAGATTCTCACCACTATCTTGATTATCTCTTCTTGCACCTGTTAGATGAAAAAGCATATATCTATATGCTTTACTATATGTAAGAGATAATCCATAGCTATTTTTATTATCCTCTAATCCATAATTTACTATAGCTCTTATATAATCATTTGGTGTGATTGCATATATAATAGAGTTTTCTATACCATAATACTCATCTTCTTTTTTAGTTTTATCTCTATATACAAGTGTTGATACTATTTGAGTAGTATCAAACTCTTTTTCGATTGGTATTAATATAGAGAAGTTATCTTGTTCCATCTTTTCAAATCTATTATATACTATTCCAAAAGAGACTCTATTGTCTGTATTGTATTTTAATCCGCTGGTAAATTGATAGTTATCATTACTACTGTATTGTTGCATTCTATTTTGAGCATTCTCTCTTTTTTCAATGCTCTTTCCATAAGATACCATTGCCATTAATTTATTATTTAGTAGATAAGAATACTCTATACCTTTAATATTTCCAATATAACTATTTTGAATAGGTGTTTGGTAGTGGCTATTTTGTCTCTTTTTTTGACTATTTCTATTATTTGTTGCATACTTTTGATGATTATAACCATTTCCTCTTTGAGAGTTTTGTTTATTTTGATGTTTTGGCTCATTTTGGCTATTGTGTCCTTTTAGTCCTGAATCGGCCGAAGATTTTAATATATTTCCAAACTGTGTAAGTGGAGATATAAGTCCAGCTCGTATTTGATGTTTATCCTCTTCTAGATTTAGTTCTATATATGCTCTTGATGATTTTTGAGTAAATAAGTTTTGGTTATCTCCTCTATTATTACTATTTAAATTATCTTTTGTTACTCCAAAGAAAGAGATATTTTTAGTAACTGTTCCAGCTGTATATAGTTTTATTTTTGATTGATAATCTTCACTATTTGTGTCATAGCTCTCCTTTACTATTATTGAAAATGGAATTGGTCTAGATTCATTTTGTTTTGGGGTGATGATTTTTTTTAATGTTGGGCTATCTTCGCTTGAGAATCTAAATCCATTCCTTAAAAAACTCTTTCCAGTTTCATTTAAAGATGGAATCATGGTATGACATGTTGTGCAATCTACACTATATTCTCTGGCAAATTCTGCAATAGCAAAAGATTTAGTTGTATATAAAATTGTTGTAATAAATAAAAAAGCTTTTCTTTTCATAATTATATCTCCAGTTTTATTTATGGAGATTATAAAATATATTTGTTAACTATTTGTTATCTGTATTTTTAAGTTGTTTTTATAAATAGAGTTTATAGAAGATAATGCTCAACTTAATTGGCTAGATATTTGTTGAGCATATATTTTGGATAAAAGTAGCAGTTTTATTCTACTAGCATTGGCTCTTTGTCTCCAACCATCTTCATTTTTTTAAAGTTTTTAGGTGGAAATTTATCATATATCCAAGGAAGTAGAATGTCTAACTCTTTTGTTGTTATTAGATTTTTTAGAGATGGCATAAGTCCAAATTTATTTATACTATGAGGCATACATAGTGCTTTATCTCTTGAAGGGTTTATAACATAATCTTTTATAAATGCTATGGCCTCCTCTTTTTTAGAGTATTTCTTTTTAACTCTCATCATCACTTTTATAATTGGAGGTGCTGTTAGTGTTGAGACTCTAGTTGGTGTAGTGCTAATATGACAGCCTGCACATTTATCTTTAAATAGCTCTTCTGGGCTCTTAATTTTTTCTATCTTTTTACTATTTTGCTCTTTTGTATCTGCTTTGTTATTATCTTTAGCAAATAGAGATAGTGTAAATATAAGTGCTATTGAAATTGCCAATTTTCCCTTTTTCATTTTATATCCTTTTTTATGAAATTGTATTCTATTTTTATTACTTTTTTGTTAATTTTAATATGTTTTTATTCTATTTTAAGAGTTATTTTAAATATCTTCTCATTTATATCTACATCTATTGATATTTTTAACTCTTTACTTAGTTTTTTTACGATGTGAAGTCCCATTCCAAGACCTCTACTACTCTCTTTGTAGAATCTTTTAAATATTTTTGATGGTCTTTTTACTCCATAGGTGCTGTTTTCAATAATTAGGTTTTTATCTTTTGTATATATTTTTATATATCCATTAGTTCTATTATATTTACAGGCATTACTTAAGAGATTATAGATAATTCTGCTAAGGGCACCTCTATTTGAGTAGATAATTCTATCTTCTATATCTACTTTCCAATCTATATAATAGTATATAGATTTAAAAAAGTTTACCTGTTCATAAACTACATCTTTTAAATTAATTTTTTCAATTTGAAACTTCTCATCTTTTAGATAGGCTATTAGATTTTTATGTAACATTGCAATTGTGTTTGCACTCTTTGTAATATTCTCTACCTCTTCATTTTTTTTCATCATTTTTAAATTTATTAATATGGAGGTAATTGGAGTATTTAAATCATGAATAATATCTTTTATAAACTCTTCTAGCATAAAAAATGCCTTTTGAAGAGGATGGAGGGTATATATTGCAAATAGAAAGGAGATAATAATTGCCACTATTGATAGTAGTAAAAACTGTTTTAGAAGAGTTTGTTTTATATATTGTAGCTCCTCTTTATATTTAGAGAGTGGATATATTATCTCTAATGCGTTTTGTTTATCATCTGGTATTGGAGAGAGTATAAATATATTTTGGTTATCAAAATATAGCTCATAAAACTGTTCATCTTCTCTTTTTGGAACTATATCTATATTAAATTTTTTACTATCTAAAAAGAAACTATAATTTTTCATCTCTAAGAATAGCTCTTCTCTTAGATGTTCCGCCTCTATTTTATAATAGTTATAAAAAATAAATAGCAAGAATAGTTCAATTATTATAAAAAAGAGGCTAAAGCTCTTTATGAGAGACTCTTTTTCATATAATTTTATAGCCAACTCCTCTAACACTTTTTATATTTAGATTGAGTAAATTTTTTAATTTATGTATATTTACCCTTAGTGCCAAGTTGCTTGGCTTATCTAGTTGTTCTAGTAGTTCATCTATAGTTGTTGGATTTGGATAGTTTTTAATAAGAGAGACTAGAAGTCTTTTTTGAACTTCTCCCAAATTTATTGGTTTTCCCTTATGGAAGATACTATTTCTATTTAAATCAATTTCTAGTTCTCTAAATTTTAATCTCTTCTTTAATGATGAGGTTTTAGCTTTTATTCTAACTAAAAGCTCTTCTGGATCAAATGGTTTTTTCACATAATCATCAGCTCCGGCAATAAATCCTTTTGTAATAGAGTCTATATCTACTAGAGCAGATATTATAATTGTAGGAGTAAAATCATCAGCATCTCTTAGCTCTTTTAGAAGATCTATCCCATTTATTAGGGGAACATTAATATCAAATAGATATAGATCATATCTATTTTTGAAACTAAGTTCTAGTGCCTCTTCTCCATTTTTTGCCCAATCAACTCTAAATCCATTAATGATAAGATATTTAATAAGGCTTTTAGATAAATTTGGATCATCTTCTAAAAGAAGTATATTATTCATTATTAATGGCTCCTAAACTTCATTCTTCTAAAGTATCTTCTATGAAATTTTTTAAAACCTCTTTTATATTTTTTTTGACACTGAAAAGCTCTTTTTAGCTCCATCATGCTTCTTTTTCTATTTTCTCTATTTACTCTTCTTAGTTCAATTTTTAGTTGATTTATTAAGATTCTTCTCTCATCTGGGTTGGCTCGTTTTATCTTCTCTACCAATGTTTTTATTGATATATTTGGATTTTGAGCAAAGCTGTTGATGAAAAAAAATATATAGACAAGTATATATTTTTTCATAAAAAACTCCTTATGGAGCCTATTTTACACAAAAAATGTTAAATAAGTGTTACCCTTTTAGGGTTTGAAATTTTTTTGATTTTTTCTCAATTGCTTTTTTTGCCATCAAATCGGCGAGCTCATTGCCTTCAATGCCACTATGCCCTTTTACATATTCAATAGATATTTGCTCTTTTATGTGATTATAGAGTCTAAATATTCTCTTTATAAGCTCTAAATTTTTAATCTCTCCACCTTTTCTCTTCCAGCCATTTTTTTCCCAGCTATAAGCCCATTTTGTAATTGAGTCAATGGAGTATTTGGAGTCTGTTTTAATGGTTATATTTTTATAACTATCTAAGTTTTTATATGCAATCTGCAAAGCTCTTAGGAGTGCATTTAGTTCTGCAAGATTATTTGTTCCATTTTTTACATATTTTCCGTATATTAAAATTGGTTTTTTTTCGTTGTTATAAAATACTGCCAATCCACTTCCAGCCTCTCCTGGGTTTCCTAAACATGCACCATCACAATATATAATTAGATTTTCCATAAGAGAAATAGTAGAGTAGGAGAGGTTAAACTCTCCTAAAATTTAAAAAAAGCTTAGCAAGAGTAAGTAGAGATATACTCATAAGGTGTTGGTCTTCCCTCAACAGGGATAACATGTCTTTCAAATTGATAGTTAATATATGTCTTAATGAAATCTTCATTCATAATTGGTGCCAAGAACTCATGATCTTTTTCTAATCCCTCTAGTGCATCTCTAAATGAGTTTGGAAGTTCAGGAATTCCTCTCTCAGCAATCTCTTCTCTTGTTAGTTCAAATAGGTCTTCATTGATTGGTCCAACTAATGGATATCCACCCTTTTCAATTCCATCAAGTCCAGCCATCATTAAAACAGCAAATGCTAAATATGGGCAAGATGTGCTATCTGGGAATCTTGTCTCAATTCTTGTAGATTTTTCACCAGCACCATAAGGAATTCTACAAGCTGCACTTCTGTTTTGGCTAGAGTAGGTTAAAATTCTAGGAGCTTCAAACCCTGGGAGTAATCTTTTATATGAGTTTGTAGAAGCATTTGTAAATGCAGCAACTGCGTCTTTGTGTTTGAATATTCCACTTAGATAATCTAGTGCCGTTTTACTTAGGTTAGCATACTCTCCCTCTTTATAGAATAGGTTTTTTCCATCTTTCCATAGAGATTGGTGAACATGCATTCCATTTCCATTATCATTGTAGATTGGCTTTGGCATAAATGTAGCAGTTTTTCCGTTTAGATGAGCTACCATCTTTACAACATACTTATACTTTTGAACATTATCAGCAGCTGTGATTATATCGCTAAATACAACCCCAATCTCACCTTGAGCTTGTGCTACTTCATGGTGACCTAGAACTACTTCAATTCCAACATCCTCTAAAACTTGCATAATCTCAGCTCTTAAATCAACCATGCTATCTGTTGGCATTACAGGGAAATATCCACCCTTAATTCTTGGTCTGTGTCCCATATTTCCAACATCACCATAATCTTTAGCATCAGCCCAGTGCCCCTCGTCGCTTTCTACTCTAAACATTTGGTGGTTATCTTGGTCAACAATTTTTACATCATCAAATATAAAGAACTCATTTTCAGGTCCAAAGTAAGCAGCATCTGCAATTCCTTTCTCTTCAAGAACCTTTAGAGCCTTTTTAGCAATACTTCTTGGACACTTAGCATATAGCTCATTTTTATAGATGTCATATACATCACAAATTACTACAACAGTGCTATCTGCTGTAAATGGGTCTAAGAAAGCTGTTGGAACATCTGGTTTTAGAAGCATATCAGATTCATTAATTGGTTGCCAATTTTCAATTGAAGAGCCATCAAATGGAAGACCTTGCTCTAATTTTTCTGCATCGATTGCACTCATTCTGTATGTAATATGGTGCCAAGCACCTTTAATATCTGTAAATCTAAAATCTACAAACTCAACCTCGTTTTCTTCACAGAATTTAAAGAACTCATCGATATTATTTACGAATTTACCCATTTATCTATCTCCTAAAATTTTAAGTCGCTTTGATTTTATCGCATTTTTTTAAAAAAGTATATTTTTTTTTGATTAAAAAGTGACCATTTCTCTATCTTTTTGTTTAAATGAAACAGCTTTTTTATATCCTACACTCTTTGCTAAATCCCTTACACTCTCGTATCCAAAGCCAACTTGTTCAATAGCGTGAGCGTCTGAGCTAAAGGTGATTGGAATATTTAACTCGTATGCTACTTCTAGTAACTCTTTTGATGGGTAAGTCTCTTTTATTGGTTTTCTAAGACCTGCACTATTTAATTCAATTACCATATTTGCTCTTTTTATAGCCCTCAGGGCATCTTTTGCAATTACTCTTATATCCCTTTTAGGCAGAAACTTAAATACTTTAATTAAATCTAGGTGTCCTACAATATTAAAATAGCCACTCTCTGCCATAGCTTTGACTGCATTAAAATAGTCTTCCCAAATCTTATCTATATTACTATTTTCCCATTTACCAATAAATTCTGGATTATCAAAGCCCCATCTATCTAAAAAGTGAATAGAGCCTATTAGATAATCTACTCTAGCTCTTAATACTCTCTCTTCTAAGAGTCCATTTATAAAATCTACCTCATAGCCTAATCTAATGTCTATTTTATCTTTATATCTCTTACTAGCCTCTAGAATATCTCTCTCATACTCATCTAGCTCATCTAAACTAAGGCGATATCTACTATCAAATCCCCCCTTTATTGGAGCATGTTCGCTAAATCCATAAATATCAATTTTAAGCTCAATTGCTCTTTTTATATACTCATCGATTGTGCCTGTAGCGTGGTTACATCTGGTTGTGTGGTTGTGTAAATCTATTCTCATAGTTGCAATATTAACAAAAGTTTATTAATAGTTATCAATATTTTTTTATTCTTAGTAGAATATAATTATATTTAATTTTTGATATTAGGAAGAGAGATGAATATTACGACCTATTTAAGAGGTGAACATAGATATTGTGATGAGATTTTTAGTGACGCAGAAAAGGCAGTAATTGAAAATAACTGGGAAGAGGCAGAAAAGAAGTTTATAGAGTTTTCAAATGAGACTCTATCTCACTTTAAAAGAGAAGAGGATATTTTATTTCCTGAGTTTGAAGAGTTAACTAGAAGCACAGAAGGACCCACTCGAGTTATGAAATATGAGCATGACCAAGTTAGAGGACTATTTGGAAAGATGGCTGAGGCTATTGAGAGTAAAAATAGAGATGATTATCTATCTTTATCTGAGTCTATGATGATTCTACTCCAACAACACAATATGAAAGAGGAGCAGATGTTATATGCTATGTGTGATAGGGTTATTCCAGAAGATAAGAAGGATGAGTTAATTTCAACTATGAAAGAGATTTCATTTTGAAAAAGATAGAACTAGACGCAAGAGACTTAGAACACCCTGTTCCTCTGCAACTTGCTCTAAATCACCTCCAGCAGATGAGAGAGAGTGAATTTTTATATATGGTTCATAGAAAAAATCCAATTCCTCTCTTAGAAGTAGCAAAAGTTAAAAACTACTCCTACCTCTCAAAAGAGATAGATGGAGTTTGGCACATTTTAATCTCTAAAAATAGAGATATTAACTTAGAGGAGCTATTAGATGTTTAATCAGGGTGGAGGATTGAGACTTGAACAAGCCCCTCCAATAGCTGTAGTAATTAGATTTTTTATTACAGGTTCTATATTTGGGATTTTGCTTGGGCTATTTTTGCTTGGAAGCTACTTTGGGCTATTTGATATATCTAGTTACTCTAGAGATTTAATTGCTACCCATTTTCTATTTTTAGGAGTAGAGGCCTCTTTTATGATTGGAGCTCTCTTTCAGATGTTACCAGTTTTGGCTGGAGTTGTTATAAAAGTTCCCAATAGAAACTCTTTGATTGTAAACTCTCTTTTGATATTTGGGATAGTTTTTCAAGCTATCTTTTTTTATACTCTTAATAAACTATTTTATCTTTTAAGTGTTTTTGTTTTGGGTGGAGTTTTGTTCTTTGTAATATTTTTAATGTTAAAAGAGTTAATAAGAGTAAAAACTCACTCTAATACCTCAAAGGGTATGACATTTGCACTTAGTGGGTTAGGAGTTACTGTAATATTTGGAGTATTCATGCTAATACTTATAAACTCTTATCAAACTACTCTATATGATTTTGCAAAATTAAGAGAGTTTCACTTCTCATTTGGGATTATTGGTTGGGTAACTCTTTTAATTATTGCTATCTCTTTTCAGGTAATTGAGATGTTTTTTGTAACTCCAAAATATCCAGATTTACTATATAAATATTTAATTCCAACTCTATTTATGCTTCTATTTGCAAAAATAGTTTTTAACTTTTATATTGATGAGGTTATAGGAGTTTTACTTATTATATACTCAATAACTACTCTATATTTGCTATATAAGCGAAGAAGACCAACTAGTGATGCTAGTGTATGGTTTTGGCGTTTTTCTATGGGGCTTTTAATCCTATTTGGAGCGTCTCTATTTTTTAATAATTTGGAACTTTCATATATGCTATTTATTGGGTTTAGTATGAGTGTAATATTTGCAATGGTATATAAGATAGTCCCTTTTTTAGTCTGGTTTCATCTCTCCTCTCAAGGGTATATGGAAGCTCCTATGATGCATGAGGTTATAAAGCCTAAAATGGCAAAAATTCACTTCTTTTTGCACTCTATAGCCGTTTTAACTCTGTTGATTAAAGTTTTTTTTAATTTTTTAGAACCATTTGTATATATACTTTGGACAATCTCATTTGGTTTTTTAACATGGAATATAGTAAAGGGTTCTTTAAAATATAGCTACACTCAACAAAATTTTAAGCCTATGAGGTGGTAAATTAAAAAAAAATATAAAAATTTTTTTTTTACATTTTTTTTACACATTTTTATCTTATACTTCTTTTATAGATGTTGTGTTGTATGGGTCGTTACTTTAGTTTTCATTTTGGAAACTAAAGTAATGATTTTTAATCTTCAGCCATTAGCTCTTCTATCGAATCATTTGGCAGATCTAATTCTAAATCCATGTTTGAATTTATTGTTTGGGTTTTATTTTTTGGTTTTGGTGTAACTTTTGGAGTATGTTGTGATTTTATATATTTTTTATTCTTTTTTATAAATGCTCTACCTTTTACATTTACAAATCTAGTATCAATTGATATATTTCCCATTCTATCTTTTGCTTTATAAAATAGAGTATAAGTGCCAACTCTATTTGTATCTATATCTCCATATATCTCTACTTCAACTTCTCCATCTACGTTATCTATTGCTCTAGCACCCATCTCCTTATACTCTCCCCCAACTGGAATATATACCCTTTTTTTTCCTAGCAACTCTATTTTTGGCGGTGTTGTATCATTTTCTATATTCTCATTTGTTATATAAGTTTTTGGAACATATATATCACAAACTTTTGGTTTAAATCTCTTTTTTTTGCTCTTTTTATCACTTTTGTTCTCTTCAATAATTTCAATATTATCTAATTTTACTTCTAAGCCTCTAATAAATAGACTATCTACCCCAATAATTTCATTATCTAGTTCTGATTTTTTTAAATCCAAATTTAAATCTCTTTTGTAGGTGTGCCACTCTCCATCTATACTATTTTTTCCAAGTCCAAAATATCCATCTCCATCACTATTTGATGAGGTATATACTAAGTATCTGTGTCCATTCTTTGTCTCTAGACTAACTAAAATAACAAAATCTCTATTTGTTTGCATATCCCATTTTAATTCTCTTCTATCTCCTTTACACCATGCCTTAGAGTCTCTTTCCATTTTCAATACAAATCCATCTCTCATATTTTTGCTTTTTAAAAAAATGACTCTACTTTTTTTTTCTTTATCGTAAATATTTTTTATAGTTGAGTTTATAGGGTTTAGTAGTCTCCACCTTTTAGTAGATTTATCTTCACCATTTTCATATATTTTAGAGTGTAAAAATATTATTATAGGTATAATAAGGAGTATTTTTTTCATACATTATTCCATTTTATAGTCAAAAGATTTTATCTATTGAGATTATAGCAAATAATAGAGTCAAAGAGTAGTTTTTTAGAAAGGAGTTTTATATATCCCTTCAGGTGGGATATATAATTATTAAGCAGAAGCTAGAGCTTCCTCTGCATATTTTTTTCCAAGCTCGTAAGCTTTTAGGTTTAGCTCATGAAATCTTGCTGGAACTTTAGATAACATAGTCTCTATTAGTAGGTCGTCATCTAGTGCCTTCATAATTGTATTTGCAATTGCAAGTGCTACAACTGATTGAGTAATAACATTTCCAACTTCCTCTTTAGCAATAGTAATAATAGGAATCTCAATAATTCTCCACTTCTTTCTATCTTCTTCAGTTGGAAATACTAGATTTGGCTCAATTACAATTGTTCCACCCTCAGCTACTCCATCTTTAAATAGTTGATAGCTCTTATCTGCAACTGATAGCATAAAGTCAATTTGTCCATCAATTGCATAAGGATACCAAATCTCTTCATCATCTAATTGAATATCAACAACTGTAGGTCCACCTCTAACTTGAGATGTATATGTAGCAGTTTTAATTCCATATCCACCAGCTTTAATTTTAGCAGCAGCGAAAATCTCTCCAGCTAGGAGAACACCTTGTCCTCCTACTCCTGTAAATCTCATTACAATTCTACTCATTCTCTCACCCCTTATATTTTTTTGGTAAATTCATCTGGAGTAATTTTACCTCTTTTTCCTTGATGCACTTTTTTAATCTCTTCATACATCTCACAATACTCTGGTTCTTGAACCTGCTTTAAGATACCTGTTGGAATATGGTTTATCTTCTCTTCTTCTGGAAGTGCATCCCATTTTTTCTTTGGCATTGTAATTGAATCTATCCAGTCTAAGTTAGCCATGGCTGATTGCATCTTATTTTTTCTACCTAGGTTGATGTGACAGTTTGAAACAGCCTCAACATAAGAGAAACCTTTATGAGCAATCGCTTCTCTAATAACTTTTTCCAGCTTTTTAGGTGCTGTAACAGTCTCTCTTGCTACAAATGTAGCCCCTGATGCTTCAGCTAATTTACACCCATCAAATGTTGGGTCGATATTTCCAGCTTTTTGAGAAACTGTCCAGAAACCTCTAGGAGTTGTAGGAGATGTTTGAGAGTTTGTTAGACCATAAATAAAATTGTTAATAACAATTAAAGTCATATCTATATTTCTTCTACATCCATGGATTGTGTGGTTTCCACCAATAGCTAGTGCGTCCCCATCACCAGCGACACAAACTACTGTCTTATCTGGGTTTGCAAGTTTTACACCAGTTGCAAATGCTACTGTTCTTCCGTGTGTTGTGTGGATTGTATTCATATCAACATAAGAGCTAAATCTACCACTACACCCAATTCCAGATACAACACACATATCATCTTTGCTAATTCCAAGCTTATCAACAGCTCTAATAAAAGCCTTTAATATAACTCCATCACCACATCCCCAACACCAAAGTGTTGGCATCTTTTCTACTCTTAAATAGTTATCGTAATTAAATGCCATATTATAGCTCCTTTACCTTTTCTATAATATCTGCTGGAGAGAATGGACGACCATTTGTCTTTGTTAACTTATTAATATCTCTTCTCCCCATACATCTTTGAACCTCTTCTAGGTATTGCCCTTGGTTTAGCTCAACAACTAAAACTTTATCAAACTTTTGTCCAAGCTCATATAATCTCTCTTCTGGGCTTGGCCATAGAGTAATTGGTCTAAATAGTCCAGCTTTAATTCCGTGCTTATCTCTTAGCACATTAATAGCCTCTTTTATAGCAAGTGAAGCAGAACCATACCCAATTAGTAAAATTTCAGCATCATCTAATTTATACTCTTCATTACTCTCAATCTCATCTCTGTGCTCATCAACTTTTCTAAATAATCTATCAATTAATTTTCTACAAGTCTCAATCTCTTCAGTAGGGAACCCCATAGCATCGTGGTGAAGACCTGTAAAGTGATATCTATATCCTTTAAACATTGGATTTAAAACTGCTGGTTGGTCTTGTGGCACATCATAAGGTTTATAATCTTTTGGGTCACCATCAAAAGTCTTTCTAGGTTTAATTCCAGCCTTTACCTCCTCTTGAGTTGGAATCATAGCCTTTCCATGCATATGTCCTAGAGTCTCATCGAGTAATACAAATACTGGTTGCATAAATCTATCAGCAAGGTTAAATGCTCTAACTGTCTCTGTGTAGCACTCTGCTAGAGTTCCAGCACAAACTGTAATAGATTTATAATCACCATGAGATGGGTTTTTAGCTTGAGCTACATCACCTTGAGAAACTCTTGTTGGAAGACCAGTAGAAGGTCCACCTCTCATAACATTTACAACTACCAATGGAACCTCTGCCATCTGAGCCAACCCTAAATTTTCAGCTTTTAGAGATATACCAGGCCCTGAAGTTGCAGTCATTGTTCTAACTCCACTCATTCCAGCACCAATAGCAGCCGCAACTCCTGCAATCTCATCTTCCATCTGAATAGCAGCTCCCCCAGCTTTTGGTAAGAGGTCAGATATTGTATGCATTACCTCACTAGAAGGTGTAATTGGATACCCCCCAAAAAATTTACATCCAGCATCAACTGCAGCCATTGCTGCTAAATCATTACCTGTTGAAATTACTTCTCTCTTAGCACTCATTAATTAGCCTCCTTATAATCTTCAGGTAACATATACCCATTTTTTACAATAATCTCTTGTCTCTCTTTTGCCTCTTTAGTTAGTTTTGCAAATTTAAACTCTTTTTTGTCTGCTACGAATATAGCAAAGTCTGGACATACCAATTCACACTCATTACACCCAATACAGCTATCTGGATAAGCTACACTAATCATAGCACCTAAAACAGAACTTGGTTCAAGTTTCATAGAAAGCACACCAGCAGGACATGCACTAACACATATATCACAAGCTTTACAGCGACTTGTATCGACCCATACTGGAGTATTTTCAGGAGCTTTCATTATTGCTGCCATATAGTCCCCTTGTTAATTTTAATTTAAGTGATAGGTTTCTTCACTGATAGTAGGATAGCCTATTTTGCGTAATTGTGTTTTGAATAATTTACAATTATTATCTTAATAGAGTCTTATGTTACATTTTGAGACAAAAGAGTTAATAATAAGAGGAGAGAAGAGAATAATAGTTACATTATATATTTCTCTGAAAAGGTATTTGGTCTATATCTGGATTTTGATGGTGCCTAATTGCCCTATTTGCTTGGGTTGCATCTACTTTTGGGTTATTGATATCATCTAATATTTTTAGTAGTTTTTGTTCTGTCTCAATAGATATATTTCCAGATGCCACAATTGATAAAATCTTCTCTGCATACTCTTTTTTTGCTAGAAGATCTTTATACTCTTTTTCTTTTTCTATTTCCATTTGAGCTATATTTTTTTGATATTTTAGATATATAAATATTAATATAAATATTAATATAGAGATTCCAATTAACATTTTATTATCTTGAGCTTTCTGTTTTTCATAAGAACTATATCTAAGTTCTGCTAGTTTACTATCTTTTTGATAATCTATCTCTTTTAATCTCACATCTGTTTGAAACTTCTCTTTTGAGATTGCAATATTTTGTTGAGCTTTTAGAGCTTCTATCTCTTTTTGATTTTGAAGTTCTGCTAATTTTTGCTCTTTTTCTTGTGCTAATCTTGCTAAATCAATCTCCTTTTGTTGTTCTGCGCTTATTCGAGGTTGTTCTATAATTCTCCTCATTGCCTCTTTTGGGCTGTTTGTGGTAGAAAAAGCAGAAAGCACCACATATCCTACAACTGCTGATAATACTACAATTAAAATCTCCTTCATTGAACCACCTCCAAAATATAGACCTTAGATTTATAGATTATATAGCTTTTTGCCTTAACATTTATTAATTTATAGACACAACTTAAAATTTTAAATTTGGCAAAAAGGAGTGTTTTTTATTTTCTATTAGTTTTAATATATAATCATTATATGAGGCAATGTTTTTTTTATTTAAGATGTAATGAAGTTTTTTTATTGAACTCTCAAGACCATTTTTTTTCTCCTCCTTTAGGAGATTTTTGTATAGTGGTTCAATTCTGTTTATAATAGACTTTTGCACAGATTTACCTTCAGCTAAGAATGAGATAGGTCTATTTTCTATATCTCTTTGAACTATAAATTTTATATATAGCCAATAGAAGTTTCCATCTTTTGAACGATTTTTTATAATGCCATAAGTATCTCTGCCATCTAATAGATTTTTCCAAATAAAGTAAAATATAGCCTTTGGCATATCTGGGTGGCGTAAGATATTGTGTGGCATATTTATTAATTCTCTTTTGCTGTATCCAGATATTTTTGCGAATTCTAGATTATAATATATAATATTACCCTCTAAGTCTGTTCGACTTATTAGGGTAATATTTTTTGGCACAATTATCTCTTTTTCTAGTGAAATTATAGATTTTTTATTTATATTTAATAGGTTTAAATGATACATATTTCTTTAACTTTTATGAAGTCTTATTTTATAAAAAATATCCATTATCCTAACATAAAAAAACTTATAGTTTTATAAAAAAACATACTTTAATATCTTTGTGATATTTTAAGTTCTTGTCCTGGGTATATAGTGTGAGAATTTTTAAAGATTTCTCTATTATTTTCAATAATTAAGTCATAGGCTTTTGGATCATTATAGTATTTTTTTGCAAGTGATGCTAGTGTATCACCTTTTTTTACTACAATTACTATCTCCTTCTCTTTTTTACTACTTTTTGGTTTAGGGTTATCATCTACAGATTCTATAGTATCTTTTGCTTGTTCCATCTCTTGAGAGATATACTTTTCTAGTTGAGATGAGTATTCATTGTCTGATGTCTCTTTATCTATTTTTTCTATTTCAGATGTAAAATCTATATTACTGCTCTCTTTTTGAGACTTCTCCTTTTGATATGTTACTCCTAAAACATTAGTCTCTACTTTTGTATGATTATTATTGAAATATTTAAACCCAAATATGGAAGCTATTGTTAAAAAAGATAGGTTTACAATTAAGAGTATGGTTTTATTGCTATTTTTTTCTCTATTAATAACCGCATCTTTTACAGCCTCAGAGTAGTAAGAGTCTGGGTCTTTTGTATCAAACATAATTAATTCTCCTTGCATTTTATATGTATTATACCATTTGAATTGGCAAGAAGAGTGAAAAATTAATATAAATTTAAAAAAATAATTAATATTGTAAATTAAGTAAACGTATGGAGCAAAAAGAACACTAAATTAGTGTTCTTTTTTAAATAAAAATGGTTATTTTGATAGAACCTCTTTTACAGCCTTTCCAATATCTGCTGGAGTCTTTACAACCTTAACACCAGCAGCCTCTAGTGCTTCCATCTTCTCTTTAGCAGTTCCAGCACTTCCACTAACAATAGCCCCAGCATGCCCCATTCTCTTACCCTTTGGAGCAGTTTGACCAGCAATAAATGCTACAACTGGTTTTGTGATATTCTCTTTTATAAACTTTGCAGCTTGGATCTCTAGGTCTCCACCAATCTCACCAATCATAACAATAGCCTCAGTCTCTGGGTCTGCTTCAAACATTGGTAGAAGTTGTTTATAGCTTAGTCCAATAATTGGGTCTCCACCAATTCCAACTGCTGTAGTAATCCCATACCCCTCTTTTACAACTTGGTTTGCACCCTCATAAGTTAGAGTTCCAGATTTAGAGATTAGTCCAACATTCCCCTTCTTAAAGATATTCCCTGGCATAATTCCAATCTTACACTCTTCAGCTGTAATAATACCTGGGCAGTTTGGACCTATTGTCATCATTCCATGCTTTGTAGCGTGTTGCTTTGCATACATCATATCACGAACTGGAGCTCCCTCTGTAATAATTACTGCAAGCTCAATTCCAGCCTCAGCTGCTTCCATTACAGCATCTGCTACAAATGCTGGTGGAACAAATACCATAGAAACAGTAGCCCCAGTCTTTTCTACTGCCTCTTTTACAGTATTAAATACAGGCTTTCCTAAGTGAGTCATTCCCCCTTTATTTGGAGTAACACCACCTACAATATTTGTCCCATAAGCTAAACACTGCTCTGAGTGAAAAGTTCCCTCACCACCTGTAAAACCTTGAACAATTACTTTTGTATCTTTATTTACTAAAATTGACATCTATTTTGCTCCTTTTGCTGCTTCTACTGCTTTTTTAGCACCATCTGCTAAATCTGTAGCTGTGATAATATTTTTAATATTTGCATTCTTTAAAATCTCTGCTGCTTCTTCTGCATTTGTTCCATCAAGTCTTACAACAACTGGCACATTCACATCTACCATCTTAGTAGCCTCTAAGATACCATTTGCAATCCTATCACATCTTACTATCCCACCAAAGATATTTACAAAAATAGCCTTTACATTTGGGTTTCTCAAAATTATCTCAAACCCTTTTGCAACTGTTTGAGCGTTTGCTTTTCCACCAACATCTAAGAAGTTAGCAGGTTTTCCACCCATATAGTTGATTGTATCCATTGTTCCCATAGCAAGACCAGCACCATTTACCATACATCCAATCTCACCATCTAGTGCTACATAGCTTAGTCCATACTGTGCAGCTTCTCTCTCATCTGGATCCTCTTCGCTAATATCTCTCATAGCTTCAATATCTGGATGTCTAAATAGTGCACTATCATCAAATCCCATCTTTCCATCAAGTGCTAAGAAGTCTCCACTTCCAGTTTTAATCAATGGGTTAATCTCAATTAGCTCTGCATCATTTTCCATATATAGTTTATATAGTTTTGATGCAAAGTCAATCATCTTTTTTTGTTCAGCTTTATCTGTAATTCCTAGTCCAAATACAAGCTCTCTTCCATGGAAACCTTGAAAACCAATTGCTGGGTCAACTAAAACTTTTATGATTTTTTCAGGAGTCTTTTCTGCTACTGTTTCAATATCCATTCCCCCCTCAGTAGAGGCCATAATAAGTGGCATCTCATTTGCTCTATCTAAAACTACTGATAGATATAGCTCATCTTGAATATCAGCTCCCTCTTCAATATATACTTTTTGAACAAGTTTCCCCTCTGGACCTGTTTGGTGGGTTACTAGAGTCATTCCCAAAATTTCACTAGCTAACTTTTCTACCTCTTCTAAAGATTTAGCTAACTTTACTCCACCACCAAGACCTCTTCCCCCAGCATGAATTTGAGCTTTTACAACCCATATATTTCCACCAAGCTTTTTTGCATTCTCAACAGCCTCTTCAACGCTCTCAGCCACAAGTCCTCTTGGCGTAGGCACCCCATATTTAGCGAAAATCTCTTTCGCCTGATACTCATGAATATTCAATTCAAGCTCCTTTAGTTTAAAGTTAGCAATATTATACGCTTAAGGTAGATAATAGGAAGTTAATAGTTATGGAATAACCCTATAAATGTTAGTATATGTGAATATATTACACATTGTTTTTTGGATATATTTTATTTTAACTAATTATTAAGATAGTTAATAAAATAGCATGTGTAAAAAAGTATCATTTATTAAAAAAATTATTTAAATACTCCAATTATGTTATTTAATTTAAAAGATAGTAATATTTTATTATTAAATAAATGTTAAGGATTTTACCTATGGATAAAAATGCTATATTGAGAATGGAAGAGAACTATATGAGGCTTACCATTGAGTATCCAAATCCAGACTATAAAACAGAAATTTGTAAAAACATAGCTCTTTTGGAGAATGAACTAAAAATATATCCTGAAGTAATTCATAGAAAAGAGCGAAATGATGATTTTTTTACAAGTGTAGAGTTTTTTGGAGATAACTATATTTGTGATAGAACCTGTGGAGAGTTTTTAGAGAGATTATTACACAATTTAGATATAAAAAGGTGTGATTAGATAATAAGACTTTTTTGTATGGTTTTATCTCTTTGTAAAATATTATATTTAACTAGAGTTTGAATATCTCTTTGTTTAAATATAATATTTTTATAGAATTCCTCTTCTAACTTACCTTCATTATATATTTTGACCCATCTTCTATAGTGTGGTCCCATACTAACTTTTTTTTTGCTCTCTAGTAGCTCTTTTCTATTTTTAATATTTTTTTCAAACTGTTTATAACTTCTAATTGGAAAGTGAAATATCTCTATATTTTTAAATCTTCTTATTTTGTCATATCCCGATTTAAAGTAGTCTCTTATATTCTTAATATGTAGGGCTTTATGATTTCCACCCCTAAGGTAGAGTAGCCCCTTTGGGTTTACTATTGTTTTTGGTGCAATTTTAGTAAGAATAATGGAACCTTCTCCTTTTAACTGGTTCTCTTTAGAGTAAAATATTGGATTTTTTACAAAATATTCAGATTGAAAAAAAGGTTTTTTCTCTTCTAATATCATATTGTATCTATGAACTGTAAGAACTGAGCCATTAAAATTTAGATTTTCTTTTAAGTTTTTAGAGTTTTTTGGAAGCCAAAATTCATCTGCATCATTATTTATAACCCAATTTGCTTTTAATCTTTCCTTTGCAATTTTAGCCAATTTTAGCATAAACTTACTCTGTTTATATGTCTCTTTTTCATCTACTATAATTATATTAAACTCTTTTTGAAGTTGAGATAGAAGCTCTCTGGTGCCATCTGTAGAGTTGTTATCCATAATTACAAATCCATCTACTCCAAGTTTTGCATGAGTTCTTATGTTTGATTCAATAATATCTATCTCATTTTTTACTAAAATTGTCATTATCAATCTAAAGTTATTTAACATTTTAACCTCTTTTCTATAGACTTAAAGTGTCTATTAGTTGGATTTTTCCAATTATCTGGTATTAGATATTTATAATATAAATATGCTAAGAATTGATCTATTAACTCTTTTTCTACTTTTATATTATCTATATCTTTTAATATTTCTAGGAGTCTATTTCTATTTTGTGCAACTCTTACAATTGGTTCTATTGCAAAAAAAGCCTCTCCCAATACAATAACTTTTTTATAAAAGAGTAGAGCCTCTATTGCTACACTAGAATTTATTGTAATAATTGCTTCTGCTTTTTGGATTAAATCCTGAGTATTTGCTGATGAGAATATAATATTTTTATTACCTCTTTTATGTAGTTTTTTGTAGTTGCTAACTCTATCTGATGGATGCTCTTTGATTACAAAAGGAGTATCTATCTTCTTAGATATATCCTCTACTATTTCAAATAGCTCAAACATATCTTTTATCCATGGAGAGTGGTGAATGATTTGAGTATCATAAGCTACTTGAAACGGAACAAATATATATTTATCTGGTATTTTTATATTTAAATTTGTCAATTTTCTTTTTGATTCTCTTTTTTCTAGTTGGGTTGGAAGTTTGATATTTTTAAATTTTAATTTTTTAAAAAAATTTATATCTCTTGGAATGCTATTTGAGGCATTTACTCCTTTAAAGTCTAGTGTTGTAGTATTTGGTAGAACTCCATTTTCAAAAAATATTGGTTGAATATTTAATATTTTAGCTACCTCTACTGCTAGTTGTTGGTGGAATTTTTTCCCATTCCACAGGGCTAAAAATTTAGGATTGTATAGTTTTAAATATCTATATATATAAAGGGTAAACCATATAAGTTGAAATCTTAATACTATTTTATATAGTGTATTGTGGAGTTGATTTTGATATTTTATATCTACTTCTTTAAATTTTAATTTTAATATATTATCTGTATCTATCTCTTTTAATATTTTAAGTCCTCTTAGTGATATAAAAATAGAGGGGAAAAATATAACTTTTGAGGTGCAATTTAGAGTCTTATTTAATTTTTTAAAATATATATATTGTGCTTTTGTTAAGCTTAAAAAGAGAATTTTCACCAATATTCCTTACTATTTGATTGGAAATTATATCAAAAAAAGTTACTATTGAATCTATTTCTCTAAAAAGTTTTTTTTATAAACTTGATTAATATCAATGATTTTTTGCTGTTAAGTTGTAATAATTTTATTATGCTTTATAAAAATAGATATAATAAAGGAATTTTATGGAGATTGTAAGACCAGAGATAGCTGTAGATATGTTTTTACCAATATTTATTGTATCTACATTGGTATTAATATTTGGTGTAATTTATGCTGGAAGTATTACCTTGGCTAAAATGGGCTACATCTCCAAAAAATTCGAGTTTTTAGGATATCTATTTTGGGCATTACAAACTTATTCTCTATATAAACTCTCTATCTTTATTCAGAGTGAACCTTTTACTACTAAAGTTTTAATGGTTGCAATGGTAGTATATCTATTTGTGCCTCATCTATATTTTAGATTAATAGAGGATTCTGAGAAGAGATATGAGAGTAGAGATATAGATTAAAAAAAAGGAAACGAAATGGGGAAAAAGAAGCTATCTGTTTGGACTAGTATTCCATTTTGGAGACGCTCAGCTGCTTGGGTGACAGGATTCTCCTCTATCCTTCTTATCTGGTTAACATTTGATACGATGAGTCAACTAGATATGGGAACTGATAAGGATTTAAAAGAGGGTATAACAAAGAGAATTCCTGCTCCAACAGTTATAAACTACCATATAGATTATAAAATGAGTGCTAAAAGAGGTCATGAGGTTCCAGTAATTGGAAAAAAAGAACCATTCTTTGGAAAAGAGTGGAGTGAGAAAGAAGCTAAAGAACTTTTGCACTTAGGAAAGCTTACTTCTCAAGCTAAAAACTGTATGAACTGTCACACACTTCTTGGAAATGGTGCATATTATGCTCCAGATTTGACCAAAGCTTGGTTAGATCCTATGTGGGAAGGTTATAAGGCAAGATTTGGAGTGAAGACAAAAGAAGAGGCTATTGCTAAATTTTTACAAAATCCATCTGATAATCCATCTCATGAGAGAAGAATGCCAAATTTAGGTATTACAGAAAAAGAGGCCAAAGCTCTAGTGGCATTTTTAAAACATATGAGTGCAATCGATACAAACGGATTCCCAAGAAACTTCTCAAAAACAGTTGAACAATTTAAAGCAGGAGGAACAAATGCTCACTAGTATAAATGAAGCAAAGCTTACAGAGGGTCAAAAGCTTGGGATGATGTATTTTCGTGTAGCAATTGTGCTCTTTGGTGCTCAATTGATTGCTGGAGTAATTGCTGCTATTCAATTTCTATATCCAAATTTTCTATTTGAGGTTTTTGATTTTAACGTAGCTAGAATGGTGCATATTAATGCTCTTGTTGTCTGGATGTTATATGCTATGATTGGTTCTGTATATCTTATGACTCCAGATGAGACAGGAGAAGAGATTGTTGGTGTTAAGCTTGGAAAGTTAGCATTTTGGATATTAACAGCTGCTGTTGCAGTTGTTGTTTTAGTATATATCTTTATCCAAGTTGGTTCAGGAAGCGAAGCTTCTATCTGGTTTATCAATGAGGGTAGAGAGTATATTGAGGCACCAAGATGGGCAGACTGGGGTATTGTTGCAGTTGTGTTAGTATTTTATTGGAATGTCTTTGCAACATATATGAAGGGTAGAAAGACAGGAATTATGACTGTAATGGTAGCAAACCTTCTTGCCCTAGCTGGTCTATATTTGGCTGGAATGTTCTTTACAGATAATATCTCAATTGATCAATACTGGTGGTGGTGGGTTATTCACCTATGGGTTGAAGCAACTTGGGAAGTATTTGTAGGAACTCTAGCTGCTTATGCTCTTTTAAAAATTATTGATGCAAAAAGAGAAATAGTGGAGATGTGGCTATGGATTGAGGTTCTAATGCTATTTGGTTCTGGAATTTTGGGTCTTGGACACCACTATTTTTGGATTGGAACACCTGAGTATTGGTGGGAGATTGGAGCACTATTTAGTTCACTAGAGCCAGTTCCTCTTGTTGCTATGTTTGTGCATGTAATTTATGATTGGGGTAAAGAGCAAGGTATTAAAGGAGAAAAACCTGCTATTAAAAATGGTCCAGCAATGGCTTGGATTGTAATTAATGCATTTGGAAACTTCCTTGGTGCTGGTATTTGGGGATTTTTCCATACTCTACCGCAAGTAAATATCTATACCCATGGAACTCAATTTACAGCAGCTCATGGTCACTTGGCTTTTTTTGGGGCTTATGCTACAATTTTAATTGGAATGATGTATTTTGGAATCCAAAGAGCTTATGGACTTGAGAGATTAAAAGCTACATTTAAGTCTAAGATGGCTATTTTCCTAATTACTTTTGGTGTTTTAGGTATGACTGTAGCTTTAACTATTGCAGGATATGAGCAAGTGTTAGTCGAAAGAGCTGAGCTTGGTGGAACTTGGGAAGCGTTCTTCACAGCACAGGGACTACCTTGGTATATTCAAGCTCAAGCTTGGAGACTTGTAATGGGTGTTGTAACCTTAATTGGATTTATCTATTTAGCATTAGATTTAATTACAATTGGTAAGGTTGCAAAAGAAGAAGAGAGTAAAGAGGCTTAATCTAGTCTCTTTACTTTTAAATAAACTTAAAAAGGAGATTGGATATGTTTTCAGAATTTACTGATGTTGTTCCTAGTTTTTTTGGTTGGTTAAATCAAGGACCAATGACTCTTACTATATTTTTACATACAGTAATTGTATTGCCTATGTTTTGGATATATAAGCAGGAAAAGGCTAGATTAGAAAAAGAACAAGAGAAAAATTAAAACAATTTAAAAGGAGGAATGGAAAATGGGAAAATTTTTTAGTTTAGTAGCAGTGACGGCTTTGAGTTCAACATTCTTGGTTGCTGGAACATCTAATATGGATTTTGCAAAAGTTTATGAGAAGGAGTGTCAAGGGTGTCATGGACCAATTCATCAAGGTGGTGTTGGTTCTGATTTGAGACCTGCTGCTCTAAAGAAAAAAAATAGAGAGTTCTTAGCTGAAACAATCTTAAATGGTAGAGAAAATACAGCAATGCCAGCTTGGAAAGATAAGTTCACTAAAGATGATGCAACTGGCATGGTTGATTGGTTAATGGATTGGAAGAATACTGTTGAGTTAAAGCTTGATTTAGATAAAGTAAAAGAGACATGGACTAAATTAGCGGATGTTGATGAGTTAGCAAAAAAATATCCAGTAGATAAAGATGGGAACTTAAAATATAAAGGTGCAGAGGTTAAAAATGTAAAAGATATTACTTTTGCAACAGAAAGAGATGCATCTTTAGTTGATTTTATTGACTCTACTACTGGAAAGGTTTTAAGTCGTCATAAAGCTGGATTTGCAGTGCATGTAACTGTTACTAATAAGGCAAATCCAAGATATGCTTACTCAATTTCTCGTTCTGGAAGACTTACAATGTTTGATATTGGAGCACCAGGGCAACCAGCAGTAGCTTCTGTTCAAGTTGGACAAGAATCAAGAGGTCTAGCAGTATCTCCAGATGGAAAGTATATTTTAGCTGGAAACTATAATCCAGGTGGAGCAGTTTTATGTGATGCACATACACTAAAACCTCTAAAAGCTTATGACACATCTCGTGTAATTGATCCAGATGGGCAAATTAACCCTTCAAGAGTAGCAGGAATTGCAGATACTCCGTATGGTCCATATTTTGCAATGGCTCTAAAAGATGCGGGACATGTATATATTATAGATTACTCTAAGCCAAACTTTCCAATTGTTGGAGATGTGCCAAATATTGGAAAAATTCTTCATGACTGTTTCTTAAATGAAAATAAGGGTGAAGATTATGGTAGATATTTCCAAATAGCATCTCAAGGTTCAGATCTTATGGGAATTGTTGACTTTAAAACCAAAAAGCTAGCTGCAAAAGTATATACTGGTAAAAAATCTAAGCCACACCCAGGACAAGGATCATCTTGGTTTAATAAGAAAATGGGTAAACAGTTAAATGCTACAAACTCTATGAATTATGGTTCTGTTGTAATTTGGGATTCTCCAAGTTGGAAAGTTGTTAAGAAAGTAAAAACAGCTGGTGGTGGTCTATTTGTTGGAACTAGTGAACATACTCCATATATCTGGTCAGATTGTGTTCTTGGAAAACCAGAAAACTACAATAAAGTGTATTTAATTAATAAAGAGACTCTCGAGACTGATAGAATTATTGAGGTTGGAAAAGAGAAGGGAAGATTAATTGATGCTAAAACTGGCAAAGTTCTACAAGAGTGGGATGCTACTCAATATGAGAAAGTGCCTGTAAATGAGAAAAAATTTGGAAGAGAGACAATCTTACCACCAGTTCCAGAAGGAAAACATGGACCAAAAGTTAAAGAGCCAGTTCAACCAAGACTTCTACACGCTGAACCTGCTAACCATGGTAAATGGACAATGATTAGTGAGTGGACAACTGGAAGAATTGGGATTTATGACTCTAAGACTGGTAAGTTTATTAAGTATATTTATAACTTAACAACTCCAACTTTTACATATTCTGTAGAGCATAGACAACATGTCCCAGGGGCATAATTAATTAACTTTAAGCTAAGAAAGAATAGAAATTCCTTCTTAGCTATGCTATATTTTATTTTAGTCTATATTGAATTCCTGCTACAAATTTTTTGTTCCAGTTCTCCTCTTCATCAATACCACCTTTTCTTTTGGATAGAGAGAAAGTTGCAGTAAGATTCAATCTATTTGGGAGATAATATATAAATCCAGTAGATAGATTATTATTTATAATATCGTCCGAACCATCTACAGCTTGATAATTTATTACCCAACTATTATCCCAATCAACTCTATTTGATATCTCGTAAGTATAGATCATTGAGTTTGTAAGAGAGTAATCAATATTGCTATCTGAATCTAATAGTTTTTCAGCATATAATCTTTCACTAAATTGAGAAGATAATCCAATTGGAAGTCCATATTCAAACTCTCCATCTACAGTTGGGTCTTCACTGTTTCCATCATAATTACTTAAAATTTTTCCAAATCCGCCTCTGACTTTCCAACCGTGCAATCTATTGCTAACTTTTTCTATATTTAATATCTCATCAATTCTTACAATTCCAAAAGCACCAAGAGACTCTCTATCTAGAACTCCAGCCTCTTTAAATACTTTTTCCATAGCTTCATACCAATATTTTTTATATTCAATCGGGCTATATTTACTTTTAAATTCATCTTCTTTATCTATAACAGATGCTAGTTTAATATAATCCTCTTTAGAGAGTTCCTTTTTAATTATTTTATATTTCATTAAATCTTCAACAATTCTCAAAGCTTTAGCAAGAGGTGTTGCATTATATACTCTACCCCAACCAATACCAGCACCAACTTTTACATAAGGATCATCAGCATCATCTGCTGTTGCTACTTTTCTATATCCTAGTTTTGTAGCTCCATAAGCAAATAGTTTCTCATTTCCATTGATATATTTATCAAAATGGGCGTTTGCTATAGTATCATAACTCTCTTCGGAGTCATCATCTTTATTTTCGCCTCTAGTAAAATCGCTACTTCCAATTAGCTCTAAATCCCAAGAGTATGGAAGTGTTGATTGTAGAGTTTTAAAATTTGCATCTATATGTAAATCATAACTTGTCTGTTCCTGATTTCCACTATCTACATTTAGACTACCATTTAAGTAGGCATCTTGATAGTAACTATCTACTACCTTGTAGTCTGTAATCTCAATAGCGTAAAGCCCACTAGTAATAATTAGTGAAGATAAGATAATAGAAGGTTTTATTTTGTTCATTTTTGTTCCTCGTTTAATAAAATACAATTTGTAATTATAACAAATTATATTTTATATAATCTTAAGGAACAGTTTTTTTATTCGTTTAGAGGCTCTATTGTTTCTATAGCTTTAGATACAGATATATTCTCTCCGCTTAAAGCTCTCATTATTTTTTGATTTGAACGTTTGTTTAATCTTCCACTTCCTATATATACAG
>Ga0256843_1000799_pt1 | contig 25993 bp, 23 predicted proteins | sample AlvinellametaG_FD_191572 | JGI IMG/M metagenome (GOLD analysis project Ga0256843, IMG submission 191572) | Pompeii worm associated microbial communities from hydrothermal vent at the East Pacific Rise, Pacific Ocean - Alvinella | ecosystem: Host-associated > Annelida > Integument > Unclassified ... | reverse complement strand
AGTTGCAATTTCATACTCATTTTTATAAACTTTTATTAAACTAAAAATAATAAATAAAGAGCTGATTGTCAATAATATATTGAAAGTATTTTCTGAAAAATATCGCCTAAACGACCATAAAACCAACCAGGTCATAATGCTGATAACAACAAATACCAATTTTGATATTTTGAGATTGATAATCGGGAGGGTATTGTAATTATAGGCTTGTTCATAAATCATATCTTCCATATCTTTGACCAATTCCCTTAAAAGTGTAATACCAAAGGCCATAGTAAGCAGTAAATATAAATAGATAGGTTGTATGGTTAAATTTTTAGCATAATAAACTGGAATAACAATCGCTAAGGCGGTTAATACGGCAATACTTATATTGCCAACAAGCGGCCATTTTTTTAAAAAATAGTTATACAGACTTAATAAAACCGGAATAAGTAAAGCGGCATATAAAAGCGTAGGCGCAAAGGTTTGATAAAAGGCGGTAAAAGCAAAAATGACTCCCAAAATCTCCGAAATAATAAATAGAATTAGGTAGCTTGTTTTATTAAAAGGTATAAAATCAGGTTTTTGACGGTCTATTTCATAGTCTAATAAATTATTTTGCAGATTGCCCCCAATGCCATAAAAAATCATTGATAATACTAAAAAGAACCAGCCGTCTTTAATATCAAAATGTTTACCGGATAAAATAAAATATAAACCGGTTTGTAACAGAATATAAATCAATACATTTTTCCAACGGAGTATTTTAAAAAAATTAATTGGCTGCCGTGTCATTTTCTATAATATTAAAAGTCCATCGGCCTTGCACTCGCAAGACTTGTTCTATGACGTCTCTAACACATGTTTCGCCACCGTTTTTTAATGATATATAATCGACGGTATCCAATACTTCTTGCACGGCATCATGAGGCGCCGCCGACAAACCTACTTGTCTTAAAAGAGGAATATCAGGTATGTCGTCACCCATATATAAGACTTCTTGCGGATTGAGTTGGTGATCCTTGATATATTGTTCATACACCGGAAGTTTGTTGTCTACATTTATAAAAATATCTTTGATACCTAAATAGGTCAGGCGTGCAATAACATTTTGATCACGTGCTCCCGAAATAATAGCAACCCGGTAGCCTTTTTTTAGCGCCGTTTTAATGGCAAAACCGTCTTTGGTGTGCATGCTTCGCATCAAATCGCCCGTGGTGGTTATATGCACTTTGCCATCGGTTAATACACCGTCAATATCAAAGATGAATGTGCTTATATGATTGAGTTTTTTCTTGTAAGAATTTTCCAAATTATTGTTCATAAGGCAAATTTGATACAAATATAAGAGAATTAAATAAATATGAAATGTAAAATGGTTGTTTTAATATGTTACAATCCGGTTTGATCCAGATTTACCATACTCATATCGCAATCAATAAATTCACAATCGGTAAAAAGGCAACCCGATAAGTCCGTTTGATTAAAACCGCAGTTGATAAACCGGCAATGTTCATACACAGCTTTTTGAAAGCTTTGGGAGCTGAAATCAATTTTTATAAAATCTTGATCCGTTATAATTTTATTCATGATTTGGGGTGGTTTTTTATAATGCTGTCAGTCAGTGTTTTATATATTTTTTTTTGATCTTCGTCTTTGATAAAATTCAGATGGTTTGCTATTATATTAAAATCATGGCGCACAGCAGGCCCTGTTTGTGCTTGTGCCGGCGGCATAGTTTGCACTTTTTGAGCAACTTCTGTAATCAAAGGCTTTATCAAATCAAAACTCAAGTTATTATCAGCTAATATTTTGGCACCTTCTACATAAAGATGGTTGACAAAATTGGCAGCAAAAACACCGGCTATATGTAATGCTTTACGTTGCTCCGAATTAACAATTTGCACTTTATCGGACAGTATTTTCCCAAGTGTTTTTAACAAACTAATGTCTTTGGTATTGTTAGCTTCTATTAATACCGGAATCGTTTTAAAATTGTTGATAGCTTTGTTTTTTGAAAAAGTTTGAAACGGATAAAAAACACCTTTTCTTTTGACTTTTAAAGCATTTATAGATACACTGCCTGATGTATGCACAATCAAATTATCAAACGTTTGTAATCTTTGAGAAACGTTGCCAATCACATCATCTTTTAAAGCAATTATAAATATATCTGCCGGTTTTAGTTGTTCTAGCTTGTCAATAATTTCGGTAGTGCTCTCAAACTCTTTTAATTTATGGATATGCCGGTTATACATTTGTTGCAATTGTATGTCCGGATGTTTGATAAATTGTCTGGCCAAATGTGTGGCAACATTTCCGGCACCCAAAATGCTTATATGTAGAGGTAAATTAGCCATGCACCAGAGGTTTTTGTCCCAACCGATTAATCAAGTCTGCTTCGTAGGTTAATAATTTGTCCCAAATGGCATCGGTTTTTTCTTTACCGCCAAAAATGCGGGCATATTCTAAAAAAACACGGTAATGCCGCGCTTCACTTTCAAATAAATCACGGTAAAATTGTGCCAGTTCCGGGTATTCATTTTCCAAAACCGGAATCAGGATGCTAAAACGCTCACAACTACGAGCTTCCATCAGCGAGGATAACATTAGTTTTTGTATAAAACGTTCCTCAATATTTTTGGTCTTGGGAAAAAATTTTCGTAGTTGCATGGCATAAGCATTTTGCGATTCTTGTCCCAATTGCAAACCAAATTTTTTTATAATGTCGTAAACCATTTCAAAGTGTTGCATCTCTTCAATGGCTAAAGCAGACATGGTATTGACAAACTTCGTATGATTAGGCCGGTGATTGATAACTGCCATAGCCGATTGGGCAGCTTTAATTTCGTTATAGGCATGATCCGTCAAGAAAATTTCCAAGTCTTGTATCGCAATTTTAGCCCATTTTTCCGGTGTTTTTGATTTTAGTCCAAGCATAGTTTGTAAATTGACAATTATTAATGGATATTGAATAATTATTTTTTCATTTTTGATGTCTTAATAATTGATACGAGTAATTTTATAATTTCACTGAGATTTTTTTCAAGTGAATTATAAAGAACTTTGTTAATATATTCCGTTTTATGTAATAACATTAGCCAATAATCAGTTTCGTTAGCCTCTTTTAAAGTAATTGAAAGTTTGTGAATAAAATCAGCATTGCTTTCAGCATGTTGAGCTTCTTTAATCATGGCATCTATTGAAGTGCCTGAACGCAAAATTTGTTTAGACAAAATGTATTCATTTTCGGCGGTTATAAGGTGCTTTCGTAGTTTAACAATTCTGACAGCAAACTCAAAACTTTTATCTAAAATTACATTATTTGTTTTCATTATCAATTATCAATTGTGAATTTTTAATTAAAATTCAAAGCGCAGCCGCACTTGTTCCAAACTGTCTTTTGAACCGACAAAAGTCAAAATATCTCCAATACGCAATTGGGTATAACCGTGTGTAATAACAGTATTGCCTTTGCGTTTTAAGGACAGGATAATAACATCTTGTGGCAAGTGCAAATCGCGGATACGAAGACCGAATAAATCGGGATTGCGAACTTCAACGTCAATAGTATCTTGATTTTCATCAAAGCCGAGGAGAATATTGGTAGCTTCGGGGGCACGCACCAAGTGGTCAAGCAGGTTGACCATGGCTGCTGTGGGTTCTATTACTTTAACACCAATCTCTTTAAACTTATTGGCATAAGAACCGCTTTCCAAGCGTGTAATCATATTGGGTGATCCTATGGTTTCGTAAATCCATTCGGCTATTTCATAATTCTTTTGGTCATCGGGATACAATAAAATAATACTGTCCGGATTGTCCAAATTTAGTTGTGCAATACTGTTTTTGTTATACTCATCAACTTGTAATATATCAATATCGTTTACATTATGTTCTTTTTGAGTTGTAACTATTTTAACTTGCCAGCCTTTTTGTTTAAGCAGCCGGGCCAAAGCCAGAGAAATACTATCCAAACTGAATATTACTGCTTTATGATGTTGTGTGTCTGATGATTTATATACTTGTTTTTGATGAGCCTCGCCTACATGTTTTATAGCCCATTTAAACAACGGTGGGCCAACAATCTGATTAATAACAATAATGGCGATGATGATGGTTTCAAATTCGTGTCCCCAGTCCGGAAAAGCATTAGATACCATAGTTGTTAAACCGATGGCTACACCGGCTTGTGTTACATAAGGCATCCAAGCAATTTTGGCATATTTTTTATCATCATTGGCAGCCCAAACTCCAAAAAATCCACCTATTATCAATGATAAGACACGCACTACAAATAAAATCAAAGCTATTTCAATGACATTAATCAATGTTTGTAAAGACAATGAATCACCTGTTAAAGTGAAGAAAATGATATAGATATACGGGCTGATTTTTGTTATTATTTCTTCAAATTCATGATTGTATTTAGTATAATTAGTAACATAAAAACTGGAAATAATGGCAATTAATAGCGGTTCCAATTCAAAATGATGACCGGCCATTGCCACTTGGTGGCTCACCCAATGGTTTAAAAGGTAAATACTGTAACCTATAAAAATAATAAAAACTGCTTTTACATTAAAATGCAAATTGGTTTGCATTAATAATTTTAAGATTTGTCCGTAAATATATCCTAATAAAATAGAAAGACTGATTTCTAATAATAAGACCATTAAAAAGGACAAGTCCAAGGCTTCGCCGCTTATTATGGTTTTTACTATGGCAAAGCTGATAGCAAAGAGTATAATAACCAATACATCAATAACCACCGTGACCCCCATTGCAGTTTTAACAAAAGGGCCGCGGGCACGCATTTCGTTAATGATAGCAATAGCAGAGGATGGTGAGCGGGCTACAAATATGGTTCCGAATAACAGAGCAATTGCCAGTTGCACCTTAAAATCCATATCTTTCATAAAAGGTATATGACCGGCAATAAGCAAAACAAAAATGGTGCTTAAAACGAAGGTAACAACAAGTTGTCCAATGGTCATCCATTTGATACTTTTTAACCTGCTACGCAGTTCTTCCAAGTGCAACTCGGCCCCTGCCGAAAAGGCAATGATGGCCAAAGCTATTTCATTTAGAAAATTGAGTTTGGGGAGGGCATATTCCGGTATAAAATCCAAAAAGGAACTTCCTGCCAAAATACCTGTAAGGATAAGGCCTGTAATGAGTGGAAAATGGATTTTTTTCTGTAAAAATTTGGCAATTTCAAATGCTGCAATTGCTACAACAAAAAAGCCTATGAGATATTTTATCAGCTCAACGTCAATCATTCGGGTTATTTTTACAAAAATACGTATTTTTTATAATACCAATTTGGTTTATATTTTAGACTTAAAAATATATTATTTAGTATTACATCTGAATATATTAAAACGGACGTCTTATAAGACATCCGTAAAAAAATAAACTAATTAAGTGATATTTAAAATTTTGTTTTATTTTCCAAGTACTTCCGCTACTTTTTTACCGATTTCTGCGGGTGATTCTACCACGTGAATACCATGTTTTCTTAAAATTTCCATTTTAGCTTGGGCAGTATCGTCTTTACCGCCAACTATGGCTCCGGCGTGTCCCATAGTGCGGCCTTTAGGGGCAGTTTGACCGGCAATAAAGGCAATGACGGGTTTTTTATTTCCGGTTTCTTTAATATATTTGGCCGCTTCGGCTTCCAAATTACCACCTATTTCACCAATCATAACAATGGCTTCGGTTTCGGGGTCGTTCATAAACATTTCAACGGCATCTTTGGTAGTAGTGCCAATAATAGGGTCGCCGCCGATACCAATGGCTGTGGTAATACCCAAACCTTGTTTGGCAATTTGATCGGCAGCTTCGTAAGTTAAAGTACCTGATTTTGATACCAAACCGACTTTACCTTTTTTAAATACAAATCCGGGCATAATACCAACCTTGGCTTCACCTGGTGTAATAACACCGGGGCAGTTGGGGCCAACCAGACGGGTATTTTTATCACTGATATAATCCATTACTTTGACCATATCTGCAACCGGAATTCCTTCGGTAATGGCAATAATGGTTTTGATGCCGGCTTCTGCAGCTTCTTTAATAGCATCTGCAGCAAAAGCAGGGGGAACAAATATGATTGAAGTATCCGCACCGGTTTGTTCAACGGCATCTTTAACAGTATTGAATACGGGTTTTTCCAAGTGTGTTTGTCCGCCTTTACCGGGCGTTACACCTCCTACAATATTAGTGCCATAGTCAATCATTTGTTGGGCATGAAAGGTGCCTTCACCTCCGGTAAATCCTTGAACGATAATTTTAGAATCTTTATTAATAAGTACACTCATTTTTATAAATTTTTGTTTGTAAAGATGATGAAAATAATTTGAATAAAATATGACAATTAATCATTTTTTATTAAAAATTATTTAACTCGTTCTTGATATTCACCGGTTTCGGTATTGATTTTGATTTTATCTCCTTCATTAATAAATAAAGGAACACGAACCTTGGCACCCGTCTCTACAGTAGCAGGTTTGGTGGCATTTGTGGCAGTATTTCCTTTTACACCGGGTTCGGTATGGGTTACTTCCATAATCACGGTGGCCGGCATTTCTAAAGTTAAGGGTGTGTTATCATCGGCTTTAATCAAAATGGTAACCATTTCACCTTCTTTTAAAAATTGTGGTGCATCTATCATAGCTTCAGGCAGTTGTATTTGTTCGTAGGTTTCATCGTCCATAAAGTGATAGGTGTCACCGTCTGTATAAAGATATTGAAATTTGCGGGTTTCTATTCTGATATCATCTATTTTATGACCGGCCGAAAATGTGTTATCTATAATTTTTCCGGTGGTCAAACTTTTAAGTTTGGTGCGGACAAATGCCGGGCCCTTGCCGGGTTTAACATGTAAAAATTCTATGATTTTGTATATGTCATTATTGTAATTAATGCACAGTCCTTTTCTAATGTCTGATGTTGTTGCCATAATATTTAATTTTTTTCTTGTTTTTTATAACCTTTAATGATTCCTCTGGGGGAATTTTTAATAAATTCTATAATTTCATCCCGTTCGGGAGATGCCGGAAGTTCTGCTTCAATGTATTCTATTGCATTGGTTACATTATTATTTTTTTGAAAAACATAACGATAAATATCTTGTATTTCATTAATTTTATCCGTAGTAAAACCTCTTCTACGAAGTCCAATTGAGTTAATACCGACATATTGTATAGGTTCTTTGGCTGCTTTTACAAAAGGCGGAACATCTTTTCTTACCAAAGTGCCACCGGATACCATGGCATGTCTGCCAATTTTTACAAACTGATGAACGGCAGATAAACCTCCTAATATAGCCCATTCGCCAAGTTCAACATGGCCTGCAAGTGCAACATTGTTGACCAAAATAGCATGATCACCAACACGGCAATCATGAGCTACATGTGCATTGGCCATTAACAGACAGTGGTTGCCTACCACAGTTTTACCGCTGGCTTTGGTGCCACGATTGACTGTAACGTTTTCTCTAATGGTCGTATAATCGCCAATAATGGCCAAGGATTCTTCACCCTCAAATTTTAAATCTTGGGGTTCGCCAGCAATGACACTGCCGGGAAAAATTTTACAGTTTTTGCCGATACGAGCACCTTCCAGTATGCTGACATTGGGGCCAATCCAGGTGCCTTCACCTATTTCAACATTTTTACTTATGGTTACAAAAGGCTCAATGACCACATTTTTGGCAATTTTGGCTTCGGGATGTATATATGCTAAGGGTTGATTCATATGATTAATTTTCTTTTTTTACAATTTGTGCCATCATTTCAGCTTCTGCAACCAGTTGGCCATTGGCATAGGCATAGGCTTGCATGTGACAAATTCCGCGACGTATAGGCGAAATCAAGTCTGCTTTAAAAATCAAGGTGTCACCTGGTTTTACTTTTCGTTTAAATTTGACTTTGTCCATTTTCATAAAATAAGTCAAATAGTTTTCGGGGTCGGGGACGGAACTTAAGACCAAGATGCCCCCGGTTTGTGCCATAGCTTCAACCTGCAATACGCCGGGCATAACGGGAGCGCCGGGAAAGTGACCGACAAAAAACGCTTCATTCATCGTGACATTTTTCATACCTACAACATGCTTGTCGGACAACTCCAATATGCGGTCAACCATTAAAAATGGCGGACGGTGTGGCAATAAGGACATGATTTTTTCAATATCCATTAATGGCGGTTTGTTCAAATCAAATTCGGGAACTTTATTTCGTCGCTCATTTTTGATTATTTTCTGCAATTTTTTGGCAAAGGCTGTATTTACTTTGTGTCCGGGTTTATTAGCAATGACTTTTCCTTTGAGTTTGGTGCCTACCAAAGCCAAGTCGCCCATAACGTCTAATAGTTTATGACGGGCGGCTTCATTAGGCCATTGCAGGTCTATATTGTTTAAGATGCCGTTGGGCTTGACTTCAAAATCGTCTTTCTTAAAGTAGTCTTTGAGCAATTCTTTGGTTTCATCAGAAATTTCTTTATCGACAAAAATAATGGCATTGCTCAAATCGCCTCCTTTGATTAATCCGTTTTTTAACAACATTTCCAATTCGTGTAAAAAACTGAAGGTGCGTGCCGGTGCAATTTCGGTTTTAAAATCTTTAAGATCTTTGAGATAAGCATTTTGTGTGCCTAAAACTTTGGTGCCAAAATCGACCATAGCAGTTATTTCATAATGATCTGCCGGCATGATTAATATTTCGCTTTCGGTTTCGGGATCAACATATGATATGACCTTTTTAACGACAAATTCTTCACGTTCGGTATCTTGTTCTTCAATACCGGCTTGGTCAATCATTTGCACAAAAAATTTGGACGAGCCATCTTTAATTGGAGGTTCTGCTGCATTGAGTTCAATGATACAATTATCAATATCCATACCGGTTAAGGCTGCCAATACATGTTCGGTGGTATGAATTTGCACACCGTTTTTTTCTAAGACCGTGCCGCGTTGTGTTTTTGTAACATACTGCGCACTGGCCTCAATTTCTGGTTTTCCTTCGAGATCTATTCTGACAAATTTAAAACCGTAATTTTCGGGTGCCGGTTTAAGTGTCATTTTAACGTTTTCTCCGGTATGTAAACCAACCCCTTCGATAGAAACAGGTTTTTTAAGGGTTTTTTGCTTTGTCATAATATACTTATTTCAGTTTGTTTATTTCTTTTTCCAAATTTTGTATGCGTTGATACAAGTCGTCTAAGTTTTTAAATATAATACTTGACTTTTTAAATTTTCTAATAGGAATGGCAGGCGTGCCTACCACTATTTCTCCGTCTTTAAGGTTATGCGAAATGCCGGACTGTGCACCGACTTTTACATCATTGCCTATTTTTAGATGACCGGCAATGCCTACTTGGCCGCCTATCATACAGTTTTTGCCTATTTTGCTCGATCCGGAGATGCCGGTTAAAGCGGCAATAACCGTATTTTCACCTATTTCGACATTATGAGCTACTTGTATAAAATTATCCAATTTGACACCGCGACGAATGATGGTAGCGCCCATAGTAGCTCTGTCAATAGATGCGTTGGCACCTATTTCAACATAATCTTCAATAATAACATTTCCTATTTGCGGGACTTTCTTAAAGTCATTGCCGTTATTGGGCGCAAAGCCAAAGCCGTCAGCTCCTATAACCGAATTGCTATGAATGGTAACATTATTACCGATTTGCGTGTCATGGTATATGCTGACATTGGCATAAATAATACTGTTGTCACCTATAACCACATCATCACCGATAAATGTATGCGGAAATATTTTGACATTTTTTCCAATGCGCACATTCTTTCCGATGTAAGTGAAAGCACCAATATAGACATTCTCGTCTATTTGTGCCGAAGCATCAATTTTTACCGGTTCTTCAATACCATTTTTGTCATCGAGTGATTTGTTATAAAACTCCAAAAGTTGCGAAAAGGCTTGATAAGGGTCTTTGACTTTAATAAGAGTGGTTGTGATTTTTTTTTCGGGCACAAAATCATCTTTTACAATTACAGCCGATGCCTTGGTAGTATAAATATGCGGGGTGTATATAGGATTGGCCAGAAAGGTTATTTCGCCGGGTTGAGCTTCTTCAATCTTGGCAATATTTTTTATTTCAGCAGAGGCATCACCTTCAATGTTGCCTTGTAGATAATCTGCTATTTTTTGGATACTGTATTTCATTCTGGCAAAAGTATGAAAAAGATTAATTTTTTACAATTTTTTTTATTGGCGGGTAGCTCAAATAGTATTTTGTAACCGGTTGCGATAAGGCTTCAATGTTTAATTGGTCACTGGCTTTGGCAAATTCAATCAAGCTGTTGTTTTTACTTAATAATTTTATGGGGTGTTTGTGTTGTTGATAGGCACTATGTAACAATTTCCCGTTATATAGTAAATAATCCAAATCGTTTTGGCTCACCGGAAATTGATTTAAAATATGGGATGCCAATCTTTCAATCGTATCATTTGAAAAGGGTGTTTTTTGTATTTGTATTTTATTTAAGTGCGACCGGTTAATAATCATTTCGCTTAAGTATGATAATACAAAATCTTGACTTTGAGTCCATTTTTTTAAATGATAATATATATCAGAATCGTCCAATTTTGCAAAAATATCCAAGGTGTTTATATCAAAATCTTTAATTTTCTTTTGAAAAAGAACTTGAAAATTATCATCTAAAAATACCGGTTGACCGTTTTGCACCATTTGATGCACCCGAGTCAATATTTTTTCCAATACTTTCTCAAGCATCAGGCTGGTTTTATGAAAATAGACTTGCCAATACATCAAGCGGCGCGAAATAATAAATTTTTCGACAGAATATATGCCTTTTTCATCAATAACCAATTGGTTGTCTTTGACATTTAACATTTTAATCAATCGTTCGCTGTTGACTTGACCTTCTATAACACCCGAATAAAAACTGTCACGGCGCAGATAATCCAGACGATCAACATCTACTTGACTACTAATGAGTTCGGTTAAAAACTTTTTATGATATTGTCCTTTAAAAATAGTGATAGCTAATGATAATTGACCGTTAAATATCCGGTTTAATTCGTTCATAAAGGCCAATGAAATTTGTTCATGCGAAACATCAATTATACTATATTCCAAAGCATGCGAAAAAGGGCCGTGTCCAATATCATGTAACAAAATGGCTATGAGCGCCGCTTGTTCTTCTTCGTCCGTAATGGCAATATTTTTATATTTTAAAACATTGATGGCGGTTTGCATCAGATGCATGGCGCCTAGGGCATGATGAAACCGCGTATGATGGGCACCCGGATAAACCAAATATGATAGACCCATTTGAGAAATACGGCGTAAGCGCTGAAAATAGGGATGCTGAATGATGTCAAAAATCAAATCGTTAGGAATATCAATAAAGCCGTAAATAGGGTCGTTGATAATTTTGAGTTTGTTCATACTTTAAAATTTAAAATGATATGATATGGAAGGTATCATTTTGAATAAGGTGACACGATAAGCCTCTATGGTTTTGTTCTGTTCATCGTATTTAAATTTGACCATAAAGGTATTTTCATGTGCATAGGCATTATAAATAGAAAAATTCCAATAGGATTGCCATTTTCTTTTTATTTTTCGGCCGTCTGCCATTATATATTTTTTATTATGCCAGGTAAATGATAAATCCATACGGTGGTAATCGGGTAGCCGGTTGGCATTGCGATGCGAGAAAAACAGAATGACATGGGTGTCAATTTGGTAAGTGCCGGCAGGGTAGGTGATGGGGCGTCCCGAATAATACTGCCACATGGCGGAAATATTAGCGCGATCACTAATTTTATAATTTAAAAGCAGGTTAATATCATGTGGGCGGTCTACAGCGGCGGGATACCAGAGGCCTTCATTAATGTCGGGATGCTGTTTTTCTGATTTTGAATAGGTATAAGCCAAAGAGCCGGTCAGTTTACCGGTTTGTTTTTTGATTAAAAATTCAAGCCCGTAGGCACGGCCTTGTTCTTGTATCAAATCCCGTTCAATATCCGAGGCTAATGATAAAGCCGCCCCTATTTTATATTCGGTTACATTTTTAATATCTCTGTAATAACCGCCTATACTCAAATAAAAACTTTTGCCAAGCTGTTGGTGCAAAGCCAAATTATAAGCATCGGATTGTTGCGGTTTAAGATTGATGCTTGAGGGTAACCATAAATCGGTTGGGGTAGTGGTGCTGGCATCGTTGATTAAGTAGTGCAAAAACTGATAAGTTCTGTCATAACTCAATTTAACTGCTGTTTTTTCCCCCGGTTGCCAATTGACTGCCACCCGTGGGGCCAATTTGCTATAAGTTTTGACACGGTTCATAGCATCGGGAACTATGGTGTCTGTCACTTCGCCATAGCTGTTGTATTGATAAAAATCACCGGTGCCCAATTGACTGAAGTTAGACCAACGAAAGCCGTAGATCAATTTAAGTTTCGGATTTATTCTGTATTGATGTTGGGCATACAAATCTAATTCTGCTGCTTGTCTGTCGGGATATTCCGTGGCTTGTGCTTCGGCACGATTATTTTTAATATCCCCGGGTTTAATCATGTGATAGTAGGCGTCAATGCCAAAATTGACTTGGTTTTTAGCATTGATATAATAACTGAAATCCTGTTTTAAATTGGGACTTTCTATGGACATACCCAAGCGAAAATCGTAGTAATCTATATCAATAAAATCTTTTAGACTGATAAGGTAGTCATATTTGCTGTATATCAATTTGGTTTGGCTGACCCATTTTTGATTAAACCGGTGTTTGAGAGCAATGCTGCCGGCCATATTGCCGTAATCCATTTTAAAATCTTTATCCGGGCGGTAATCGTCGCGGCCGGTGTAAGCACTGATTTTTAATTGATTTTTTTCGGATAATTTAAAATTTAATTTTAGATTAAAATCATAAAATCCGGCTTTAACACTTTTAACCTCATCAATATTGAGCAGCGGTAACCACATATCACCGTATGATTTACGGGCAGATACTAAAAATGATGATTTGTTTTTGCTGATAGGCCCTTCGGCATATAATTGTGAAGCAATCAGCCCGATACCACCGCCAAAATGGTAGTTTTCAATGTTGCCGGTTCGGGTATTGACTTCCAAAATTGAAGACAAACGGTTGCCGAATTTGGCCGGAATTGAACTTTTATAAAGTTTTAAATTTTTAATAATGTCAGGTGTAAACACCGAGAAAAAGCCCAAAATATGGGACGGATGATAAATAGGTGCTCCGTCTAATAAAATCAAATTTTGATCTTGACTGCCCCCATGTACCGAAAATCCGGCGCTGCCCTCACTGACCGCTTTGACGCCGGGCAAAACTTGAACGGCTTTAAGGACATCTAACTCGCCAAACAACATGGGTACTTGTTGTATTTGTTTGATACTTAAATGTTGCAGTCCTATCAGTTTTTTAATTTCTTTTTGAGAACTTTCCTTAACAGAAATTACTAATTGATTAAGCTCTGTATTTTGTGATTTTAAATGAATAACAATATATTTATTATTTTGCATGTCAATAGGCATTTCTTTTTTTTGATAGCCCAAATAAGCAATAACTAATGTATGTTTGCCTTGTGGTATTTGTATTTCAAAATAACCTTTATCATCGGTTGTTGTGCCTAAATGCGGTTGGTTTTTGATAAAAATATTGACTGCTTCTAAGGGTTTGTTTTGGTTGTTCAAAATCAAACCTTTTAGATTAAACCGGTTTTGTGCCGGTAACAATTGAAATATAAACAGCACTATAATAAATAGTATTTTTTTCATTAGAATGATAATTGTGCTTCAAAAATAATAAATTAATTCGAGTTGTATCTTTTAACTATTTAAAGTGAGACAAATATGAAATAAATTTTATATTTGTTAAATGAATATTTATTAAAAAAATTGTTTATGAAAAATCTTTTGATGTTGTTATTCTTATTTATAAGTTCTTTTTTAACCGCCCAACAAGTGGAAGATGCTTGGGTTTATTTTTTGAACAAACCTCAGGCTAATACTTATTTGTCCAATCCTTTAAGCATGCTTTCGCAAAGAGCCTTAGATCGCAGAAGCCGTTTAAATATAAGTTTGGACGAAAAAGATGTGCCTATTGACCAAAGTTATATAGATCAGATTAAAAATACTGCCGGTATTACTTATAAGGCTAAGTCTAAGTGGCTCAATGCCGTTCATGTGCAAGGGACTCAGAATGATATTAGTTCATTGCTCGATTTATCTTTTGTAGATTATATTGAATTTGCCAATAAAAATATTGGCATTGTTACACCGGCTGTGCCTAAATACAGAGTTACTGTTGGTTCAGCTCAAACAAGAAGTAATTTTGACTATGGTGCCGGTTATAACCAAATACACATGTTAAACGGAGAAGTCATGCACCAACAAAATTTTACGGGTGCCGGTGTTTTACTTGCTGTAATTGATGCCGGTTTTCAAGACACTAATACGGCCAGTTTATTTCAGCATTTGTTTCAAGATAATAAAATTATAGATGTTTATAATTTTGTAGATAACAATACCGATGTCTATCAAAGAAGTATGCACGGCAGTGGTGTTTTGTCGACTATTGCCGCCAAAACTAATGGCACTCTGGTAGGGACAGCTCCCGATGTTAGTGTTGCTCTATATATTTCCGAAGATGTCAATCAAGAGATGCCTATAGAAGAAACTTATTGGGCAGAAGCAGCCGAACGGGCTGACAGTTTAGGAGTTGATGTTATCAATACATCATTGGGATACACAACTTTTGACCGGTCTGAGTATAATTATACCTTGGACGATTTAAACGGTGTTACTTCTTTTATCAGCAGGGCGGCCGAAATTGCCGTATCAAGAGGTATAAATGTGGTAGTCTCGGCCGGTAATTCTGGCGGTAATCCCAATTGGCCGAAAATAGGAATGCCCGGTGATGCCGAGCATGTGATTACCGTAGGTGCTGTTAATGCCAATGGTGATCGTGCATCATTCAGTTCTACCGGGCCCACGGCTGACGGACGTATCAAACCTGATGTTATGGCGCAAGGAGAAGGTGCTGCAGCTTATTGGTATGGCAGCATTCAAAATATTAACGGCACTTCATTTTCTTCGCCGATTACAGCCGGCATGGTTGCTTGTATGGTGCAAGCTTTTCCTAATAAAACGCCGGCGCAAATCAAACAAGATTTGTTACAAATATCCGACCGGTTTAACAATCCGGATAATTATTACGGCTATGGCATTCCCAACTTTAGTTTATATGATACAACGACTTTAGATGAACAATATGCAAATGATTTTTATGTGTATCCTAATCCGGCCAAAAACATTTTATATACCGGCAGTAACGAACCTTTTGAGCTGTATGGTATGGACGGCAAACGTATTATGTATGGAAAAGCCCGGCAAAACCAAATAAATATCAGTGGCTTGTTGCCGGGAATTTATTACCTTTTATTTCCTAACAAAACTTTTAAAATTATTGTGGAATGAACAGGATAACCTCTTTGTTTAACATACAATATCCTATAATTCAAGGTGGTATGATCTGGGTCAGTGGCTGGCGGCTGGCAACGGCTGTTAGCAATGCCGGCGGTTTAGGATTAATTGGTGCCGGCAGTATGTATCCCAATGTATTGCGTGAGCATATTCAAAAAGCCAAGCAACATACCGCTAAGCCTTTTGGAGTCAATGTGCCTTTGCTTTATGCCGATATTGAAGAAATTATCCAAATTATTATTGATGAAGGAGTCAAAATTGTATTTACTTCTGCCGGTAATCCTAAAAAGTGGACAGGTTTATTAAAACAACATGGCATTACGGTGGTACATGTGGTCAGTAGTGTAAAATTTGCCCTTAAAGCCCAAGATGCCGGGGTTGATGCCATAGTTGCCGAAGGTTTTGAAGCCGGCGGACATAATGGACGCGAAGAAACCACAACGCTTGCTTTGATTCCCGCAGTTAGAAAAGCTATAGCTATTCCTTTGATTGCTGCAGGCGGGATAGCTACCGGTAAACAAATGTTGGCAACTATGGTTCTGGGGGCTGATGGCGTGCAAATCGGCAGCCGGTTTGTGGCTACGGAAGAATCGTCGGCACATATCAATTTTAAAAAAGCAGTGTTGGAAACCGGCGATGGTGATACAGCCTTGACTTTAAAAGAACTGGCACCCGTCCGGTTGATTAAAAATAAGTTTTACGAAAAACTGCAAGCTCTTTACCGTGAATGTCCTACAGAAGAACAACTCAAACAACTCTTGGGACGCGGACGTGCCAAACGCGGTATGTTTGAAGGCGATTTGGAAGAAGGTGAATTGGAAATAGGGCAAGTGGCTGCTTTGATTGACGAAATCAAACCTGCAGGCAAAGTGGTGGAAGAAATGGTTCAAGAGTATTGGAATGAATTGGAAGAGTTGCAACGTAATCCCAAATACAAGTTCTAATAACCCAAAAGGTGCCGTGCATGTTGCAATGCCGAGTCTGAAGGGGATTTACCTTCAAGCATTTCGGCTATCTCATAGATGCGCTCTTCGGTATTGAGTTGCTTGACCTGCGTGCTAATGCCTTGATGATCGGTTTTATATACTTTAAAATGTGCGTTGCCTTTAACGGCAATTTGCGGAAGGTGCGTGATGACAATCACTTGCATGTTTTGTGATAATTTTTGTAACACTTCTGCCATGTTTTGGGCGACTTCACCCGAAATACCGGTATCTATTTCGTCAAAAATAATAGTCGGTAGTTTTTTATATTTGGACAATACGGTTTTGACGGCCAACATCAAGCGGGAGAGTTCACCTCCGGAAGCAATTTTTTTCAAATCGCCAAAGCTTTTGCCTTTATCAGAAGAAATATAAAATTGCAATTGGTCACGTCCATTGGGCAAAAAGCTATCTGCGGGTTGCAAGTCTATTTTTAAACGGGTATTTGCCATTGACAATTGCTGCAAAATGTCTTCAATTTGTCCGGTTAATTTAGGGATGGCTTTGCTGCGATTGTCATGTATTTTATTAGCGGTATTATGTAGTTCTGTTTCAATAGTTTGTAATTGCGCTTCGTTGTCTTTAATTTGGGTTTCGATACCCGATAAATCGGTTACATCGGCCAATAGTTTGTCACGTAAGGCCGTAAGTTCGTCCACGGTCAATACTTGATGTTTGAGTAACAGTTTATTAATAGCGGCGTATTGGGCTTGCAATTGGGCTTGTTCTTCCGGATTGTAAGCATCAACATCTACTTGACGGCTGATATCATCTATAAGTTCTTGGATGTCCCAATGCAGATTTTCAAAAGTTTGTGCCAGTTTTTGGTATTTGTCACTAAAGGCTTTGATTTTGTTAAAACCGTTTTTTATATCAATAATTTGTGGTAATACACCCAGCTCTTCGTGGTCAAGTTTTTGTAAAGCTTCATTGAGCACTTGATGTATCACTTCTTGGTGGTCAATTTGTTTGATTTGTTGTTCCAAAAGTTCGTAATCGATATCATCCAGATTGAATTCTTGTAATTCTTCGAGTTGAAATTTTTTGTAATCCAATTCTTTTTCGGCATACATCAATTTAACTGACAATTCTTGCAGTTGTTTTTTGAGTTCTAAATATTTTTGATAATTGTTTTGATAGGTTTCCAATAATTTTTGATTGCCGGCAATGGCATCTACCAATTCGTATTGAAAACTTTTTTGGTTGAGCTCTAAGGTTTGGTGTTGCGAATGGATGTCCAACAGATGTTCCGACAATTTATTGAGACTTTCAAGCCGTGCCGGTGTATCATTGACAAAAGCTCTGGATTTGCCGTTGGGTAGCAGCTCGCGCCTGAAAATGCTTTCCGGCTCATAATCCAAATTTTCTTGATCAAAAAGAGGTTGCAAATGATAATTTTTGATGTCAAAAGTAGCTTCTACAATACTTTTTTCATCAATATTTTTTAATAAACCTTGTTGGGCGCGTTTGCCTCTTACCAATTCCAAACCACCCAATAAAATGGATTTACCCGCACCGGTTTCGCCTGTGATAATGGTCAAACCGGGGCCAAAAGACAAGTTGATTTTATCTATTAAAGCGTAATTTTTTATGTAGAGATTTTGGAGCATAATGATAAAATCGGTTTCGCAAAGATAGTATTTTTATAAATTATTTTTTTGGTAAATAGATATCTGAAATTATGTTTTTTTATGCTTCTTTTTAGCTGCCGGAAATAGCACATTGTTGAGTATCAAACGATAGCCCGGAGAGGTTGGATGCAAGTCCAATTCGGTTTTAGGGTCGCCTACGCGGTGGCTGTAATCTTCGGGATCGTGGCCGCCGTAAAAAGTAAACATACCTTTGCCTTTGACGCCGTGAATATAACGCGCTTCGCCGTTGAGTTTATTCTCTGCCAAAATAATGATGTTGGGCTTGATCAGTTTACGGTCAAAAGCGGTGGTTTGCCCCATAAATCCTTTGATCATCATCGTATGATCTTGTGTCAGCATGGTTGGCACCGGATCCCACTTGGCCGAAAATTCATTGAGTTCAAAATAATCGGTTTCTTTGGGAATATGACGTTTGCGAGTCGTGTCGATATTTGAGAATTCGTAAACCATGGGATTGGGTTCCAAAACAAAACCGGTAAAAGCAAAAGTTTTGTTATAATCCAACTTGCTTTGATACCCGGGTTCGGACGGATCGCCGTCAAACATAGGCTCGCAAATATCCACACCGTCGGCAGCCAAGGCAATATCAAAAGAATCGGTGGCCGAACACATGGCAAACATAAAGCCGCCACCAACAACATAATCGCGTATTTTTTTGGCGACGTCACGTTTGAGTTCCGATACTTTACGGTAGCCCAATTTATGTGCCAATGCTTCTAACTGTGCTTTGCGTTGAATATACCAAGGGGCTGTTCTGTAAGCGGCATAAAATCTGCCGTATTGTCCGGTAAAATCTTCATGATGCAAGTGCAGCCAATCGTATTTAAGCAATTTGTCGTTTAACACCTCTTCATCATAAACCACATCATAAGGAATTTCGGCATAGGTCAGCACCATGGTCACTGCATCGTCCCAAGGCGCTTTATCTTTGGGCGAATAGACTGCTATTTTTGGGGCTTTTTCCAGTATGACCGCTTCCATATTTTGTGAGGGCGCACTGATTTCTTTTAGTATTTGCACGGCTTCGTCATCGGAGATTAGTTCAAAATCAACACCGCGAATTTGACATTCTTCTTTGATGGCATTGTCATACGGAATTAAAAACGATCCGCCACGGTAGTTGAGCAGCCATTTGACTTTGATATGTTCTTGCAAAGCTTTGTAAACAATACCGTAGGCCTTTAAGTGATTATGCTGATTTTCGTCCATGGGAATCAGAATAAATTTGGCAAATGATACTTGCCAAAACAATATCAAAATCAGGCTGAAAATAATATGTTTAGAAGGGTAAATTGTCTTCATCTTGGGTGCCGGGTGTATAAGGGTCAAAATGGTCGGGATTAAAATCGGTGTTGGGGGCGACATCATTTAGGCGCGATTCCATGGTAAACTCTTCGCTGAGGGTGTTAAGTTCGGAAAAACGGCCGAACTGTCCGTCAAAGCGCAGACGGATACTGCCGGTTTTACCGTTACGGTGCTTGGCAATGATAAATTCGCCTTGATTTTGAGTCGGGGTGTCATCTTCCCACAATTCCACTTTGTAATATTCGGGACGATAGATAAAACTCACAATGTCGGCATCTTGTTCTATGGCACCGGATTCACGTAAGTCGGATAATTGGGGACGTTTATGTCCGGATTTGTCGGTGCGTTCTTCCACTTTTCGAGACAATTGTGAGAGGGCAATCACGGGTATATTTAACTCTTTGGCCAATGATTTCAGGTTACGTGAGATGGTAGAAATTTCTTGCTCACGGTTACCGCTTTTGTTATTAGTTTGTGCGGTCATCAATTGTAAGTAGTCAATAATGATAATACCGATGTCATATTGTGATTTCATCCGGCGAGCTTGTGCTCTAAGGTCAAAGATTGACAGCATGCTGGAATCGTTAATATAAATGGGCGCTTCCGAGATTTTGTCCATTTTGTTATTGAGCAAATTCCATTCCATGTCACTGAGTTTACCACTTCGGAATTTATCGGCCGGAATTTCGGTTTCTATTGAAAATAAACGTTTGATCAATTGATCGGAGGTCATTTCCAAGTTAAAAATAGCCACAGGCACTTTGTGATCTACAGCCATATTGCGTGCCATGGATAATACAAAAGCCGTTTTACCCATACCAGGACGGGCGGCTATAATAATCAGTTCGCCGTTTTGCCAGCCCGAAGTGTATTCGTCCAAGGAAGGAAAACCGGTAGAAATGCCGCTGAGTCCTTCTTGTTTGGCCAGTTGTTCCAGTTGGGCTTTTACGTCGGTAACAACGGAGGCTATTTTGGCACTGCCGCGTTTCAGACTACCTTGAGAAACTTTAAAAAGTTCTTGTTCGGCACTGTCGAGCAGGTCTAAAACATCAACGGTTTCGTCGTAAGATTTTTCTATGATTTCACCGGATATTTCTATCAACCGCCGTTTGACATACATTTGCAATACAATACGGGCGTGATATTCGATATGGGCGGCCGTTGCCACTATATTTGATAAATTAATCAGGTAGTATTCGCCACCAACCTGTTTTAATGTGCCTCGTGAGCGCAATTCTTCGGTGACCGTAAAAATATCAATGGGTTTGCCTTCTTCAAACAATTTGATGATGGCAGCATATATTTCTTGGTGTTCGGGCAGGTAAAAAACTTCGGGGAACAATAAATCCACCACTTCGTCAACCCCACGTTTGTCTATCATCATGGCGCCTAGAATGGCCTTTTCCAATTCAACGGCTTGTGGCGGCACTTTGGCTTGTGGCAAACTGAGGTTTTTTTGATTTTGTTTGATTAATGTGTTATCCTTTTGGGGCAATTCCATTGAATATTTTCTTTTTTTGTGGATTATAAATTATTTCTTTTTACGGGCATAAAGATATAGGGTGTGACTTTCAATTTCTATATCCATGGCTTCTTCAAAATCTTTTTTGATTTGTTCAATACGCGGATCACAAAACTCTATGATTTGAAAGTCGTCCAATATAATGATGTGATCATGGTTTTTGTTAAAATAGCTTTTTTCATAAAAGGCTTGAATTTTACCAAATTGGTGTTTGCGCACCAAGCCGGCTTCTAATAACAGTTCTAAGGTATTATATAATGTAGCTTTACTGACACGAAATTGTTTTTCTTTAAAAAGTTTGTATAAAAAATCAATATCAAAATGCTCGTCTATTTTGTATATTTCTTCCAAAATAGCATAGCGTTCGGGTGTTTTCCGTTGATTATTTTCTTCTAAAAATTCGGTTAATTTATTTTTAACCACTGCAATTTCTTGGGTAATGGCTTTGCTATTTGCTTTATAATCAGGGGCTGACATTTTCTTATTTATTTAAGAGTTATAAGATTAAAATTACAATTTTTTTAAATACCCAAACTATAAAATCATACAAACTTATTAAAGTTTATAAACATGGTGTTAACAATATACTATTTATGCAAGCAGGTTGACAGTTTTGTATTATGGTATCGTCAAAAAATTAATTACACATTAAATCTAAAATGCATTACATCACCATCTTGCACCACATAATCTTTGCCTTCCACGCGCATTTTTCCGGCTTCTTTGACCTTGGCTTCGGAGCCATATTTGATATAGTCGTCGTATGAAATAACTTCGGCACGGATAAATCCTTTTTCAAAATCGCTATGGATTACACCGGCTGCTTGCGGAGCAGTCGCCCCCACAGGAATAGTCCATGCACGAACTTCTTTGACACCGGCGGTAAAATAGGTTTGCTGTTTGAGTAATTTATAAACTTCGCGAATCAATTTGTTGATACCCGGTTCGTCCAATCCCAAATCGTCAAGGAACATTTTGCGTTCCTCATAAGTGTCGAGTTCCATAATATCCGCTTCGGTAGCGGCAGCCAAGACCAACATGCCGGCATCTTCGTCTTTGATGGCTTCTTTTACGGCCTCTACATAAGAGTTGCCGTTTTGCAACGATTTTTCGTCCACATTGCAAACATATAAGACGGGTTTGTCGGTTAGCAGTTGGTAGGTATCAACATATTTTTCGCGTTCGTCGGTAGTAAATTCCATGGCACGGACAGAAATCCCTTTTTCAAGATTTTCTTTTATTCTAAGTAAGAGGTCGTATTCTTTTTGGGCTTCTTTGTCTCCTGTTTTGGCTTTGCGTTTGACTTTTTCGAGACGTTTTTCTATAGTTTCCAAGTCTTTAAATTGCAGTTCAATATCAATGATTTCTTTATCACGCACCGGATTGACACTGCCCTCTACATGTGTGATATTGTCGTTGTCAAAACAACGCAATACATGTATAATGGCATCGGTTTCGCGTATGTTGGCTAAAAATTTATTACCCAAGCCTTCGCCTTTGCTGGCACCTTTGACCAAACCGGCAATATCAACTATTTCGACTGTGGCGGGCAATACCCGTTCGGGCTTAACTATTTTTTCCAGAGCCTCGAGGCGCGCATCGGGCACATTGACAACACCAACGTTGGGTTCAATAGTGCAAAAGGGATAATTGGCCGATTGGGCTTTGGCATTGGACAAACAATTAAAAAGGGTTGATTTACCGACATTGGGCAATCCTACGATACCTGCTTTCATATTTTAGTTTAAAAAATTTGGGCAAAGATATGATTTTATTATGAAATTATCTTGTGTAAAAAAGCCGTTTAACTTTTAAAATTAAACGGCTTATCATTAACCAAACTAACTAAACTCAAAACAAAGCTCAAAAGTTTTGTTATGTTGAACGCATGTTATTATTATCTGCCACATCTTTCGTTAGGACTATTTACAATGTCATCAAATTCGGTTTGTGAAATGTATTGAGGTGTATAGGTGGCGTTTTGTGCCTGTATTTGTCCGTAAAAAGCTCTCATGTGATTGCGTGATCCGCAAGTGAGTTTGCCAAATACATCCAATATATCAGCTTTGTCGGTCATGTTTGAAAATTCTTCCAAATCATAGATGTCCAAGTCTTCAATGGTGGCACCAACTTTTAAGGCGTCAATTAATGACAAATCTCCGGTGGCAATCAGTTGATTATAAAGGTTTTGTAAATCGGTATTGCTAAATTCGCCCGGTGTGGGTAGAGCAGGGTCGGGGAGGTTGTATTTATTTAATAAAGTTAAAATGTTGTCCATGTGGCTTTGTTCGCTGTTTGAGATATTGTCAAAAACAGTTTCTCCGTATTTGTTATAAAGATAATCATATACGTCACGTGCCAATTTTTCTTCTTCACGCATTTGTATCAACATGTCCTTTTCTTGTTGGGTTAAGGCGTTTGTTTCGTTACTATCACTATCTCCATCAGTAGTACAGGCAGATAAACCGGCAAGACTGATGAATACTATTAATAATCTTTTAGAAAACTTTCTGATGTTTTTCATATTATTTGATTTTAAAAATTTATACAGCAAAAATACAGCAATTTTTTTGCCGAAATTTACCTTATCTTTACTTTTAAGCGAATTTTAAGATTGACATACCATTGAAAATTAGTTACTTTGCAATATTAAATTTTTTATATGTTATGGCAAGAATACTCATTGTAGAAGACGAAAAAGGTATCAGTGACTTTTTAAAAGAAGGTTTGACCGAAGAAAAATTTGTCGTAGAAACCGCATTTGACGGAGCCGAAGGTTTGCAAAAGATTTTGAACAACTCTTATGATGTTATTTTAATGGATTGGATGTTACCCAAAATGCAAGGGGTGGAAGTGACCAGGCAAATAAGAGAAGCGGGTATAAGCGCACCGGTTATTTTTTTAACCGCCAGAGATACCGTGCAAGATACTATACTGGGACTTAGAAGCGGTGCAAATGATTATCTGAAAAAGCCTTTTAGTTTTGATGAATTATTAGAACGTATTCGTGTGCAATTGCGTCAAAAAGAAACACCTGATAACAATGTTTATACTCATAGAGGTGTTAAAATAAATCAAGATATGCGTGAGGCTTATGTTGACAATCAAGAAATACATTTGACACAAAAAGAGTTTGATTTGCTGCTATATTTGATAAAAAATAAAAATAAAGTATGCACCCGTGACGAGATTTTAGATAAAGTTTGGGATATACATTTTGAATATGATAGTGGTGTTATTGATGTGTATATCAATGCTTTAAGAAAGAAAATTAAAGCTGTTAAAGATATTAATATCATTGAAACGGTGCGTGGGGTCGGGTATATTGTTAAAGATTAGTTGAAACATGACAGAATAAAAGTAGGTATGAAATTAAAATTTAAAGAACGTTTGGCTTTATTAAACCTGTTAAGCACCGCCGCTATCATAGGTCTGCTTTTGTTGTTTATTATTTTTACTGTCAAACAGAGTGTTTTTCAACAATTAGACAATTTTTTAATTACCGAAGTGCAAAAGCACCAAAGTGATATCATTATAAAAAATGATACATTGCATTTTAACCAAAATGCTTGGATGGAACGCGAACATCAAATGTTAGAAATTAATCCGGTTTTTGTTCAAATAGTAGATAATCAAGGTCGTGTTATTGAAAAATCGCCTAATTTGAAAGACAAATCCTTACGTTTTTTTGCCCAAGCTGATAAAAGTTTTGAAAATTACCGTTTAGACAGTATCCCCATTAGACAATATCAAACGCAAATTGTAAAAAACGGCAGAAAATACGGTTATTTGATTGTGGGCATGTCCCACCAAAATGCCCGTTGGATTATGCAGAAATTAAAACGCACCTTAATCATTTCATTTCCCATCGTGTTGACTTTGTTGTTTTTATGGGCTTTGTATTTTGCCGGTCGTAGTATTAAGCCGGTGACTGAGATTATAAACACAGCTGAAAACATCACTCAAAACAATTTGTCTCAGCGAATTACCCTACCCGAAAATAGAGACGAATTATATACTTTGGCAAAGACCATTAATCAATTGTTAAATCGTCTTGAGAGTGCCATTGAAAGAGAAAAACAATTTACTTCCGATGCTGCCCACGAACTCAAAACCCCTTTGCAGGTGATGAAAGGTAACATAGAAGTATTGCTCAGAAAACCACGAACAAATGAAGAATACCGTGTAAAGATTGAGAAATGTGTGCGTGAGATAGACCGTATGTCACATTTGACCGATCAATTGTTGCTTTTGGCGCGTTTTGAGAGCCAGCAAAAAGCTATCGACATAAAAAAGGTATCATTAGACGAAATCATAGAGCAAGTCATACAAAAAAAATGGTGGCAAATTCAAGAAAAACAATTGTCTTTTAAGTTTAATATTAAACAACTATCCGGTGTTTTAACCGATCCTTATTTGATACATATTATTATTGATAACTTATTGGCCAATGCGATTAAATATACCCCGAAAAATGGTAAGATTGAAATAGATTTGGGGCAAAACGGTAATCAAACTTATATCAAAATTGCCAATACCGGAGCACAAATTTCCAAAGACGATTTAGCACATATTTTTAATCGGTTTTACCGTTCTAAAAATATTAAAAATCCTAATATAAAAGGCACAGGTTTAGGCTTGTCCATTGTCAAACGTTTAAGCGAAATGTTAGGTTTGTCTGTCGATGTTACTTCTGATAAGCATTGGACTGTCTTTACTGTTTCTGGCTTTTCGGGGCAAGTTTAGATTATTTTGTTGGGTTTTGCTTTTTATAGGTTTCCAAATTCATATGCCCGGATAATCATACAAAATAGTGTTATAAGTTTTTTTTCTGTTTTCGACATGATTTTAATGTAGTTTCTATAAATTGCTGAAAAATAGCTGTTTAATATTGTTTTTATATTTTTTGGGTGACACGACTATTTTAATTTATATTTTATTCAACTTTTTTGCTTGTCCAAAAAAGTAGCAAAAAAGGACACCTTAAGAGAACCTTGCTAAATTTATAGATTTTTTCCACTAAATGCTCTGAACTTGTGCCCTACGTG
>Ga0256843_1000798_pt1 | contig 26001 bp, 21 predicted proteins | sample AlvinellametaG_FD_191572 | JGI IMG/M metagenome (GOLD analysis project Ga0256843, IMG submission 191572) | Pompeii worm associated microbial communities from hydrothermal vent at the East Pacific Rise, Pacific Ocean - Alvinella | ecosystem: Host-associated > Annelida > Integument > Unclassified ... | reverse complement strand
TTGATTATCAGCCTGTTACCTGCATTTTCGCAAACCGGCGATAAGTCTTGTTATGTCCTTGATTCTGTTGAGCTTACAGGTTTAAGCTCCAAACCATTGCTTAAAGCTTATCATCATTTTGAATTACCCGATAGCATAACCGGCAACTTGTCATTACCACGGTTATTAACTCAAAATACTACAATTTTTGTCAAAGAATACGGTAAAGCCATGCTGGCAAGTATATCATTAAGAGGCACCGGTGCTTCGCATACACAAATTGTTTGGAATGGCATACCTGTTAATTCCATATTGACCGGACAAACGGATTTAAACACTTTTTCACCTGCCGGATTTGACCGGATTATCCTCAAAAAAGGTGGTAGCAGTGTCAGCTATGGCAGCGGTGCCATTGGTGGCGTAGTGGTTTTTGAAGACCGCATCCGTTTTTACAAAACTTTTCATCTCATAAATCAAACCAAAATAGGCAGTTTTAACACCGGATTAAATAATTTTAAAATAGTTAAAGCCAATCACAAATGGTATGGAAAATTAAATTTGCAATGGCAAAAATCAAAAAATAATTATCCATATCCGGGCTATCAGGTCAGTAATGAAAACGGGGCCTATCAAGGTTTGGATTATGCGACAACGATTGGCTATCACATTAATAATCAACACCGTATTTATTTTAAATCGAAACTTTCATATTGGAATCGCGAAACCTCACGCACACTTTATATGCCGCAAAATGCCAAACTGCTAACGGGCAATCAACGTTTATTAACCGGATGGTTATTCCAACACAGGCATTTATCCGCGCAAACAGATTTGGCTTATCTATATGAAAACTTTGATTATTATCCCCAAAAAAATAACAACGCGTTTAGCCACAGTCAAAGCCGAATATATTTGATTAAAAATCTCTTGACTTGGTCTTTTGATAAGTCTAAAAAAATAATGGTGGGTAATGAATGGCAACACCAACAAGCCACCGGCGATCATATAAACCGGCATACGCGTCAAAATTATGCTGTTTTCGGTATTTGGTCACAGCAAATTTCTCATTTGACATACCAATTAAAGTTGCGTCAAGATATCAATAGCGGTCAACGTTTGCCGGTAACCGGTGCTGTGGCGGCCAGTTATAAATTTAACCCGCATCATAGCATAAGAGTCAATGTGTCAAAAAACTACCGTTTACCTACTTTTAATGATTTATATTGGACGCCCGGTGGTAATCCGGATTTAAAACCCGAAGACAGTTACGGTTTTGAAGCCGGCTATGATTTACAATGGAACCACAGCCAATTGCAATTAACGGCATTTTATATTAACAGTCAAAATCTGATCAAATGGACGCCCGGCAACAACGGTTTTTGGCAACCCAACAATATAGAACAAGCAGTCTATAAAGGCTTGGAACTCAACACCTCAAAAAGTTTTAACATTAATTCAAAATTGAATATTGAAAACAAAACCGGCATAGCATACCGGCAAGCTGTCAACTTAAAAAATAAGAAACAGTTACCTTTTACACCGCAATTGACCGGCCAAAACACCTTAAGAATTATGATAAATAAATTTGCTGTCATATATCATTACAGATACCAAGGTAAAATATATACCACCACTAGCAACACAAAATTTTTACCGGCATATCATTTACATAATGTATCTTTGACATATAACTATAACCGGCATTTCAAATTTGAAATTGGCATAAACAATCTGGCCAATGCCTATTATGAAAATGTTCCGACCCGTCCGCAACCCGGACGCAATTATGAATTTTTAATCAATTTTAAAATATAAACACAATGAAAAAAATCAATTTATTATTCTTATTTAGTTTTATCGTTATAGGTTTCACTTCTTGTGAAAAAGACACGGTCACCACAGACAACGGTGAGTATTTTGAAGGTGTTTTTGTAGTAAACGAAGGCCAATTTATGCATGGTAATGCCAGTTTAAGTTTTACCGACAAAAATGTGTCAACTATTGAAAATGAAATCTTTAAAAAAGCCAACGGCATTGTATTGGGCGATCAGGCACAATCAATAGGCTTTAACAACGACAAAGCTTATATAGTTGTAACCGGCTCAAACAAGATTGAAGTCGCCGATGTTGGCACTATGCAAAGAAATGTAACTATTACCAGTGGTTTAAATTATCCCCGCTATTTTGAAACCATCAGTGAAAATACAGCCTTGGTAACCTGTTGGGGCGACCCCAATGATGCCACTGATGACTATTTGGCCGTTATTAACACAACCTCCGATGAAGTTACCGGCAATATTCCTGTTGCCTTAGGCCCTGAAAAGATGGTTAAAAACAATGATTACCTATTTATTGCCCATCAAGGTGCATATTCCACTAATAATAAAGTCAGTGTTTTTGACTTGATATTAAAACAAATAACACACAGTATTACCGTAGGTGACCGCCCCAACTCCATGGTCATAAAAGATAATTATTTATGGGTATTATGTGGTGGCGAACCCTCTTGGAGCGCAACGGGAGAAACTGCCGGTCAATTATTTAAAATTGATATCAACAATAATTTTACCATTGCCGCCACTTATGATTTTGATACAACCGAGCATCCTAAATTTTTAAGTATTGACGGCGACAAACTGTTTTATAACTTAAACGATAAAGTCTATCAAATGGATACTAATGCCGCTACACTACCGGCTACCGAATGGCTGACTTTAAACGGTTCGGCCTATAATATGGAAGCCAATGACGGCATTTTATACATTACCGATGCCATTGACTACCAACAAGAAGGTAAAATATCTGCTTATGATACATCTAATGCACAACTGCTAAATACTAAAACAGCCGGATTGATTCCAGGAGATATAGGTTTTCATTTGGAATAGAGCTTAACACAATCAACACACAAACAAACTGCAGCCGGAAGTATTTTATTTCCGGCTGTTTTGTGTCTGCAAACAACAACCACCCAATACACCCAAGAAACACCTAAGATTTGCAATGTGGTTGGTTATTGGTTATTTTCTTTTACATTCACTTTAATTAAACCGGAATTTAAAAACTTCGTAATTCGGCAAATAGTATTAGTGATAATTACCTAGAAAATTACCCATAATTATTGACAGACTAAATAAGCTAATTTTTGATTTGCTTTACAAAATGCTTGGGCGCCTTGGGTGGTAAAAGGTATAAGGTAAAAGTTGAAAGTGCAAATGTATAAAAGGAACGAGTGAAGCTGTTTGAGTGACACCTTTGGTGTTTCTTGGGTATCTTGGGTGGTAGAAGGTATAAGGTAAAAGTTAAAAGTTGAAAGTTGAAAGTGCAAATGTATAAAAGAAACGAGTGAAGTTGTTTGAATGACACCTTTGGTGTTTCTTGGGTGTCTTGGGTGGTTAAAAATAAATGTGTATATTTTTATACCAAAATGACTTACAAAATCAAGTTGTTTTATAACAAATCGGTGCCGGTTCCGGCTGTTTGTGGCATAATAAACTTACCTCGGTCTAATTTCACTCCTGTTGCAATATCTTTTTTTAATAAAATGGCGCCGTCCAAATCGGCATAATCACAAAGAGGTAACAATTGAGCCGCCGCCGATATGCCAATAGAGGATTCAGTCATACAACCCACCATGGTTTTCAATCCTAATGCTTTTGCTTCGAGCAACATACGGCGTGCCGGTGTAATACCGCCGGCTTTGACCAATTTTACATTTATACCGTCAAAACCGGGTGCACATTTTTGCACATCGGCTTCGGTACGCGAAGATTCATCGGCAATCAATGGTAAAACAGCTTGTTTTTTAACAGCTTGCATGGCTTCATATTGGTCATAAGGCAAGGGTTGTTCAATAAATTCCACCCCCAAATCTTTTAAAATTTTACTGTTTTCAACGGTTTGTCCGGCCGTCCACGCGGTATTGGCATCTACGCGAAACGGTTTATCCGTTATAGCACGCAGCGTTTTTACAATTTCAATATCATGGTCTGTACCTAGTTTTATTTTATAAACAGGCCAAGGTTTTTCCAAAAGTTTTTGTTGCATCACTTCCAAAGAATCCAAGGCAATCGTGTAAGTAGATAAAGGCAAATTTTCGATAGTATAATCCCAAAGTTGCCATAAAGGCTTGCCTTGCAATTTACCGTATAAATCATTGGACGCCTCATCAATGGCTGCCATCAGAAACCGAAAATTTGTTAAACGCGGTAATAGAAAATTGTCATAAAAATCTTCAGGTGTTGTAAAGGGATACTTTTCTATTTCGGGTTGCAAGGCTTTTAATCCGGCTTCAAGATTTTCTGGGGTTACACCGTAATATCTGTTTTGCGTGGCTTCGCCAAATCCGGTTACGCCATCTTGTTCTAAGACAACTATAAATGTGGGTTGAATGGTATGCACCGAACGGGAAATACCAAAAGGATGCGCCATTTCCAAATTATAATGGTAAAATTTTACTTTCATAGTTTACAAGTTATTTTCCGCCAATTTTGAAATGTTTTCCAAATAAGTAACAGCATTGGGACCTTCCATAAACAATAAATCCAGTATACTCAAATTGGGCATAAAATCGTTTCTGTCCTCAAACATTTGCGTATATTTTGGAAAAGACCCGATTATTTCAGGCTCTTTTTTGGCATTTTTTAAAAATCTATAATCCTGCCTACCGGAATATTGTTTTTGAAATTCCGTCGTTTTTTGATAAGGCAACTCTATATCTAATAAGTCATTAACAGTCTGAATGGCAATGATATTTAAATCGATCAAATACTTGTGTTTTTGATGAAATAACGGATATAAATCGTCTTCATAAAATTCAAAATACGGCGAAGTTCTATAGGCGGTTTCCAAACTGCGCCAATGTAATTTTTGCCAGTCAAAATCATTAGACACTTGCACATCTTTATATAACTGCTTACCATTGGAGTGGGTATGTTTTACTTGCACCGACAACATTTGTTTGCCATTGGCACTGTGAATATACATACGATTGCGATAGGTTTGTTTTTCGTAAAAATCCATCACTTCATATAAAACCGAACCGGCTTTTATTTGCATGGCGTAAGATAATATACTTGGAAAATAAGTGGGGTGAATAATCATTTAGTTATGAGTTATGGGTTAAATTAAAACGGCGTATAATTTTTCATTCGGTGTTTCTTAGGTGTCTTGGGTATGGGTTATTTAGCCTTAATGTCTTCCTTTACACACATTCCAGCCATATAAAAAGCTTGAATTGCATACTTACAAGTTTATTAATTTAGTTATGAATGATTCTTTGCTTTCTTTTTGTCATAAAACTTTTTTCCGGCAAAATATACCAGTAACAAACCTATAAAGGGCCACAAATAAGACACCCGCTTACCGCTACCGCTAACTGTTGTAAACACACGATCCCACCGGATTTTGTCCAAAAATTTCTTTTGCGGGTCATTGTCTATACTCATAAAAATAAAGACCGGTTTTCCAACAACGTGGTCAAAAGGTACATAACCCCAAAAACGCGAATCTTCGGACTGGCTTCGGTTGTCTCCCATCATCCAATAATAATCTTGATTGACTTTGTATTCCTTGGTCAATTTACCATCTACATAAACATCATTACCTTTTAACTCTACCTTATGTTTATCAATCTTATGTCCGGCATCGTGGTCGTCATAACGGCTGATAATCCATTTATAAAAAGGGTAAGTTTCTTTATTTAATTGTAACACGTCACCTTTTTTAGGAATATATATAGGCCCAAAATTGTTGATGTCCCAATCTTTATGACCGCCATACATTTCTCCTTTACCGGAATTGTATAATTGGACACTTTCAACATTGGACATGTTTTTGATAACTTTCAATTGGTCATCGGTCAAATTCATGACATAAGAACCTTTTTTATGTAAAGAGTAAATTTCTTTGATATTATAATTGTTAACCAATCGCATTAAAGTAGGACGGCTAAAATTCATACTGTCTTTGGTTTTTATTACATACATATGCTGTAATTTGGCACGATCAGGATAAACAACTTTTTGACTATTCACATATAATACACCGTCTTTAATTTGCAAACTATCACCGGCTACAGCTACACAGCGTTTGACATAATGTGATTTTTTGTCAATGGGTTTGTACTGCGCCACATTTTTTTGAAAAAAATATTTGACCGTATCGGCCGGCCAATTAAACACCACAATATCGTTGCGCTTGATTTTTTGAAATCCGGGCAAACGCATATACGGCAGTTGCGGAAATTTTAAATAAGACCTGCTTTTAATCACGGGAATAGTATCGTGTACCATAGGCAATGCAATAGTTGTCATAGGCGGACGCGCACCGTAATTATATTTACTAACCAATAAATAATCACCTATTAGCAATGATTTTTCCAGAGAAGCGGTCGGTATGGTATAAGGTTGAATAAAATAAGTATGCACAATAGTAGCGGCAATAATGGCAAAAATCAAAGAGCCTATCAAAGTATCTTTATCATCTTTATGATCCGGGTTATATGTTAATTTATCAATTTCTACATAATTGACATAAGCTACATACAAACCTAAAGTCAAGACCGCCAACCACATATCAAAAGATTCTTTTTTACCGAAGACTTTGAGTAGTTGCACCCAAAGCACCGGAATCATCAATAAGTTGACAATAGGAATGTAAACAAAAATCATCCACCACTTTGGCCGGTTGATGATCTCCATCAATTCGAAAATATTTAAAAACGGTATAAAGGCCTTCCAAGAAGCTTTACCGGCTTTTTGATAAAACTTAAAGGTCGAAAGACCATGAATAATGTTCATTAAAATAAAAAAAAGCAGCCACTGTATCGGAGTCATATATTATGGTTTTTATTTAGGTCAAAATTAAAATTTATTATTGAAAAATGCGTTAATTTTTGGTTAAAATCTGATATTCATTTGTAAACCAACGCCTTGCGACAATGCTTTTGGAAAAGGTGCCGGTTTAAAACTCAAATTATCATTGACATTCCATTGTTTCAGATGTGCACTGACATTGGCATCTATGATATTTAAGACGTAAGCCAATATGGTCAACATCATGGCCGTATCACGCTGTCGCCGGTAATATTTTTGTGCATTGATAAGCACATCCGAAGAGTATTGCGGAAATTCGTCTTGCAAACCGTTTTGACGGTCAAAATAAGCCTGACGAAAACGGTTATATTCATTATTGGTTTGAATATAATAATAAGCCCCTGTTCCTATGGCGCCGTATACCAACGGTATTTTCCAATATTGTTTGTTATAAGCTTGTCCCAAACCGGGCAAAATTGCCGAATAAAAAGCAGCCTTGGCAGGTGCCAATATATTTATGGTATTTTGTTTTTGTAAACCGGCTGTTTGCACAAACAAACTGTCATGCTTTACGCCGGTAAGTGTATCTTGTTGCGCTTGTATAGACCAGCTTCCGCTTACAATGGTTAATAATATGATATAAAAAAATTTTATTGCAAACGATTTTTAAGGTTTTCGAGTTCTTCTGCTGTTGAAAAAGGAATGGCTAATTTACCACCGCCTTTGGCGTTTAAAGATATTTTAACCTTTTTTCCTAATATGCCGGACAAATCTTTTTCGAGTTTTTTAATTGTTTCCGGCACAATTTTTTTCTCCGGTTTAAGAGATAAAATCTTGCCTTCTCTAAATTTTTTGACCAAATCTTCAGTTTGTCGCACCGATAATTTGTCTTTGATAATTTTTTCATAAAACTCCAACTGAACAGCTTCATCTTCAATATTTATCAAAGCACGTCCGTGCCCCATACTGATAAAGCCATCTCTTATACCTGTTTGAATAATGGGATCTAAACGTAACAAACGCAAATAATTGGTTATGGTGGAGCGCTTCTTCCCTACCCGCTTACTCATTTCATCTTGAGTTAAATTAAGCTGGTCTATCATAGCTTGAAAAGACAAGGCTATTTCAATAGGATCCAAATCTTCACGTTGGATATTCTCGACCAATGCCATTTCGAGCATCTCACGGTCATCGGCCAACCGGACAAACGCCGGAATGGTTTTTAAACCGGCCAATTTGGTCGCACGCAAGCGTCTTTCTCCTGAAATTAAATCAAATTTATCACCGCTTTTTCGAACTGTAATCGGTTGAATGACACCCAGTTGTTTTATAGAAGCAGCCAGTTCTTCAATGGCTTCTTGATCAAATTGGGTTCGTGGTTGATGCGGATTGGTGATAATATTTTCCAAAGGAATCTCAATAATATTACCCACCACTGATTCCGCCCCTTTGTCTTCGGCCGAAGTCAAATCATTGTTATTTAAAATGGCAGACAAACCTCTACCTAAGCGTTGTTTTTTTGTGGATTTTGCCATAATTATGCGTCTTCGTTTTCTGTTGTTTCGTTTTTTCTAATCAATTCGTCGGCTAAATTCAGATAATTAACCGCACCACGGCTGGTGGCATCGTATTCTAAAATACTTTCACCAAAACTGGGCGCCTCACTCAAGCGCACATTACGTTGTATAACCGTATCAAAAACCATATCGCCAAAGTGTTTTTTGACTTCATCAACCACTTGATTTGACAGTTTAAGACGGGCATCATACATCGTCAATAACAACCCCTCAATATTTAAATCGGGATTATGAATTTGCTGCACATTTTTAATGGTATTGAGCAATTTACCCAAGCCTTCCAAAGCAAAATATTCGCATTGTATAGGCACTATAACCGAGTCGGCTGCTGTCAAAGCATTTAGTGTAATCAAACCAAGTGACGGGGCACAATCAATCAAAACATAATCATAGTCATCTTTAATATCGGCAATGGCTTCTTTGAGCATAAATTCACGCTTGGGCTTGTTAACCAACTCCACTTCTACCGCAACCAAATCTATATGAGACGGTATTAAATCAAGATTAGGTGAGCCTGTTTTTACTATAGTTTCATCAGCCTTAACTTCGTGTTCCAACAATTCGTAAGTGCCTGCTGGCGCTTGCTCAATATCAACACCGAGCCCCGATGATGCATTGGCTTGCGGATCGGCATCTATCAGTAAAACTTTTTTTTCCAACACACCCAAAGCGGCTGCCAAATTGACAGCTGTTGTGGTTTTTCCCACCCCGCCTTTCTGATTGGCTATGGCTATAACTTTTCCCATGTATCAATTCATTTTTTGAAGTGTAAAAATACAAAATTTATTGGTATGTAAAAAATGCTTTAACAATTTAACAAGATAAAACTCCGGTATATTTTATACTTATTTTAAGAGCTCTATTTTTACAATTGCTATTTTATATATTTAAAATTTCATTGCAATGAGTTGATATACAACAACAACTATCAAAACCAAACGGCATTATTTTTGTAGTCTTACTACAAATTACATTTGTCTTTTGGAAGGCAAAAACTTTATAAATTTATTAACTGCATTTATTGAAAAATATTCTTATTTTTACATCTATAAATTAGTGACGTCTTATGGAAGAAAATTATTCAAACACACTTAAAAAAATTATTCTCGACAGTAGAGATTTGGCATATAAAAACGGGGACAAATTTGTTGGCACCGAGCATTTGGTTTATACCATATTAAAAGGTGAAGACAACCGGCTCAAACGGTTTTTAAAAGAAGAATACGACTTGCCTTTTGAGCGTATTTTGATGAAAATCAGACAGTTGATTCCCGCCAAATCAGGAACCAATTTGACCGTTCAAGACAAGTCGGTGATTACACTCACCCATCAAGCCTCTAACGCTTTAAAACGGTCTTATTTGCTGGCTAAAACATTTAATGAAGATGAAATAAATACCGCCCATTTATTTATCAGTATTTTATACAACGAAGACGATCCTATTACGCGTATTTTTAGCCGTTACGATTTGGAATATGAAAATTTAAAACAAGAATACCAAGATTTATTCGGTGATAATCCGCCCGAAATCAGCGAAGCTGATATTGAATCCGATCTGCCTTTTAACGAAGCTGATAATCCCTTTGGCGGTGGCAGTTTTGATGACAACCGGCCGATGAGACAACCTAAAAAACGACCAAAAAAGTCAAAAACACCGGTTTTAGATAATTTTGGCCGCGATTTGACCCTATTGGCAGCCGAAGGTAAATTGGATCCGGTTGTAGGGCGTCAAAAAGAGATAGAACGCGTATCGCAAATATTAAGCCGTCGTAAAAAAAACAACCCGATTTTGATTGGAGAACCCGGTGTAGGCAAGTCTGCCATTGTTGAAGGTTTGGCCTTGCGAATAGTTCAAAAAAAAGTTTCTCGTGTTTTGTTTAACAAACGCGTAGTAGCATTGGATTTGGCCAGTTTGGTTGCCGGAACCAAATACCGCGGTCAATTTGAAGAACGCATGAAAGCTTTAATGGACGAACTTGAAAAAAATAAAGATGTCATTCTGTTTATCGACGAAATTCATACCATAGTAGGCGCCGGCGGTGCACAAGGCTCACTTGATGCTTCCAATATGTTTAAACCGGCATTGGCCCGTGGCGAAATACAAACCATTGGGGCTACTACCTTAGACGAATACCGTCAATATATTGAAAAAGACGGCGCATTGGCACGACGTTTCCAAATGGTATTGGTAGAACCTACCAGTGTAGAAGAAACCATACAAATATTACATAATATCAAAGACAAATACGAAAATCATCACAATGTCAATTTTACCGACGAAGCCATAGAAGCAGCTGTCAAGTTAACCAACCGTTATATGACGGACCGTAACTTGCCAGATAAAGCCATTGATGCCATGGACGAAGCCGGATCACGCGTGCATATTACCAATATAGTGGTGCCCGAGTACATACTCTCTTTAGAAAAAAAACTGGAAGAAGTTAAAGATAAGAAACAACAAGCAGTCAAAGCACAACAATTTGAATTGGCTGCAAAATACCGTGACGATGAAAAATACGTAGAAGAAGAGTTGGTAAAGGCACAAGAAAAATGGCAAGAAGACATGAAAGAGTTGCGCCATACCGTCGATGAAGAAGAAGTTGCCGATGTGGTATCTATGATGACAGGTATTCCCGTCAACCGTATTGCACAAGCTGAAACATCAAAACTTAAAAACTTATCTAATATACTCAAAACCAAAGTTATAGGTCAAGACGATGCCATTAAAAAAGTCGTTAAAGCCATTCAACGTAACCGTTTGGGACTAAAAGATCCTAACAAACCAATTGGCTCTTTCATATTTTTAGGTCAAACCGGTGTCGGTAAAACACAATTGGCCAAGGTATTGGCTCGTGAACTGTTTGACAATAGTGATGCATTGATTCGCATAGACATGAGTGAATATATGGAAAAATTTGCTTTGTCAAGACTTATTGGAGCACCTCCGGGCTATGTTGGATACGAAGAAGGCGGTCAATTGACCGAAAAAGTTCGAAGAAAACCTTATTCGGTTGTTTTGTTTGATGAAATTGAAAAAGCGCATCCCGATATTTTCAATATGTTATTGCAAATTTTGGATGAAGGTTTTATCACCGATAGTTTAGGTCGCAAAATTGATTTTAGAAATACGGTCATTATTATGACTTCAAACATAGGGGCGCGTCAACTAAAAGATTTTGGTCAAGGTGTCGGTTTTGGCACCAGTGCCAAGTTATCACAAGCCGACGAACATGCCAAAGCGGTGATAGAAAAAGCCTTGAAAAAAACCTTTGCTCCTGAGTTTCTTAACCGTATTGACGATATCATTATCTTTAATCCTTTGGAAAAAGAAGATATTCATAAAATCATTGATATTGAATTGTCTAAAGTATACAAACGACTCAAAGATATGGGTTACGACTTTAGTATGACTGAAGCCGCCAAGGATTATATAGCCGAAAAAGGTTATGACAAACAATATGGGGCTCGTCCACTCAATCGTGCCATTCAAAAATATGTTGAAGATACATTGGCTGAAGAAATTTTGGAAGATAAAGTCAATGAAGGAGATAGTGTTTTAATGGACTACGATAAAAAGAAAGACAAATTGTTTTTTAAAGTTAAACCGGCTAAAAAATCAAATAAAACCGATAAGAAAGATGAAAATGAAAGCGTATAAGCTTTCATTTTCATTTACATCTGTTTTTTTATAAAAGTTTAAAGTTTGCACCAACAATTTACCTCACTTTGCCCCCGTAGTTCAATGGATAGAACTGCAGTTTCCTAAACTGTCAATGCAGGTTCGATTCCTGCCGGGGGTACTTTTCAAAAATTATTTTTTAAAATAACTCAAATACATACTTTCCATTTTGCATGCCAGGCAATAGTCAAAAAACAAATCTAATACAATAGCAAAAATAAACATAGATATGACGATTTTGGCCGTAATAATCCAACCCATAAAATAGGAAAAAGAAATTATTACACTAAAAGCCAAACCTACCTTGGCCGCCATTTTTTTGCTGCCGGCATTAACCAATACAGGTTGTAAAGCGGTTACCTTAAAAAAACGGGTAAGAAAATTACACAACGGACTGTATTTGATACCTGCAATTACACGTATGGCAAAATCAAATGTGATTAAATAAAACAAAACATGAAAATCAAAAAATAAACAAGTCACCAAGGCAATCAAAACAATGGAGCTATAAGCTTTGATCAAATGTTTATCCACCTGCTCGTAAGAAACCGGACAAGCATAAACCTTGTCGTCCGTTCTAAATTTATTAAAATCAAATTGTTTTTTCATCATTCTATTCTTTATTAGTTTGGGAACACAAATAATCCCTTTCAACTCAAATGTAATATTTGTTACAAATATAAACATTTTTTTTAATAACTAATAACTAATAACTCATATCTCACAATAAATTTTTTATCTTTGCGGTAATATATATATGAAAGAAGAACAAGTAATTTTAGTAGACAAGAAAGACAATCCCTTGGGCTTAATGCCGAAAATGGAAGCACATCAAAAAGCCTTGCTTCACAGAGCATTCTCTGTATTTATTTTTAACTCAAACGGAGAACTGTTACTACAACAACGGGCGCCACATAAATACCATTCGCCCCGACTTTGGACCAATACCGTTTGCAGCCACCAACGTCAAGGCGAAACCAATCTGCAAGCAGGCAAACGACGGCTCATGGAAGAAATGGGAATGTTGAGTGAACTCAAAGAAGTTTTTCATTTTATATATAAAGCCAAGTTAGATCAAGGATTGACCGAACACGAATTGGATCATGTAATGATTGGTTTTTCGGACGCAATACCGCAAATCAATCCCGATGAAGTAATGAATTACCAATGGAAATCACTTGACTATATTGAAAAAGATATCCAAAACAATCCGCAAAACTATACGGAGTGGTTTAAAATTATTTTTGCTAATTCCCTACCCAAACTTAAAGCCGAATTAGATCAACAAATGCTGCAACAACCTATTAAATTTAAACCCGTTTACAAAGAAAAACCTTGGGGTGGCAACAAATTAAAAACCATTTTGCATAAAAATATCCCTTCGGAAACAACGGGAGAAAGCTGGGAAATTTCAGATGTTGAAGGCAATATATCTCAAGTAACGAAAGGATATTTTAAAAACCGGAATTTACGGGAATTGGTCGAACAATTTAAAGATTCGTTAATAGGTAAAAAAGTCTATAATAAATTCGGCTCAGATTTTCCTCTTTTAATCAAATATATAGATGCTGCCGATGATCTCTCCATTCAAGTGCATCCCGGTGATCATATGGCCAAAAAATACCACAATTCCTTTGGAAAAAATGAGTTATGGTATATCATTCAAGCCGACCCTGAGGCTGTGTTATATATAGGATTTAAACAGGGCACAGACAAGCAAGAATACTTACAAAAATTAAATGAAGGCAAGCTGGAAGATATTCTCAACAAAATAGAAGTCAAGGCCGGCGATATGTATTTTATACCCGCCGGCACGGTACATGCCATAGGCAAAGGCATTTTATTGGGCGAAATTCAACAAACTTCCGACCTTACCTACCGCATTTACGATTGGAACAGAATGGGATTAGACGGCATCCCCCGGGAACTACATACCGAAAAAGCCTTGGAAGCCATAAATTTTGCGGCACAACCCGACCTGCGTGATGAAAAAGTAATACAAACGCCCTATTTCATTATCGACAAAGTGGCTGTTAACCAAACGAAAACCATCGATATTTCAAACATTGACAGTTTTGTAATTCTGATGAATACCGGTGATGGTGAGTTTAAAGTTGACGGAATACCATTTAAAAAAGGGGATACGCTGTTTTTACCCGCCACAAAAACCAAGTATAAAATTGAAGTGATTAAAACCGGGATATACTTACAAATCTATCTGTAAATAATGCTATATAATTTCATACTTTTGCAAAAACAATACACAATAAAATGAGTAAAAAAGGAAAAGTGGTAGTCGGACTCTCCGGCGGTGTAGATTCCAGTGTGGCGGCAAAATTATTATTAGACGAAGGTTATGAAGTCATCGGTGCTTTTATGAAAAACTGGGACGACACCCGCTACACCATAACCAACGAAATGCAATGGATTAAAGATAGTGAAGATGCCCGTAAAGTAGCAGAAAAATTAAACATTCCCTTTCACATATTTGATTTTCGTAAAAAATATTTTGACCGTGTGGTCGATTATATGTTTCGTGAATATGAACGCGGACGCACACCCAATCCGGATATATTGTGCAACCGTGAAGTCAAATTTGACCTTTTTTGGGATAAAGCAGAAAAACTCGGTGCCGATTTTGTTGCAACCGGACATTATGCCCGCAAGGGGGAGATTAACAAAGACGGACAAACATATTACCGTCTCTTGGCCGGAAAGGATATCAAAAAAGACCAAAGCTATTTCTTGGCGCAATTAAGCCAAAAACAACTCAAACATGCTTTATTTCCTATTGGAGAATTGGAGAAACCCGAAGTAAGGCGTATTGCTAAAGAAGAAGATTTTGTCACCGCTGAAAAACCGGATAGCCAAGGTATTTGTTTTGTGGGCAAAGTCAATTTGCCGGATTTTCTACGTCAACAATTGGCACCCAAAGAAGGACCGGTTATTGTGATACCGAGAGAATATTATGAACAATTTAAAAAACCGGAAACATTTGCCAACGAAAGAGAGCGTTTGGAATATCTTGCCCGCAACTATCATTATAAACCCGAAGACGGAAAAGAGGTTGGCAAACATCAAGGTGCGCATTATTTTACCAAAGGACAACGTAAAGGATTAAATATCGGTGGCTTTAAACAACGCACTTTTGTAATTGACACCGATGTTAAAAACAATATTATATACATAGGAGAACATTATACACATCCCGGATTATACAAACAGGCACTTTTTGTAAATAACGATGAGTTGCATTGGGTAAGACCGGATATGGCTTTAAACCCCGGAGAAAGTATGGAGGTGGATATAAGATACCGGCATTTGCAACCTCTCAGAAAAGGAAGATTACACCAATTTGAAGACAAATTGTTTGTAGAGTTTGAAGAACCGCAACAAGCCATTGCCGAAGGACAATTTGTAGCTTGGTATATAAATGATGAACTTATCGGATCCGGCGTAATTAGTTAAACTTGATGCTTCTTCTTCTCATCTAAAAGTTGCCGTTTGAGCAATTGTTCCCGTTCTAAAGCATTGGTTCTAAAGTTATTATACTCCTCTTCTATTTTTCTTAGATTATTTTGAGCAATTTTTGTGCCTTTTAAACTGTTTTTAAACATAAAAATAAAATAAAACAATCCTAAAAGTAAAAAGATGACAATAGACCACATAATCATTTGATATTTAGTCTTTTGCACCGGAAAACCTAAAAAACCGATACTGTCTTTCTCATTTTCCAATTTTGAAATCTGCTCATTGGCTTGTTTCAATTGCAATTGTAAATCTGTAATTTGTGCTTCAAGTTTCTTAATTTTATCAGTAGTTTTGGCATAAGCTTCCTTTTGTTGCTTCAAACTATCCAGAACCTGTTGTTTAAGTTGCACAAGCAAATATTGCTTAATAACTTTATAATTTTTATAATTATTTGATTTACTGTAAAGTGTATTAAATTTTTCTTTAATACTGCCTTTGCGCAAATCGATGCTCTTATCATTCGAATTGTTTTGGCCAAATCCTGAGAGACTAATTCCCAATAGTAAAAGAAACCATATTTTTTTCATAGCAAAATTTTTACAAATATAAATAATAATCGATGCTAAGTATAACGATAAAGCATAAAAATAAATTGTATTAAAATCAAATGATGCTATCCGTTAAAAAAAATTATCTTTGCAGCAAATTAAAAATGCCGTATGAAATTTGATTTAGTCAAGACAGATAACAATACCAAAGCACGTGCCGGCACCATAGAATTGGCACATGGCAAAATAGAAACCCCTATTTTTATGCCGGTCGGAACGGTTGGAACGGTTAAAGCCGTGCATCAACGCGAATTGAAAAATGATATTAATCCCGATATAATTTTAGGCAATACCTATCATTTGTATCTTCGTCCCGGAACGGACATATTGGAACAAGCCGGAGGTTTGCACAAATTTATGGGTTGGGACAGAAATATTTTGACCGACAGTGGCGGATTTCAGGTATATTCGTTATCTGACAGACGAAAAATTACCGAAGAAGGTGTCAAATTTAAATCGCATATTGACGGCTCTTACCACTTTTTCTCACCGGAACGGGTTATGGAAATTCAACGAAGTATAGGAGCGGACATTATTATGGCTTTTGACGAATGCACCGATTATCCGGTAGCTTACAAATACGCCAAATCGTCTATGGAAATGACCCACCGTTGGCTCGACCGTTGTATTGATCATTTGGATAAAGTTCCGCCAAAATACGGCTATGAGCAGAGTTTGTTTCCCATAGTGCAAGGCAGCACATTTAAAGATCTGCGCATACAATCGGCCGAATATATTGCATCAAAAGGTGCTGACGGCAATGCCATTGGCGGCTTGTCGGTTGGCGAACCAGCCGAAATGATGTATGAAATGACCGAATTGGTCTGCGATATTTTACCCCAAGACAAACCTCGCTACTTGATGGGCGTCGGCACACCCGTCAATATTTTGGAAAATATTGCCTTGGGCGTTGATATGTTTGACTGTGTTATGCCAACTCGCAATGCCCGTAATGGTATGTTGTTTACTTCGGAAGGAACCATAAATATAAAAAATGCCAAATGGAAAAACGATTTTAGTCCCATTGACCCTATGGGTATTACTTTTGTAGATACCGATTACAGTAAAGCTTATCTGCGACACTTGTTTGCCGCCAACGAATTTTTAGGTAAACAAATTGCTTCTATTCATAATTTGGGATTTTACCTTTGGTTGGTGCGCGAAGCCCGAAAACATATTATAGCCGGCGATTTTAAACCATGGAAAGAAATGATGGTGCGTAACATGAGTAAAAGGCTTTAATGAACATTTTTTTACGCCAAATTGGTTTATATTTTAACGTGAATTCGATATATGTATTTGGTAATAAAAAAATCCCGCTATAAAATAGTTTATAACGGGATAACATTAAGGTTAGAAACTTTTATACCAAAACCAATCAATCTTTAAATATTAATTGTGCAAAACGATATTTTTTAAGGTATTTTGCAAAAATCACCATATTTTTGTCATCAAGTTGAACCGCACCACGGGTCACAAGATATAATTTTGATTTTTGAGGTTTTCGGATAACGCCTCTGCTCAATTTTCCATTATTATCCAATGTTGCAACGGTTATTATAGACTTGCGGGGATTTTCAAGTTGGTATATCTTTCCTTTACTATTTTTACTTGTCAATAGATTTTTCGGATTGTCATTGTAAATCAAATAAATGTGATCATCAGTTACCATGGTAGCAAAAGATGTAAAATTACCTTCCCGATTAACAGAAACTTGTAGTTTGGGCACTTTTTGCGCCCATTGAATTTGTCCGTCGGGGGTAACATTCACAACAATTATATTTCCAAATATATAATTCGTATAAGTGGTTGTTCTCATGTTTCCATTTCCATCAGTTGTAGTGGATGTGTACCTATGAATTTTGTTATACTCTCCAATCAAAACAACACTACCGTCTTTACGGGTTATAATATCATTCAACTCATAAAAAAGCAGTCCGGTTTCCTTACCTTTTTTCATTCTTTTTTTCACCTTTTTTTTCTTAGATTTTTTCAAATATTGGGTTAAGAATTCGGCATCAAAAGGTTTAAAACTTTCTTTTATAACATTTTTTGTTTTATGATCAATGGTTAAGTAATAAATCCCCGAGGCTATATAATCACTTTTATTTGAATAAAAACCGGCACAAATAAGATTGTTATTGTCACGATTTATAGCCAGATGAACATTATTGATATACTTGTCTTTTAAGCGAACATCGTATTTTTTTAATTCCTCTCCTTTGTTATAATAACTCAATATCTTGTATTTATAATTGACTTTGCCTTTACGTTTGGCCATCCGTTTTTCATTATAGAGTTTTCCAAGAATATGAACGTTTCCTTGATTATCAACTATAAAACTTTCAAATTCAAAAAGTTTATTCACATAAGGTAAGGTTACATCTTTTTGCCAAAGTTCATTCATATTTTGGTCAAATACTTTAAAGCCAAACTTCTCACTTTCATTTTTCTTGATTGGCAAATTATAATACACCAAAACTTTGGTCGAATCCTTTGAAATTTTGATGGTAAATTCTCCTGAGTTTTTAAATAGTTTTTTACCAAAATCTATAGAAGCTATTTTTTTAAGTTCTTTACCGGGCTGCAAAGTCTTTTTATTGACTGTTTGCAAATATAATGTATGCTTCTTATTTTTTCGATTTTTAAAAGTCGTAAAAAGATATAGTTTGTCATTTAACAATAACGTTGTAAACACTTTTTTCTTTTTGCTTCCTTTACCTAAGTTTAATTGGGCAGATTTGTCCAAATTAAACTTTTTATCATAATGAAGCAGATTGTCTTTTTTGCTATATGAACTGCCTGTAGATAACCAGACATAATAACCCGTATTATCAAAACCGATAAATTTTTTGAGAGAAAATTTCTTTTTACTTTTTTTCTCTTTTGTCCATTTTACTTCAATGTTTTTTGGTTGTTTTTGGGCATGTATTGATTGAAATGTCCAAAATAACACACTAATAAAAATAATTAACTTTTTCATTTACTTATATTTTAAATGTTACTTGTATTTTAAATATTTTAGATAAAAAATGTAATTACTAAAATTCTTCGGGAGTCGATGATGTTTTTTTGTTATTGAACTCAAATCTATAGCCAAAAGCAAAAGTAAATATAAAATCTATTTCATCAGAACTATCATAAGTATTATAGGTTTCGTAACCATCATCTCTTATATCATCTGTAACATCATAAGACATAAAACGCCCCAATCCTAATCCGGATTCTATCGTTATACCGCTATCAAAAAAAGTTTTATATCCTAAAAGAAGACCTATTGACATAAATTTTTCGTTTACTGTGTAGGTATAATCGATACTTTGTTCGATATCATACGAATAATAAGTATCTTCATAATCATTAAACAAAGATTGTTTTCTTAAATATACGCCTATATAATAACCGTCGTTATAATCAAAACTGGATAGATAATAGCGTGCTTCAAGTTTTAAACCGCCTCCATGTTGTTTGATGGCCTCATCATTTAAAAGAATAGGTTTTCCATACCTAAAGTTATAAGATAATTCCACTCCGAAATCATCATTAATTAAATATTCGGCTTTTACAGCAGATTGTCCAAAGATGGCTCCTAACGCATCAAACTTAGCCTCTATTTGTGCCAAACTAAAACTCGATGTGTATAAAAAAAATATCAAAAAAATTATTTTTAAATTTATCATAACTTTATTTTTTTGACAAAAATATAAAAAAAAAGATTCGTTTTTTGATTTTTATTAATAGGATATTATTTATACCAAAACGACATATAAAATAGACAATTATTACAAAACAAACCTTTTTTATTTTGAAAATCAACAAATTATCTCATCTCCAAGATTTAAAATATATGGTTATACACTCCTTTTAGAGCTTTTATTATCCTTATTTTTAATGGATAAAAATTACACTAACATTTATTGAAACAAAATAGTTATATGTCATTTACACATTAAATTGTAAATTTGCCAAAACACAATCCCATTGAAAGTTATAGACAAATACATATTAAAACGATATTTCGGCACCTTTTTAGGTCTAATGGCTTTGTTTGTGCCAATTTCCATTATTTTGGACTTATCGGAACGCATTGATAAGTTTATGGAACACAAAGTGCCTCTAAGTGAGATACTAGGCTATTATGGTGACTTTTTATTATATTTTTTTAATATCCTTTTTCCCATTTTCTTGTTTTTATCAGTTATTTGGTTTACTTCCCGTTTGGCACAAAATACCGAAATAATTGCCATGCTCAATACCGGTATGCCTTTTATGCGCTTGCTTCGCCCCTACTTAATCGGAGCTACTATTATAGCACTAACTGTTTTGTTGCTCAACCTATCCGTTATACCCAAAGCACGTATTGGTTATAACGAATTCTGGGTCAAATATGTTCATAATAAGTCATATAAAGCCCGAGAAACCAATGATGTTTACCGCCAAATAGATTCGACACATTATATATATGCCTCCAATTTGAATCACAAAAACAAAACGGCTTATAACTTTGTCATGGAAGAAGTGGTTGGTGACAGCCTCAAATCAAAACTTTATGCCAACCGCATTACTTATAATCCTGATAAAAAAAATTATACCTTGCACAATATGCGTGTGCGACTCTATCAAAAAAACAGAGAAAAAATCATTGAAAAAAACAAAAAAGACACTGTTTTTAATTTCACTTTAGACGATTTGACCCCCGTTACCTATATAGCCGAAGGTTTAAATTATACGGAACTCAATAAATTTATTGAAAAAGAAAAATTACGCGGTTCAAAAAATATTAAAAAGTTTGAATTGGAAAAATACAAACGCATGAGTTTGCCCATTTCGGCTTTTATCCTAACCTTTATTGCCGTGGCTATGGCCTCTCAAAAACGACGTAGCGGTATGGGGGGCAACTTAGCCTTTGGCATCACGGTGTCCATGCTATACATATTATTTGACCGTATTTTTGGTGTTATGGTCATCAAATCGGGATTTAGCCCGTTTTGGGCTGCTTGGTTACCCAATATTATTTTTGGTATTTTGGCCATTTATTTGGTATTTAGAGCAAAAAAATAATAATGTCACACTTAAAAGCATATACCAAACTACATTTTATTATATTCATCTGGGGGTTTACTGCCGTTTTGGGTGCTTTGATCCGTTTAGATTATTTAAGTTTGACATGGTATCGCATGGGATTAGCCTCTTTGTTTTTAATAATATACATTTTACTACAACCAAAACAACGTCGCTTGTTAAAATTTGACTTAAAAAATCAATTAAAATATATGACCGGCGGCATTATTATAGCTTTACATTGGATGGCTTTTTTTTACGCCATTAAAATATCCAATGTGTCAATTACTTTAATAACTCTTTCCAGCGGAGCATTCTTTACTTCATTAATAGAACCCTTGCTTTTTAAACGAAAAATCTATTGGTATGAAATGGTACTAGGACTTTTGATTTTAACAGGCTTTTATATATTGTTAAAAATTGAAAAAGTAGATTTTAACGGCGTTTATTATGCTCTGATAGCCGCATTTTTATCAGGCTTATTTTCCGTGGTTAACGGCATATACATAAGACATCAATCCGGTGTTCAACTATCTTTTTTTCAACTGTTTTACGGCTTTATATTTTTAACCGTTGTTTTATTATTTAAAGGGCAGCTCTTCCAACTGCCATTACCAACTTATACTGACTGGCTTTACATCATAATTCTGGCTAGTATTTGTACCGCTTATGCCTTTACCCAGTCCATTAGTTTGATGAAATATTTGAGTCCATACACCGTTATGTTATCAATAAATTTAGAACCGGTTTACGGTATTATTTTGGCTGTTATTATTTTGGGAGATAAAGAAAAAATGACAACAGGTTTTTATTCAGGAAGCTCTATAATATTGATTATCATAGCTTTAAACTCTATAATTAAACATAAATTAAAAAAACAAAACTATTAAAAATAAATTTCATAGTATTTTTTATGATATTTTTTTACTTTTACAAAATTAAACCGAATAAATAACTATGGAATATTTAGATTTTGAAAAACCGATACAAGAGCTGGAAAACAATCTGAAAAAGTGCTATGAGATTGCCGAAGAAACCGGCATTGATACAGGTTGTAAAAAAATAGAAAAAGAAATAGAGAAAAAACAAAAAGAAATATTTAAAAAACTCACTCCTTGGCAACGCGTGCAATTATCACGCCACCCCGACCGCCCATTTGTGCTGGACTATATCAAAGCTTTGGCCGGAGATACTTTTTTAGAACTGCATGGCGACCGTAATTTTGCCGATGATAAAGCAATGATTGGCGGCTTAGGCAAAATAGGCGACCAATCCTATATGTTCATAGGTATGCAAAAAGGCCGCAATACCAAAGAACGTAAATACCGAAATTTCGGTATGGCCAATCCCGAAGGTTACCGTAAAGCATTAAGACTGATGAAAATGGCCGAAAAATTCGGCATTCCCGTAGTCACGCTTATTGACACTCCGGGCGCCTATCCGGGTATAGAAGCCGAAGAGCGCGGACAAGGAGAAGCTATCGCCCGCAACATTATGGAGATGACCCAATTGGAAACCCCTATCATTACCATTATTATAGGTGAAGGTGCCTCAGGTGGCGCCTTGGGTATCGGTGTCGGAGATCGTGTTTATATGCTTGAAAATACCTGGTATTCGGTTATTTCGCCCGAATCCTGTTCCTCCATTTTGTGGCGCAGTTGGGAATTTAAAGAACAAGCTGCCAATGCCTTGAAATTGACTGCTCCGGATATGCTAAAACTTGGACTGATTGACGAAATTATTCCCGAACCCATAGGTGGTGCACATCGTAAACCGGAACAAACTTTTCAAAATGTAGCCGAAAAAATCGTAACCACTTATTCTGAACTGAAAGATATTCCTAAAGATAAACTGGTAGAACAACGTATGGCCAAATATGCCAAAATGGGTGAATATACCGAAAAATAAAAACAATGACTCTCAGACAAAAACTCTTAACATTAGATATTGTTGTATTATTAGGTATTGCCGTTTTTGCCCTAATGATGAATCAAATCGGTAAACAAGAAATTTTAATAAAATATTTTATCCCCATTATGCTGACCGCTTATTTTATAGGCCGTTATATCCCTTTACAAATAGTTAAAAAACATTTACATAAAAATCAATAATAACTATAAGATAAAGTCAATCAATTTTATATGTTCACAAATTTACATTCGGAATTACGAGAATTTTTAGAGTCGGGAGAGAGCCTTTTATGGTCAGGTAGGCCTAAGCAAGGCATTATTTTAAGAACAGGTGATACTTACGCTATTCCCTTCAGTTTGATGTGGGCGGGTTTTGCTTTTTTTTGGGAGTTTACAGTTATTCAAACCAATGCTCCGTTTTTCTTTAAACTATGGGGCATTCCATTTGTTTTGACCGGATTATATATCGTATTCGGGAGATTTTTTTATGATGCGTGGGTGAGAAAGAATACCATTTATGGATTAACAGATAAGCGAGTTATCATCAAATCAGGAGGATGGAATAAAACAATCACTTCGTTGAATTTAAGTAATTTGAGAGAAGTAACCTTAAAGGAAAAATCAGACGGAAGCGGCAGTATTATTTTCGGACAAGAAAACAATATAAATCAAATGTTTAGAGGCTTTTCAAAAAATAAACAGACACCATCTTTTGAAATGATTCCACATGTCAGAAAAGTATATAACCAAATACTAGAGTTACAAAATAAAATCCGTAATTCATAATTATTCTTCCCTAAATTTAGTATCTTTGTTAGCAATCATAACATTACAATTACTTCATGTAATTGATTTATCAATTCATCAAAAATTATACTATGAAAAAAAATATGAACCATCAAATCGCCCAATTGGAACCTAAAGAAGTTTGGAGCAACTTTGTGGCACTCAACGCCATTCCCCGCCCTTCTAAAAAAGAAGAAAAAGTCCGACAATTTATGCTGGACTTCGGTAAAAAATTGGGTCTGGAAACCTTTGAAGATAAAATTGGAAACGTAATTATCAAAAAACCGGCAACTCCGGGCATGGAAAACCGTAAAACCGTTGCTTTGCAATCGCATTTGGATATGGTGCCGCAAAAAAACAAAGGCACCGAACATGACTTTGAAAAAGACGGTATTAGTATGCTGATTGACGGTGATTGGGTTACTGCAGACGGCACCACACTAGGTGCAGATAACGGTATAGGTGTTGCAGCCATTATGGGCTTATTAGCATCCAAAGACATACCGCATCCCCCACTCGAAGCTTTATTTACCATTGATGAAGAAACAGGCATGACCGGTGCACAAAACTTACAAGAAGGAATTTTAGATGCCGAAATCATGCTAAACCTCGATACCGAAGAAGACGACGAAATTGATATCGGTTGTGCCGGCGGTATAGATATTACGGCTACCGGAACATATAAAGAAGAAACACCGGATAATAACGGTAAAGCTTACCAAATAAAAGTAAAAGGTCTCACCGGCGGACACAGTGGTATGGATATACATTTGTATCGAGGCAATGCCAATAAAATTTTAAACCGCCTACTCTATTTAGGACAACAAAAAGGCTTGCAAGTTGCCGAAATTCATGGTGGAGGTCTGCGCAATGCCATTCCCCGCGAAGCGGAAGCCATTGTTGTATTACCTGCCGGTAAAGCAGATGATATTTTAAACGATTTAAAACAACTGGCCGATACCATTAAAATAGAACAAACCAAACAAGACCCCGGGCTTACTTTTGAATTTAATCTGGTTGAAATGCCTGCCGGCATCATGAACAACAAAGATCAAGACCGGTTGATAAAAACCATTTATGGCGCCCATAACGGTGTTTACCGAATGAGTCCGGATATGGAAGATTTGGTAGAAACCTCTAACAATGTCGCCAGTGTTAATGTATCCGGCGGTCATATTCAAATAGACAATTTGACCCGTTCCAGTGTCGAAAGCACCAAAGAAGATTTAGCCAATACCCTTAAAAGCGTCTACGAATTAGGCGGTATGCAAGTCAAATTGGACGGCTCTTATCCGGGCTGGAAACCCAATCCCAACGCCCAAATTCTTTCGGTAATGACCGATTTATATGAAAAAATGTATCACGAAAAACCCAAAGTAGTGGCTTGTCATGCCGGATTGGAATGTGGTATCATCAAATCACATTACCCTGATATGGAAATGATTTCTTTCGGCCCTACCATTCAAGGGGCACATTCACCCGATGAACGTGTTAATATCGAATCGGTTAAAAAATTCTGGGAATATCTTAAAGAAACTCTGAAAAACATACCCGAAAAATAAAGCTGATTATTTAAAAAATTGTTATTAAAACCAATTAATAATTATGAAAAAAGACCAACAGATATTTGACCTTATACAAAAGGAAACCATTAGACAAACCGAAGGTTTGGAACTGATTGCTTCCGAAAATTATGTCAGCGACGAAGTGTTGCAAGCCATGGGTTCCGTATTAACCAATAAATATGCCGAAGGCTATCCGGGCAAACGTTATTATGGCGGCTGCGAAGTGGTTGACCAAGTGGAACAATTGGCCATTGACCGTGCCAAAGAATTGTTTGGCGCCGAGTATGCCAACGTGCAGCCACACTCCGGCTCGCAAGCCAATGCGGCCGTATATTTTGCCGTGCTCAACCCCGGGGATACCATGATGGGCTTTGACCTATCTCACGGCGGACATTTGACCCATGGTTCTCCGGTCAATTTTTCAGGCAAACTCTATAATATCGTTTCCTATGGGGTGCATCCCGACACCGGTCGCATAGATTATAAAAAAATGCGCGAAACAGCCCTCAAACATAAGCCAAAATTGATTGTAGCCGGCGCCTCCTCTTAT
>Ga0256843_1000797_pt1 | contig 26014 bp, 52 predicted proteins | sample AlvinellametaG_FD_191572 | JGI IMG/M metagenome (GOLD analysis project Ga0256843, IMG submission 191572) | Pompeii worm associated microbial communities from hydrothermal vent at the East Pacific Rise, Pacific Ocean - Alvinella | ecosystem: Host-associated > Annelida > Integument > Unclassified ... | reverse complement strand
CAAGGTGGCGTAATGGGTCGCCTTATACACAAGATAAAAATAATGTTTAAGCGGGACTGGTGGCTTTTTGTTGTCGTTGTCCCCACCATGATAGAAACAAAGAGTATCGGTGCTGACGGGCTGACCCTTGCTTTGGCACTGGCAATGGTTTTTTATTTGATGGTGGCATTGGTTACAATTCAGCCAAGGTCATACCAATATCAGGTGCGAAACCGTCCTCGCAAAAACGGTATAATTCCTTTCAACAGATCAAGGAGAAAAAGGTGAGCAATAAACAGATCAAGTCTCTCAGAGACAAAGAAGGATACGACGACAATATTACGGTCGAAGGGGCTATGCGTGAGCTTGGTTTCTCTTCTTTTGCCGAGATGAGCCGTTATTGCGGTCTATCTGACAAAACACTTCGCAGATGGAGGGATGAGGTGTCGCCTGTGGGCGTAACGCTTCTTAATCTTCTGGTTGAAGTAAAAAGGCTTGAGGATACCCAAGAGAAGAGCGACAAGCTCAAAAAAGCACTTCAAGCGTTCATTTCAGAATAAGGAGAAGATATGAGAAGATACAATAATGCAACTTTTGCCAAATATGCCAAAATGGTATATTGATTTTTGCATCAAATATACCCCTCGTCGGGGATATGTTCGCAGAGAACTGGCTTCCTTGCAGGGATTGTTTTTGATAGTGTTTCCCTTTATGGGGTTTCTTGACAAATGGCTTTAAAGTAGATACAATATATCAATAGTAAAAGCAAAGGATCATAGATGAGTAACAGTAAAACCATTTTCGATGATAAAGACATTATCGGGAGAGTAATATGTGCCGTACCTACTGGCAACAATAGAACAAGAAGAGGGACTAACAACAATATTGTGGAAATTGATGAGTTATCCTATTTTAGAGTTATCAAGGTCTATCGTAAATATGTTGATCTTGAGCCTGTTTCCGAAGATGGTGCTCCTTTACATTCACGCCATGATGGTTTGCCGTATGTACTTAAACTCTGCAAGGTGAGTGGTGCGAATGAAAAGAGTGTCCAGAAGGGGTATGGTCTTAATGCAGGGTATAAATTTTATCTTGATGTTGAGCTTCTTAAAAAAAGCATTTTGGCAGATAAGCTGTACGATGAGGTCAAGACGCGTTTTTTCAGTGGGTTCAACAGAAGTCTTGATGATGACAAAGTATTTTCTGTTGCCGAGCTTCTCAATGTAAGCCTAAATGAAAATAAAGAGGGGGTGTAGCATGAGAACTGTTGTCTCAACCTGTCATGTTTGCGGGGAAGATTTTACTATTAGTGAAAGTGGCGTAGCGACACATATCGGTAATGATGAGGTTAGCAGTTTCGATCTTGATGCAAACCATGTCCCTTTTTCTGTCGATAATAACATTGGAACTTCTACCGCATTGATCCCGCTTTTGAGCATGAAAGCATATATCAAACACGAAGACAACAGGGTTTCTGGTTTTAGCGTTCTTGATGTGTATGAAATCGATTTTAAAAAAAAGGAGGTTACGCTTGGCATAGACGGTGTTTGTCTTACAGGTCTGACTTTCGATGAGGTTGAACTGATGAGGTTTACGGGCTTTTATGACAAGCATGATTGTCCGATTTTTGAATATGATCTTGTAAAGGATGAGGATGGTCGTATTATGAGCGTCTATTGGAACGATCATAATGCACAGTTCAAATTCAAAGCAGAGATTGGTTGTGACTTCGTATCTGCTGATATGTGGAGTTGGTTCAATCCGTCTTCCGTGGAGCACGCAGGAAATGTTCTTTTTGGAAGTGCTGTCAAAAAAGGTGCGGAGGTATAAATGACAGATACAGATATGCTTTTTAAAAAAATGCTTATTGGGACAAGACAGATCATATTCAATGCAGAGATGAGCCGTCTTGTAAACAGTGGAGCAAAAACCGAGACGCGAAGAGTTGTTCCTCTAAATAAAAGAGATAGAGATCGTTTCCGCCTTGATGGGTTTGACGGTGCTTTTGCGAAGTTTGAATATGCGAAATACAGGGTTGGAGACCGTCTTTGGCTCAGAGAGCCTGTCAAGATACTCAGTATTTCGCATGATGGTCTCGATATGACTTTCCAATATCTGTCTGACGGAGCAACGGCAACGATACCCGTACCAGACAGATATGTGTGTAACGAGAACTACCCAGAAGAGCCAAAGTGGTTGTTTGCGGGCAGGGGAGTACCGAACGGATGCCTCAAGGAGATGAGCCGTACCATCCTTGAGGTTACGGATGTTCGGGTAGAGAGGCTTAGCGATATTGATTATGATGGTATGCAGAAAGAGGGATACCAAGAGACGGCGATGAACAGCGTTGCGGGTCTTATGTGGTTTACTAAAATCTGGGATGCCACAACAAAAAGTGATAACAATTTCAAAGATGATCCGTATGTTTTTGTCTATACTTTCAAGATCGTCCATAAGAAGATGGGGATAGAACAATGATGGTTAAGCCAGAAAAGAAAGAGTTGTTAGGGAAAGCATTTTTTTTGTGCGACATTGGTTTACTTTGAAACATGGTATAATACTGTATAACAATATATAAGGATAAAAAATGATCAAAGGTGTTTTTGACAAAGAAAAAGAGCACAAATATACAGCAATAATGTCTTTCTCAAATTTTGAACAAACCATTAGTCAAATAAAAAAAGTTATTCACCTTGCCAGTATAGGGATGCTTATGTTTTATTTTTATCTATATCACCATTTTTTTGGTATTGATTTTGCGTTTAAAGATGTTTTCTCTTTGCTTGTTTTTAGTGCGTCTTTTTCCCCTCTTCCCTTTGTTGCCAATATTTTGGATGTTTATTATGCCAACGATGACGATGAATATAATCCGAAACAGGATTTTGCCTTATTCTTTGGTGTACCTGTTTCTGTATTTTTGTTTTTCTTGTTTCAGTTTATTGTTTTGGGTAGATTTGAAGTTCTTATATTCCTTATTTTTCCTTTTTACTCCATATTGGTGGTATTGCTTTTTTATCCACTAAGAAAATTTCTTTTTGCTGAAAAGTATAAAAACACATATTGTATTGTGAAAACATGAAAAGGAAAAATAATGATTGAAGGTGTTTTTGACAAAGAAAAAAAGCAGATGGGTATTGTTGCGAACGGTCATGCGGTTATTCATAATATATCGTACAGATTAAAGAACGATCTCAATGCTCAATCTTTTTTTTCATCACTTACCAAGAACATCATTGAGTATGAAGAGCTCCATCATATTGAACAGTATCGCTTCAAGAGAGATATTAAAGAGATGCAGGGGATACTTCATCTTTTGTATCGTTCTCTTTCTTCTCTTCCGAGAGTAAAAGATAAAAGTGCCAAGGAGATCACTGAGTGTTGCAAGACGTTCCCAGATTATACGGGTCGGCATATTATCTCCCTTTTCTCCTATCTGCCCGTTATTGATCTTTTTTGCGAGAAGCTCTCTTATGAGGAGTATATTTCCAAACGTATTGATCTGGATAAAAAATATATGGGACAGACTTGCATGGAGAGACAACATGAAGAGCTCTTTGGAGAGAGTGTTTTTAACCGAAAGTTCCCAAAAGATGATGCGTTTACGGACTATGCTCTTAAAAACAGGTTTATTGACAAACTTGAAGCCGAATACCATGACCATCGCAAAGGCGAAATTGAAGAGGAGATCAATATCCTGCTTCCCCTCTTTTTGCCAGATGAAGATGAGCATGAGATGAAAAATGCCCGTGTTGCCATCGGTTCTGCCTACTGGGACAACAGGCGAAATTCCCTCTCATCCCAAGCCAAAGCATTGGGGGAGGCATTAAGGGCTATTGTCAGTGCTGACAAGCAAAAAGAAAAAGGAGAAGAACAATGAGTGTTTCTGTTTCAGCATCAGGAGAAAAAACAGCACGTCTGTATGGGCTAAAGGATCAGGATAGGCTTTTTGCGACAGAGCCACAAGAAGTGGCTCTGGAGGTACTGGACACTCCATCAAACAACTCTTCACAGATGGAAGACGCTTTCCCTATCAAGGTCTATGAGTACGAACGAATACCTATCAGCCTTGACCCTCAGAGGGTGCTTGATGACGTTATCGAGATTTTGGATGAAGACTATGCCGATCCCGATGGTGATGATACTGTTCCGACAGAGAGAATGGTGGAGGCTTCCAAGCGGTTTGTCGAAGTTATCAAAGAGGAGTATGTTCCCACCCTATATAGTCCAACAGGGAAGTTTGTCGAGTATTCTTTCAGTGATGCCCTCGAAATCTCAAAACAGCACTTCAACAGCATAGAAAACACCGCGCCAGAGACTTCCGAAGATAATGGGGTGTGTAAATGGAATATATCCAAAAACGAGGAGGGGGAGGATATGTGCCTCACTGATTGTGGAGAACTTTTTGTCTATGAGGGGCTTACCCCAAATGAAAACAGGATGAGATACTGCTGTTATTGTGGGAACAAGCTCTCTTTTTGAAGCTATTGAATAAAGGATAAACAGATGTTCAAGAACAGAGTGATAGATCATATTTACAACGGAGACCTGTCTATCCCTTTCAATGATGATACTCTTGAAACGCCAGATAGGTACAATATCGTGATCGCACCATACAAAAGGAAGCATTTAAAATATCGTGCATACTTTCTTGTTATTATCTCCTTTCTTTCTATGAAAGAGAGAAGGGAAGTTTGGGAAGAGACGGTAGGAGAACTTATAAGAAGCAGAAAAGGAATGGGTTAATGGATAGCTTTTTCTATATTACAGGGATATTTTGTTTTGTACCTATTATAACATTTTTTATAGGCGCAACTTTTTTGTTTATGAAGAGAAATTACATATATGGCATTGTTTCCGTGTGGGGCATTGTGCTTTTTGTCCTTTATTCTCGTTTGATCAGTGCCCCCGACACATTCTCTTCCCGTCTTCAATCAATTTCGCCGTGCAAAAAGAAGGAAGAAATTTTCAAAGATGGTGAAGTGACACTTTATGAGTATGCCGATATTCTTCTATTCTCGGAAGATTGTATCCTATACAGCAATAGATAATCAAAAAATAAAAGGAAAATGACTTATGAGTAAATTCAGAGCAACCGCACTTCTTAATGAGGAAGTGACACTTAAACATGGAGAGCCGAGTATTCTTTTGGATATTAATGTCTCATTTGGGTCGTTCGACACAAAAGAAGATGCTGAGCGCATAGCGAACAAGGCGGAATACCTGTATTATGGTGATCACATTTTGGCAAGAGTGTTTTTTGCGCATTTGGCGATCCCGCATGAGTATCATATTGAGGACAAGGATATTACATTCAAAAAGCTCAAGGCGGAGAGGCAAGCATCTATGGGCAAACCGATAGACTGTTCAACCCCAGAGGGGAAGAAAAAGGCAACTGAGGTGTTAATGAACATGGATGAAAGCTATTTCATTGACGCAGACGACATGGAAGCCATCGAACTTTCTCTTGTTGAGCTGAAAGATGTGTTCAAAAGAGGCGGGAAATTTGACTGTATCGCGATCGGAAGTGAAGAGGTGACAGATAATGAGTGAGAAAAAAACACCTTTTGAACTTTATACGCTTCTCTGTCCTGAGTGCGAAAGCCCTGTTTTGGAAATCCGCGATCTTGAGTTTGCAGTACCAGAGAAACAGAAACCCTACTGGATTGATGACGGGGACACGCTTCCAGTCAATCTTCCAAAAGAGGATTTGGATTTCTTTTATGCTCACGGAGGGGCATCCCTTCTTGTCGGAAACTGCAAATCGTGCCATGAGGATTATTTTGTAATAGAACTTGTCCTTGCGAACAAAGAAGTAGATCGTAATAGTGCCTTTTATCGCGATTATATCATTGATGAGCCAGAGGATGACCCTGTGGAGATTTCTCCTATTTTTGCCTACCAAGACCTCGACAAGTCATACATTGTCAGTTCTTGGTTTCGTTCCGTATATTATGCAGAAGGGCATATTGTCCATAGGGATATTATACTCCTGAATATTTCAGATGATGATGCCAAGGGTGAGTTTGGAATGTCCGCCTGTACTGGTCTTGGCGGTGTCTGGGACAAAGCATCCGAGTTTATTGCCAACAACTTCGATATTCTTGTAAAAAACAGGGTCTTTGAACACAATCTCGCCTGATTAATGATTATATAATCATATATTAAGGTTTCTCGCGCTATCATTCTCCTATCTCAATACATCAGAAAGGATAGAAGAATGAAAAAGCAAGCGGTTGTATCTGAACTTTTAAACCTTATTGCCCTGACAAGCGAGGAGATCAAAGAGCGTGATGTGGAAAAAAGGAAGAAAAAATCCACTTTCTTTAACAGGTTCGACAATGATTTTTACGCGCTCTGTGAGATCAGAACAGAGGAGAGGGTATTTATCCTTTCCGATCTGCTCAACAGCTACACTCCCCCCATCAAAGAAACATACATCATAACTTTGTCCCTAAGCCCGTTTGGTATAGGCAGGGACTTGGAGTTCTCCCAGTTGTTCATGGATCATTATCGTGCATCCGATATTTTCAGAGAAGGGGTCGATGTGGTTATCGAAATGGAGTCTGCTCTAAAGAATAAACTCCAAGGAATGTTCTACTCGTTCTTTGTGAACTGTCTGGGCTTCAAAAGCGCATATTACTACATTTTCGGTGCAAAGAACGACAGTATGTTTGGCTCAACAGCAAGCAAAACGTGGATTAATCCTTCCGTTCTGGCAAGAGAAATCTACTGGATCAAAGAGGGATTGGAGAATATGAAACAGCAGGGGTTCTCTTCTGATGAAGTGGAGGTTATTGCCTCTACGCTTGACAGCCTGAGAGCAGACGGAATGATCACCGAAGACAGAATAGACGGGAAAGTCTTTTTTGAAAGGATACATACCCACAAAGACGCTCTTCTTAAAGGCATCAAGGATAAAAAGGACGGGTGGAAGGATGATTTGTCCGAAAAAATAGTTTTTCTTGCCAATTCAAGCTATACCCTTGAAGAGCATACGGACTCCACAGAGAGAACGCAACGACTCATCGGAAGAGTATTTTGTATTGCGGGGGTATTCATAGCCGTATCCACTATTCTGCTTTTGCTTTTTTTGGAAAAATAAGGAGGGAGTGTGCCCAAACAATACAGATACGACAAGACAAACATTATGCTCACTGGTGGTGTCAACAGGCAGATAGAGAATTATGTGCTTGACCTGTATGCGATCAGCAGGTATAAAAAAGAGTATTCCAAAGTAAAGACTCTGGTGAACAAAGATATTCGGGATATATGCAGTGAGTACGATACGGTAGAGGTGAAATTCATTAGGGAAATACTCATTTTAAAGTCAAATGACAAATGGGGAGAGATGTTGATGGAGAAATATCTTATATCGTAACACCCTGTGTCGCTTTGTTGACAAATATGCTTATATTTGATATAATTGTGATAAGAAAAAAAGCAAAGGATATGTGATGATAAACACAAGCAGAATAGGGGATATGGTCGGGGCGTTGGTCGAAAAAGGCAAACTTGTCATCGAAGAACCTACAAGCAAACAGGACGAGAACGGCATTTCCGATATGTGGTATGTTGCGCTTCAAGATGAAGAGACGGGCGTTGTCGCACTTGCAGAAGCCTACGGAGAAACCATGTCTCTTGCTTTGGAGACCTGTATTTCCGAGTATAATGACTATATCACAGAGACAATGATGATCCATACGGGCAAAAGCCCGTGTCGTCCTTACAGTCTCTCCAGAGAACAGGCAGAAGAACTTAAAGAGGCGATCAACTTCTTTGCACACGGCGGAGAACTTTACGGGATGAACGATGAAGGTGTCTGGTTCAGCCAGAACGAAGTAAAGATCAACAGCGAAAACCCTGTCTCAAATGTGATCTATGACAAGCATTTTGAGGCTCGAAAGGCATTTGCTCTTGGTTTGGAGGTGGAGTGGAGAATACACCACGACGAGCCTTATGAAACCATCCCAGATGATCACAGGATCGGGATAGACAACAATGGTCTGGGGACATATAGACCAAAGCCATACACAGATACGGAAAAGGATGCAAAATGAGTACATTCGATGCGCTTCCGAAGAGAGTTCAAAAACTCTCTGGAAAATTGCTTGCGTTGGCAACCGCGTATCACTCCATTGGGTACGGAGGGGGAGAAGATACATCAAAGCAGAGAGATTATTCGGCAGAATATCTTGAGAAGGAGTTTGAGCCGATCAAAAGAAAGATCAAAGATAACGGATGGGGTGATTATGGTCTTTCTTCTGTTACAGATGAATGGCGTGCGGTCGATGTTGCATGGATGTATTATTCGGAGAACAAATAGATAGAGACTGTTATAGGAAGCTATATCCTATATAAATTTGAAGAAGAAGAAAGGTAAAAATATGAGAAATATATTTGAAAGAATTGTTGAAAAGATCGGGGTCACTGGCGCATTTATTGTTTCGTTTCTCGTTTTTTTGATTATCATTGTTGCATCATGGTTCATACGAAGAGAGTTCAACTATTCTATTATGTATGAAGAAAAAGTAATGGAGACTGCAAAACAGGCGGTTGAACCACTTGAAGAACGCATCAATAAGCTTGAGCTCAAGATTAAGATGCTTGAAAAGAATATGGAAAGGTGAGATTGTGAGTAATGTTTTATATCATATAGATCACGGAATATCTGAATTTGAGAAACTTGAAAAGAAAGCACCTTATGGGTATTTTTGGTGCATAAATTATGCAAGACCTCCAATATCATATATGCTGAAAGATGAGGACTTTAACAGGGTTTGGTTTAAAGATAAAGGCAAATGTCTTGATGCACGAGTTAATAGGGCAAGAAGAGAACTTGATTTAGAAATTGAGTTTAGGGATAAAGAACTTGCAACCTAAAATAATTAAAAATGGAGGCAATCATGGCTCGTGACATAATGGATGATCCTGAGTACCGAGAGATCGCACAGGGTTTTAGCGACAGTGCATCTGGGTACATTCAGTTGTTTGCGGAAAAATACTTCGGGAAAAAGCTCGAATACCTCAGTAAAGATGAGAATGATGAGATTGACGCTTTCGGTCTCTATGGGTGTATAGACTGGCTTGAAGATAACGGTCATCTCGACACCAAAGACCTTACGCAGGAACAGAAAGGATAGAATAATGGGATATTTTGACTCAGTATCAACAGAAAACGGGAAAGACGTAAAGATCGGCAATACAAAGATCAAGGGAGGCTATTATCAGTCCAAAGATTTTATGTATGATGGAGATGAACGCTTCTGGCGAGGCGACGACTTTATTATCACGCAAGACGGACATATCTACTTTGAAGATGAGGATATGAAGCATATCAAGATCACGGGGCTGTTCGATATTTACTCCTATTCCAGAGACACACACAAAAGCTACTGGCTACTGGTGGAGCAGAACAAGATCATCATGGCGTATGAGGATGCCTATTACGAGGAACTGCCCAAGTGCGTACAGCATTTATACTACGCCAAATATGGAGATAGTGCTACGCTCAATATCGACCTTGACGATCCGACCTCTTTCCCTTTGAAGATGAAAAAGACAAGACGGGCGATCAAGAAGAGGAAGATAGAATACAGAAAGAAAGAAAAGCCCGCAAAACTACAACAATGCGCTGTGGTAGGCACATATCTCAGAAAAAAGAGAAAAGGGACGGCAGAAAGAACACTTTTCAAAATCTGCATCGAAAAACAGAAGATGCCTATTGTTCTCGACGAGTTCGGTGCTTACATGATGCCTGCACCGATAATGGATTTGATGCGAAAAGCAAGCGTTAATACAGGGCGGTTCAACCCAGTCGTTGTGACTCAGGAGCATGGAAGCCTTACAAATGAGCAAAAGATGGTTGTTGCAGGTCTTCTCCCCTTAAAGAGTGAAGCCGAGGTGATCGCTGTAAAAATGGCAGATATGAAAAAGTAGCACACTATGAGCAAGAGCGTTGATATTTCTGGACGGAAGTTCGGCAGACTGCAAGTTCTCAAGAGGGCAGGAGAAAAGAACACCCATGCACTCTGGGAGGTCAGGTGCGAGTGCGGGAAAGTGCTCATTGTCCCATACAGCAATCTTGTTTCAGGGAATACAACACAGTGCAAAAGGTGCTATGGCGACACACTCAAGGTTATTTCAGAAGAGATTGTCAAAAAGATGCTGTCTGCAAGGGCGGATGGGATGACATACCGAGAGATCGCCCTTGAGTTCGGTTATCCTGTTTCTACCACTTTCAACACGATCAAAAGAGAGATCAACTCCAAATCAAAAACATAGTCTCCCCCTATTTTGGAATATTGAACCTCATCAACTGCAAAATACTTGACAAATGTTTCTATCTTAGATATAATTGTGGTAAGTAAAAAGCAAAGGAGCACAGATGCAAAAAACAATCTACGACATCATCAGTGTTGGCGACAAGGTATATGATATTGCCACCAGAAAGCACGGTGTGGTAAAAGAGAAGCGTGCTGATCGTATTGTTGTAAGAATGTTCGGGGCAGGGACTTTGACGCTATATACCGTGGACGGCAGGTTAGCCCCAAACGGCAAAAAGGTCAGACTTGTCACGGAAGAGCCAAAAGCGCACAAAGAGGCGCGTCTTGAAGCCGAAAGAAAACTCAATGAGAAAGCAGACAGCTTTAAATCAGAGCTAAAAGCCCTGCTTGAGAAGTACGATGCTACTATCGATTTTGATGTGGATGAGGGGAGTGATACTCACGGAATTTACGGTGGGAACTTTTCTGTCTCTTTTAACAGTGACGGAAAATCTGTCAATCTCAGTAAACACGAAGGGTCTTGGGCACTGACTCAGGGCGACCTTGGTTAGAGTGAGGTGTAAAAGATGATTGGAGAAAATGGAATGATGTTTAATGTTATAACAAAAGGTTGCGAGCCTACAAAAGAAAGCATATACAGCGGGTGTGTTACTTTGTGTGCATCAGAAGATGTTGAAATTTGTGCGGGGGAGACCAAGCATATCGGACTCGGTGTAAAAATTGATCTTGGAAAGCTCAAAATGAGGTTTTTGGACTCAAGTTCTGGCGCTGATTTTATTGAGGATGATGTTGAGTTTCTTCTTGAAAAATACCCAGAGGAAATGGGTTTATGGCTGTCTAATCTCGGAATGGACACAAGTCCTTTCGAGTGTGAACTTTATGATGGTGAAGTTGTGGATTTCAATACTATCCCAAATAATGAATTTGATGCAGGCAAACTGGAATACTACCGTGTTTCATTTAAAAAGTATGATTTTGATCTTTTTATGAAGTCACACCACTTGCACCTCATGTTGCACAGATCGCTCAGTAAAAAAGGATTGATTTTGTCTAACGGTGTCGGGACTATTGATCTTGATTGTGAAGACGAGTTAAGTATCATCATTCATAATCCAGTAGCGGGCGCTTTCCTTAAACCGATCGTGTCTTCCGATGGTGCTTTTTTAGGTAACGAGATTGAAGTTGATGGAAATATTGACGACGGTGACGGCAAGTGCATAATCAAAAAAGGCGATAAGATCGCAGAGGTTGCGCTTATTGAGCACAAATCCTATTTTTTAGTATAGAAGTGGAGATAGAATATGCAGACACTCTACATTGTTTCAGAGAAGACCTCTTCCCCTCTTGGATTTACTATTGAGCCAGAACTCACATTCTATTCCCGCGAGGATGCCGAGAAGAAACTCAAGGAACTTAGACTTGAAGCAGAGGAGTATAAGCACCTCAGCTTCCCTGAGTATGATATTTTTGAAACAACTGAGTTGCTTCCTTATCTCTTGGAATACTATGATGAATTTGACGCATTACAGTTCTATGGGTTTTACGATACGGAACAGCTTGAACAGATATTCGACTTTTTTGAGAATGTCCCAGATGAGCATCTGATCCGTTCATACCTCAGACAGTTTCATTGGGTTGGAGAGGATGCGCCCGCGCCAATCCTTGACAGGGGCGCTTTTATCAATAAGCAGATCGCCTATATGCAGAGTCTCATATTTGACAAATAGAACGAAAGGAGTATGGTATGCCAAACAATGAAGCAAAAGTGGTAGAGGTAGAGTTCCCAGAGTACAGAACGGAGAGAATGACAGAAGAGGAGGCGAACTTCAACGGAGGATGCCCTCTGTGTAAGAGTAAGAACATCATGTATGGAGATACTGACGAGTGCGGGAGCGTTATCTATAAGAAGCACACCTGCAACAGTTGCGGAGCATCATGGGTCGAACACTATATGCTCAGACGCATAGAGATAGAAAAACCGAAAAAGGATCAGTAGTATGGCTGAGTCAAAAATAGGCTTCTTTCAAAAAGAAGCGGGAACAGGAGAGGTCAAAGAAAAATGGGTTGATCTGGGGGATGACCGTTCCCCATACAGTTCTTTCAGCCGAAAGAGTATCAGGCAACAACTTCTTCCCTGTGATCGTATGTCGCTTTGGGAGGATGATAAGGGAAGCAATCTGTGTTTTGTTGTGCTTGACGGAAAAGGTGACGAGGATATGCTTGACGGGTTCTTTTCCTTTATGCGGTCTCTTATGCGTGAACGCTCTTTTACCCAAAGACGTTTCAGAGGAAAAAGAAAGGGTCGATACAAAGGAAGGCTTTACAAGGCACAGAAACAAAAGGGCTATTGGCTTGACGAGAGTCACACTATGACAGATGAGGTGAGCTGTGATGGAGGGGTTTAACATATTTCTTACAGCCAATATAACGCTTCTGTTGTTTTTTCTCTTTCTCTATGCGCTTTATAACAAAAAGGTCATTTTCAATAAAATCTACCATAGAGAGAAAAAAGAAGAACGCTTTATGTACTGGTTCGGCACGGGCTTCTATGGTGTGCTTTCTGTATTGTATGTCATTTTACTTATTGAGCGTATCTTGCGGGTGGTGTAGGCTTCGATCTGCAACCGCACCTCATCAGAATAATCCCCCTGTCGGGTTTCACTCTCTTTTCAAAAATCCCCCACAGGGATCGCTTCTCTTAAATACCCCCAGACAGAGGGGTAGGTTCTGGCGGGACGGTTTCCCGTCGCGGGGTTTGTTTTATCCTCCCGCAAGGGGTTGGTTCTCTTTGTACGGATTGACAAATGTCCCTTAAATTGATATTATTATACTAAACAAAGAAAGAACAAAAGGAACGGCATGGAAAAATTGGATTTTGCCAATAAAACATTAGAGGATATGGTCTTTGGCAAGAGAGCAAGAATGGAGGGGTTCTGGACAGATGCGGGCTCTTCCATCACTCTTGGCATAGGCTCTACCAGAGAGGGTGATGGTGCTTCTCCAGATATTGTACTTAGTGCCACCATCAAAAAGGGAGATACTGATATTGTCATTGACAGCGTTTCTCCCGAACAATCCGAAAGGAATATCACAAGGGCTTTGGTAGCGATGAACAATCTTCTATTCTCGCAGGACGGATGTGCTCCTCTGTTGGCTTTTAACGGGATCAAAGATGCGTATGATAAAAAAGTGTTCCTTGAACAGCTTTCGATTACGATGCTTGTCCCCGTGAGCGTGAGCGCAAGACTTACAGAGTGGTTTGTCCAGTTTGATACGATCCCGTTTAAGGAGAATACCCGTGATTTTACTGGCTTCCCTTTCAGTGAACTCGATGAACTCTCTTCATGTATCATTGTCCTTACCCCCTATGGGATAGGGGAGATACCTATCGAAAAGGTGTTTTATTCCCTTGTAAGCATGGAGGATGGTGATGAGGTTCAAGGTGGAGAGCTTGCCCCTTATGCTTTGGCTGAACTTACTGTCTTGATCTCTGAATATGTCGATGACTACACTATCGGTGACAGGGTATATCGTAACGTCTCCAAAGAGGAGTGGTTCAAAAACTTCTCTGGCGAGCTTGAGGAGGATGAACTTGGGCGTATCTGGATCGGGTTTGATTATGATCCAGATGATGATACCATTCTCTCCCCGTTCTACCCCGACACCCTTGTGGACATTTTCAGAGAGATGTTCTTTTTAGACTTGCATATTCAGAAGAGGGTGCTGTAATTTTGATTGAGGTATCGCTTCCGCTTTCTTTTGTTACATCGTTCATTCAGATATTATAAGACATAACAAACAATAAAAAGGAATACAATTATGAATTATAGAGTAAATACCGCTAAGCATTATGGGATAAAAGCAATGTATGATATTGAGAAGATTGATGCTGTAAAAAATGCTGAAAAAAATGCAAAATCAAAGAAAAAAACACTCCCTGATCCAATTACAGCGAAAGAACTTCTTGAAAGTACAGAATGTGATGACAAGATTATCTCCTATCTTAAAAAAAGAGGTTTTGACAAAGAAGATATAGATAATGCTTTTAGGGGCATAGATGAACATCTTAGTGCTTTTGACATGATATGAGGGAGAAGAAAAAATGAAACCAGAGGATATACTTCACGATGAGGTCGTAAGAGGGAAGTTTGTAAAATTGATCCATAATCACGATGAAAAATACTGTTCGGAGCATCTTCCAGAGAGTATCAAGAAAGCTTATGTTTCAAGATTTGGGGCTGATGAGGTCATATTCAATATCGCGAATACAGACCATTACGGATGTGACGTGTGCGGGTTCGGCAGAGATGTTGTCTATCTTCCGATCGCCCTCTTTCTTTTGGATGATGCGTGCAAGACCTCAACGCTTCAATGGTTGGAGAGCAGTATGCCACGAACAAGAGCCAATTTTCTCGCCCTTTTTAACGGGGATAAAGATTGGAGAAAGTTCGGATGCGATGAAGTCGAGTTGCATCATGGCAAAGAGGGTTGTGCAATCGAGCCTATTTTCACCGAAGAGGACAAAAAGCATATTACCCCTTGGGATAGAGCCAAAAAGCTCTTAAAACGCATTTTCAAGTCAAAAAAACAGCAAAAAGGACGCACATGAACGAAGATAAATACTTAAAGAGGGGAAAATACTATAAAGCGGTGGTCAAAGTTCCCAAATCGGCGGTTATCGACAAGGGTTTTGAGAAAGAGGAGATCGAGCTCTATTTTACTGTAAACAGAATGTCCGCAAAGAGCGACATTGAAGAGCTTTACAATATTTCCGATGATCGGAAGCTCAGAGACAGCAACGGCAAGCTCAATCTCGCAAAATGGAAGATCGACTATTTCATTTCATCTTCCCTCCTGCATGAAGCGTTCGGCGGGAATATTCACGGACGGTTGGAGTGGAGTGCGCTTGACAACTTTACGGAGCTCTCAGGCGAAGATGAGAAGATCGCCCGCAACGCGATCAACAATGCAGAGAGAGAAAACGATGCTTTTTTCGAGCGACTGAACAGATCAATAGAGGAGACAGCATAATGGGAGACAAAAAAACAGATTTCGATATTCAGGCAGAGATTGCTTCGGTCGGTCGCCGTATCTCCAAAGTGAAAGAGAAAATCTCCGCTATGGAGGAGGAGCACAAGGGAAATGAGAGCAAGCTCACCTATTGGGCGGGGTTCGATCTTGGCTACCTCAAAGGCAGACTTTCGGCACTGGAAGATTATCTTGACGGTCTTGTCGATGCACAACTTCTGCTTGGGGGCAGTTCCGTACATATCCCCGCAGAAGAACTCCGTTCCCATTTCGAGAGGATGGGCAGACCTCAAGGGCAGACCCAAAGTTCTTTTATCCGCGATGTGGTCGAAAAGGCTATTGAGAACGGCGAGGGACTGGTATTCCTTGACGGCAAGTCGGATATGGAGGACGGAGACGATTTCGAGGTTGTGCCTCCATCTAAAGAGAACAGGGTTACACTTTCTCCTGTCGGACAGATCACATACGGGATATTTGACGAGTTCCTTGCGTGCGGTGACGACAAGGATGTGGAAAAAGTTGAGAGCGGGCTGTATGGAGGGATCGACGATCTTGACGATGCAATCACTTTCCTTGAGGACAAGCGCATCCCTTATTCAATCGACAGAAGCGATGGCACTTCCACTATCGTATTCTTTGATCACGGGGGCAACCGCGTCCCCGTCTCCTCCTCTTCATGCACTACTGTTTTCGACCTCATCTAAGGGGTCGGTTTTCTGATTTTTTTTCTTTTTTGACAGCACTTTTAATTGACTTTTATGCCTATGTTAGATATAATATGGGTAAGAAAAAAGCAAAGGATAAATGATGAAAAACAACACCATTTTCATTTCAACCATCGACATTAACAACAGTCGTGTTCAGACATTCGCATCACATGACGAGGATACCGTAAAAGGAGAGACAGTCGGGTTCTTGAGCGATTGGAGCGATGAAACAGCAAGCCTTTCAGAAGAGGAGGTCGATGCCATTATGGAGGGGTCGGCTTTCATACTCTCGGAGAACAACGGCATCAACAGTTTTATTAGAGTCACCATTGAAGAGGTTGTTATTTCAAAAGGAGGTGTCCAGTGATAGACTATTGGTTCGCCAACGAAAAGGGGTGCGGGGAGATAGTCAAACTCGCTCACGACAAGTCGGCTATGATCGTATGTCCCCATCTGTTCAACAAAAGGCACAAAGAGATCGGCATCAGAGATGTGGATTTTGAAAATGCCGTAAAGAGAGCGTTGTTTCAGGTCGATGAGCAGTCTGGCGCACAACACTCTATCCTGTTCACGCCAGAGGATGTTCTCTTTACCCGCCTTGCTTCGGAGATCGTCGAACTTTTTGATATACATCTAAAGTCAGACCTCAGACTTCCCGTCGGGACAGATACTTATGCACCGCTCAAGGAGTACCGCTTTTTGCTTACCCCGTATCAAAAGGCGATCATCTCTTGCGTGGTCGAGCATCTTGACTCTCTTCATAATGGAGGGGATAAGGAAGCGATCACTTTCCAGAAGAAGCGCAGAGACCCCATCAAGGCGAAGTCGCCTTATCGAAACATCGTGCACGCTCTTATGAGCCACATTCTCGAAAATTCACTACCAAGAGGAGAGAAGAAATGAAACAGCCAAGCAGATACATCAGAGAACTTTGTCCCGTCGTGAACGCTCCCAAGGAGAGCGAGGTGTGGCTTCCGTCCATCCACCCCGTACTTGAAGAGAAGCTCCAAGATGATGATATTATCGTTATCGGTCACGATTGGTTCGCACAGGGATGTTATGAAAAAACCATTGTCTATTTCAATGAGGACGATGAGATCACAGACCTCCGAGAGCATCCGTCGTCCGTTCTGCTCAATGACGAAGAGGATTTGTATTTCGAGCTTGGCACAATGGATCACAAAGGGCTTGCGGGCATCCATCTTCCGCACGACAAGACATTCCCTCCCTATTTTCATTTGGATATGAGCTTTTATGACAATCAGGCGATATTGTCGTTCAATTACGATGCAGATACCGCTTTCATTACCAAGGCGGTCGATACTGTCCTTAGCACTTATCTCTACTGTTCAGAAAAAGAGAATGAGCGCGAGGTAGAGATCATCATCCGAAAAAGCGATATTTTCATTACTTATGCCCAATACAAACAAATCCTCAAGGAAGCAAAAGAGAGCGGAAAGAAAATCATCCTTGTATAGCATGAGGTCTTGCACCTCATCGTTGTAAAATCATACCCCCCCACTTTTTGTATTGTTTGACTTTTGTTTTTAAACTTGATATAATTATATCAGTTAAAAAGCAAAGGATACGCGATGAAAAAAGAAGAGGTTTTCCCATACTGGAACGAACTTGCGGGCAAAGCGCTCAAAGGCAAAAGCATTGTGAGAGTAAGATACCTTACCGAGGACGAGAAGAAGCATCTGATGTGGGATAAGAGCAGTATCGTTATCCATTTGAACACAGGGGAGATCATGTTCCCGTCTATGGATGATGAGGGTAACGATGCGGAGACTCTCTTTATCGAAGCCAAAAAGGGCGATCTTATCGCTCCTGATGTTTGCACGGCAAGGGATATGACAAAAGAGATGCCGAAGATCAGAAGAAAACTTATGAACCAAGAGATCGTGGATGCGGGCTATCTTCCAAAAGACGAGGCGGAGCTCTTCGGACTTCACTCCCTGCCTGTATTTATTAGACTTGAGAATGGCGTGACCCTTTTTCCTATGGATCGGATTATGGGAGAGTATGCAGGAGCGATGTTTACAACCATCGAGGGGGCGAACACGCTTCCAGTCCTGCCGATGGACGAATAGAAAGGATATATCATGGGAAAAAGCAGAAAACTATGCAAAAAGACACCAAGGAAAAGCTATGTTGTCGCGGGAATTGACGTTCAGAGACTCTATGAAGAGATGAGAGGACAGATAGCCGTCTCCCGCCTTGACGAAATCATGGAGATCACAGACAAACTTCCCAAGCTCAACAAAAAACCTGTTTTTGTGCATAACCGAAAAGGTGTTCCCGTAAAGATCGTCGGGACAAAGGGGCAGGTTAGAGAAATCGGTATTGAATACTATGACGGCGTGTACTACTTTGACGGCAACAGGATCGGGAGAAAGAAGCAGAAAATGATGCAGGCGTTTTTTGATGCGAGCACTGGAAAAACGGAAGAGACTATCGATCAAGACGCTATGGTAAAGGTATGGCAGAAGTTCCAAAGACAAGGGAGATATTAGCCGATATATAGACATATAGATATATATCTATATGCTTGACATTTGTGTCTTTGTGTGATATAATTATATTAGTTAAAAAGCAAAGGAGCACAGATGCAGAACTTTACTGTATATCACGTCAGCGAAGAGGGGAAGCACGCCTTGCCATTCTTCAATGACACTAAATTGAAAGAGCAGATCGAAGTGTTCGCAAAAGAAGCGGACAAGCATTACGAGGCTGTCGCCAAAATTGACATAGGTGTCGATGAAAAAGAAGAGAATATTGGAAATGTTCTCAATTTCGTATTCCGCGCTACCAATACGGTCGATTTCGTATGGCACGGAGAGAAAAAGGCTAAAGGGCTCACCCCAGTATTCTCAAACCCAGATGGATGCAGAAGCACCTCTGTCGGCGACCTCATCGTCAATGATGATACAGGCAAAGCGTGGTATGTCGTTTCCTTTGGATTTGAGCCACTTGAAGTGGAGTTGTGCCTATGAACACCCCAGTAGAGATCATCCGTAATATCGAACTCAAAGTTGAGCCTCAAAACCCAATTAGCGATATTGCGATCGTGGCTACCGAAACATACAATACCACCGCAGACCTCATCAATATTGACGGCGCTCCAAAAGACAGGGATTTGGCAGGGAAGATGAGAGAGACCGTTATTCTCGGACTCAATGAGATCATCAACCTTGTAAACACCAAAGAGAATTTCAGGGGAGACCTTGGGACAGCACTTATCGAGATCAAAGCAGATGCAAGGGAAGCCCTTAACCGCTATATTCTCGGTGATACACTTTATGGGGTACAGATACTCTACAAGATAGCGAAGCTCAGTACAGGGTGGGGTGTATGCAAAGAGTGCGAAAATCATACAAGCAATCATTCGGGCGTATGCTCAGATTGTGGCGGAGAAGAAGAGATGGAGAACACTCCTGTCGCAGGATCGCTTGGGGTAGCAGGCAGTACATTTGTCAATATTAGTGTTCCGCATGAGGTCATGGAAACCCTTGAACATACTGGCTTTACTCCCAAAGCAGTATGCCTGTATCACAAGGGAGGAGAGATGCCTGCTGTAATCACGATCGAGAACAATGAGGAGAATGTGTCTCTTCTCCAAAAGAACAATGCGGTCTCCCTTAGAATGGCTATCTCCCTTGGCAACCTGTCAAGCAAGGCAAGAACCATACAGCTCAAGCCAAAGGCAGTGAAAAAAAAGCAAGAAGATAGTAAGCATGAAGAATGTTTCTATTGTGGTAAAACATATCCTAATAATGAGCTTCGCTTGGATATTGACGGTAGAACAAAGTGTGTTCCTTGCAGAAGAGGATATTAGAGAAAAGAAGATACTTTTTTTATCAAATATGCTTGACATTTATGTCTAAAATAGATATAATTAGGTATCTTAAAAGCAAAGGACAAAAAGATGGTAAAGCTAATCAAAATTGAACAAGTAAGAGGCGACAACGGATACGATGGGGACATTTACACTGCCCTTTTTGCAAAAGCATCAAAAGCAGATAACAAAGGCGTTAGGTTCATAAGAGCAAACATTGAAGTTGATGCTCGCGACAACAAAGGGATTGTAGCAGAACTCGAAAGAAAACTGGCTGAACGTGAGCATCTTGATAGTACCGAGGTGCTTCCACAAGAGGCAAACCTCCTCGCTATTCAGTATGGAGGGCTCATTGAGCCAAAACGTGAACGTGTAGAGACCGTCTATATCGCTCGACACGGAGAAGATTTCGGGAGAGGGCACTTTGCAGACAAGGAGTTCGATACTCTTGAAGAAGCGCAGGATGAAATCGACAGAACAATCAATGGCATCAAGTCGCATGACCACAGCCAAACGGTTGCAGATGAATACAAAGCCTACTGGAAAGAGGTAGGAGAGAATATGTATATCGAGAAAGCAACCACATTCTATGAAGTTGTGGGCAAGGACGACAGTGTAGCCCCAAGCTATCAAGAGAGACTTGTTTCTACGGTCAAGGGTGTATTCAAAGAGGTTCTCGGAACTGCTCAGGGCACACTATGCGAGAAAGTCACAGACGCAATCAAAAACACGAGGGTATCATAATGGCAGAAGCAACAGACGGTGGAGGGGCAAGTATCTCCATCTCCCCAAACGGACAGAATACGGTAAGCGACAGCGATCTTGTGGATATTGCGAACAGTATCCTTGAGGATGGTAATGTCTCAGAGGTCGAGATCACATTCAATGACTGGACAGTCAAATATATGCGGAGAGTAATGAGTGATGAAGAGATCAAAAAGTTCATCCTGCCGTCATACTCTCCCAAAGGAGATGATGCGTGAGCCGATATGAGGTAAACGCCAAACATGGTCTCTGCAAGACCTCATCTTTTGGAGATTATCAGGAGCAGGAGACTACTCGCAGTGGCGAAACTGCTCAGGATTTCCCTATTCTCACCTACGCAGGCGAGGTGCTTTATCTCTCAGAGGTAAATGATACCTCTTATTCTCCTATAACTGCTTCCAAAAAATAAGAGGCTTTCCTCTTTTAGCCCCGCCCCTTTGTCTTGAGGGGAGACGGTGGGTTCACTCAATAAAACACAAATCACTGAATATCCTTGACATATATGTCTATATTAGATATAATTAGGTATCTAAAAAGCAAAGGATAAATGATGGCAAGACAAAGTGAAGATAATATAAAGCGTGGATTAAGAGGGCTTGGCAATACTCTTCTTTCAAAGGTTGCAAAAGAAGATAAAGAAAAAAGAGATAATGCTAATACTGTTTTAGGAGATGCGGAGTATAGAGATACATTCTCTGCTTTTGAGTTTTATTGGACTTCTGATGAGCTCGACTATGTAAAAGATGAACACAGAGATGCTCTATTTGAGCAAGCGAGCGATCGTATCGCTGAAATGGTCAAAGAGGGGTATGTAGAGGGTGAACTCATAACATACATTAGAACGAGCGATGAGGACGGAGAGGACGGCGTTCCTTATTCGGGGCGATGGTTTCCAAGATGGAGGGATCGCTAAGCCCTCCTACTCCACTTAGCTATTTGATACTCAACCATAAAAATAACACCCACAAAAACACAAATATTTTACCAAAACTATTGACAAATATGTCTGAATTAGATATAATAGAACATATCAAAAGCAAAGGAGCAACAGATGGCAAAATGGGAATGTAAAGATTGTGGGCACATAGGATACCCCGATGTTTATCATGGGGATGAGAAGTGTGAGAAGTGTGGAAGCAGATATGTGTTTGAGGTTGTAAATGAAGAGAAATTGCCTGCCTCAGAAACAGAAAGGGAAAGGGAGTTTTACATCAATGCTCCTCAAATGGTGCATGAGTTCAACCCTGAAAAAGGAGAGGGCGAGCAGGTTAATTGCACTGTCGATACTGGCGTGGTTACAGCAAAAACGCCACTTGATGCCGTGCTAAAGTTTGCTGATAATGTATTGTATCGCGATATTGACAAGAGTGGTCTTGATGAGATGCCCGTTGATGATGGAGACAACTACCTCAACTTCTCTTATTCATGGCTTGAGGATGATGATGCCTCTGAAATGAGCAAGGATGAGATCAAGGCGTGGGAGAACGGAAAAACCAAGGGCTATTTGAGAAGTGTCAATTTCCTTGTGTCTGAACTATGCAAGCCCACATCCTAATTTAAAAGTAAAAAAGCAAAGGAGCAATAATGAAGTTTTACAGTTTTACAGAAACATCAAAGAAGAACAAAGGCGACAAAAGCGGTCATACATATCTGTATGAAATTACGTCCGTAAAGGCAAAAGATAAAAACGAGGCAGAACAGAAGATCGATGATATGATGTTCTCCCTTAATGCTGTTGAGATCACCGCATACTGTGCATACAGAGGGATTTACACAAAAAAAGAGCTTAAACTCGTGATTAAAGCCCTCAAGAAACTTCTCAAGAAGCACGGGTCAGATGAGAATAAAGTGTATGGACACAAACGTATCCTTGATCCAACCAAAAGTGATAAAATATGGAAAATGCTTGATAGGTCTATTTACGATTTTGATTTTTATGATGCAGAAGATGTGTGGGATGCCTATTCAAGAGAAGAAGCGGAACAGATCGTAAAATCATACAAAAAGCTCAAAAAACAATGGGAGGAGAAATAGCCTCCCGCTCTCTGCCAAAATAATATTTTTTTGCTAAATATCCTTGACATATATGTCTATATTAGATATAATTAGGTATCTTAAAAGCAAAGGAGCAGACAATGAAAAAAGAGGCAGTTGCAAACAGGGTTATCGGAGCAGGCGGTGTTGTTATCGCTATGGGTACGCCTGTTAGAAATAAAGACAATGGAAGAGAGTTTATCATGTCAAGCGATATTCTATGTGCCCTTGATCCATTCAATACGGGTAAAGATATTGTCGTGCCTCATATTGCACCGCTTAAAGGATGAGGTATGGCAGAAGCAACAACACCTAAACTCGGTTATATGCAGTTTGTTCCATACTTCTTACACAAAGACCAAGAGCCGACGATAGACCTCATCAGCAAAATGGAAGAGGCGTTCCCAGTAAAGTGGGACTTTATCGGTATTGGGGGATGGGGTAGCACCTATTCCGTTCAGGACAAAGTGCTGTTCAAGAACGGGGACGGAGACCGCCTATGGATCATCTTTGATTACGACCGAGGTATTGCCAAGGGTATGCTTGAGCTTGCAAAAGAGGACAGAGAGTTCAGGGGTACTGCAATCATTCCAAAGGCAGACGTACAGAGTGATGATATAAACACTATCGCAGGAGGGTTGCTTGCGGGAACAGAAAAGGTGCTTAATGATATTTGGAACAGATACAGCAAAGTAGCTTAAAGGTATTTTGTTTCAAAATTATATAATAATACATCATACCAATTAAAGGAGCAACAAATGAGCCAAGAAGAACAGTGGTTTGCCAAGCAGAGACCATTGACAATGAGTGAGATCAACGCCATATCCGATCCAGAGGAGAAAGCGGTACAAATGATGATTTATCAGTTTCATCAAAAGAGATAGCTAACCAAACGCATCCAAAAAGAAAGAGGGGATAACAGAGGAAAAGCCCCGCCTTACCAGTACCGAAATCTTTTAGAAAAAAGTTGTATTTTTTTCATTTTTTTGCTAAAACCCTTGACATTTGTGCCTAAACTTGATATAATAGTTGTAAGAAAAAAGCAAAGGAGCACAAAATGAAAGCACTTAGAAAAAAAGGAACTCAGGCACTCTTGGTAATCGCTTACCTCGCAAACGGAGGAATGGCGGTAGTTGAGGCAAGCGACCTCGCAATCAAAGCAGAAGCGAGAGTGGACGAACTTAATTCACTTCTCGATGATAAGAACTTTGACCACCTCGGTCTTGGAACAGACAATGCAATCGAATGGTTCGATTGGAAGAGAGCCGAGAAAGTCAAGGAGAGTGTACCAACTCTCGATGAGATTGTGGCTCAAAAGGACGCAACGCTTTCAGTTGAGAAAGCCAAAGAGGTTATCGAGAACGGCGGAAACCTTCTCGACCTTATGCTTGTGTAAGGAGGGGCGGAGATATGGCAACCAAAGGCGACCTATATATCATAAGCACAGACCCCTCTCCTCTCTTCTTAGGAAGAAAGGAGGTTAACCGCTTCTTTATCGCAAACGATGCGATGACAGATACTATCAGGAGAGTGGTTGCGGGGGCTGTAAACAGAAGCACTGATGAGGGAATTGATTTTACCAACGCCCTTATCTGCAACAATCCCGCCCAGTTCATTCTCTGCAATGCAAACAGAGAGAGCGGGTACACCTACATCATTGACACCACCGTAAGCCCGATGATGATAGGGGCAGGATATATGTATGCAGGAAAAACAGAGTTCGGTTTCGTCCTTCCTTTGGATAAATTTGCCAAATTCAACGATATTGGTTCGCCCGATTGGAGTGAAGAGAAGCAGATTTGTGAACAGCTCAAAGAGATAGGCAAGACCAAAGAGGAGGGGATAGCGGAATTTGAAGAAATGTTCGATAATAATAAAAATTATTTCAGAGCAAACAGTGTTACCGATCTTGATCTTATGGCAGAGCTTCTATCAAGAGGTGTTGATATGGAAGCCCTTGAAAAAGAAGTAAAGGAAGCCAGAGCATTATAATACACGGTTAGGGGCAAACATTCAGCCCCTTCATTTTTCAAATTTCATATTTCCCCCAAAAAGTGCTTGACATTTATGTCTGAATTAGATATAATTAGGTATCTTAAAAGCAAAGGATATGCAGTGGATACCATGTTTATTGCGACACCCGATACCTTGTCAAAAGAGGCACTTGCAAATCTTTCCTATGATGAATGGAAAGAGAGAAGAGATATTATCAACAACACTGTTGATCATGTTGAATATCAGATGCACGGAATGGCAACCCATATCATCAGAGAGAAAAACCTTACTGTTACAGCAGGGCTTCTCCCCGAAGAGGTCAGAACCAATAAGCGGTATATCTTTTTGAAAAAACTTTTTGACAAAGAGTTTGCCATTTTGCGAATGTTCAACGGGAACACGCCAAAAAAATTCAGTCGTCGATACTCTCAGGAATATCGTGCCAGTAAAATGAAAAACAAAGGAAAACCATGCCATTCATAGACAAGCACTTTCTCAAGGATGTTGTAAAGGGGGTACTCTTTGCAACCGTTGCCGTGATCACGCTTTCATTGGTCATTTACTTCACTTCGTCCTTTTGGACACCAGATACAAGTGAGCATGAGCGATTTTTTACATCTGTTCGCCTTGGACTTCCCGCTTTCGTTGCCATCGTTCCATATCTTCTCATCAGTGCCCTTGCAGGGTTTGTGGATCGTGACCGAAGCAGAAGGCTTGCGATCGTGGCTTCCGTGGTAAGCATATTCATTTTGCTTTTTTCTCTTTTTGCCGTATTTGACCGACTTTCATGGGGAGACAGGATGAACGGAATGATCAACATCTCTGTTGTGCCCTCTCTTCAAAAAGAGCGGTTGTGTCAAGAAAGTGTGCTTTTGGAGTTTTCGGCAGATAAAGACAATACCGTGATAAGGTGCGGAGGTGTGCTGTATCCCACTTATGATGAGTTCACTATCCCGACAAAGGTGTTTCTCTCACAGCTCCCAGATGATATTAAGGTATCTGTCTTGGCTACTTTAAAAAAGAATACAAATACAACAGGAGATAAATAATGGTAACACTTGTATGGATTTTTCTACTCGGACTTCTTTTTCTGATCATTCATTTTCCAAAACAGAATACGCTATATGAACTTCAACAAGAGGAGAGGTTTGAACGCTTTTTAGATTTTGTACGAAAATGGGAAAAAGAGAACGGCGGACTATCGTGATCCTGAATAGATGCAGTCTTTGACCGCTTAGTAGCAACTAAACAAATATACTCCAAAAAGAAAGAGGGGATAACAGAGGAAAAGCCCCGCCTTACCAGTACCGAAATCTTTTAGAAAAAAGTTGTATTTTTTTCATTTTTTTGCTAAAACCCTTGACATTTGTGCCTAAACTTGATAT
>Ga0256843_1000796_pt1 | contig 26032 bp, 21 predicted proteins | sample AlvinellametaG_FD_191572 | JGI IMG/M metagenome (GOLD analysis project Ga0256843, IMG submission 191572) | Pompeii worm associated microbial communities from hydrothermal vent at the East Pacific Rise, Pacific Ocean - Alvinella | ecosystem: Host-associated > Annelida > Integument > Unclassified ... | reverse complement strand
CATCTCCCAAATAGTAAGTTTAATGACCGCAGTAAAGGTCGCAAGCTTAATGAGAAAAACAACCGACGCAATAGAGAAAAGCGGTGTGAATATGCTAATAAATAGCGAAGAGAGATTTTGAATAATATATTTTCGTAGTTTATGCATGGTTTAGTAGTTTGCCTCAATATATGCTAAAAGTGGAGTTTGGTAGAGAAAGACAATAAATGTCGCAAGTGCTAAAAAAGGTACAAAAGGAACTCTCTGCTCCTCAGCCGATTTGTTACGTAGAAGAAGCATAACAGGAAGCATAAGAAGTGCCGAGAGAAAGATGGCAACAAGTGTAAGTTTTAGACCTAAAAGGGCACCCATAGTCGCTGCTACCATAATGTCTCCCTCTCCCATAGCCTCTATAAAAGGTGTTCTGTCATAATGTCTATTCCACGATGTTTTTGTCTTGAGTCCAGCTCTATAGACTGAAGATGTTAAGTAGTATGAGAGCATAAAACGCAGAAGGGTAAATCCTCCTGCAAAAAGAAGTGCATTTTGAAAGTTGAGTACAAAAAGCTCCGGTGTGGGTGCTCCTAAAACAGCAAAAACAATAGCTAAAATGTTGAGTGAGTCTGGTACCATTTTATACTTAAAGTCTATCATAGAGAGTGCTAAGAGCATTAAGAAACTGAGTGCAATAAAAAAAGAAGATAGAGTAACACCATAAAGAAGAGCAACACTCATAAAAATAAGTGCAGAGGTAAGCTCAATGAGTGGGTACTGCATAGAGATCTTACTCTGACAAAAGGCACATTTACCTCGTAAAAAGAGCCATGAGAGGAGGGGAATGTTGTGCCATGGTTTGAGTTTATGTCCACAACTGTAGCAGTAAGAGCCCTCAAAAACAACACTCTCCTCTTTTGGAATACGTAAAATAACTACATTTAAAAAAGATCCAAAAAGAAGACCAAAAAGAGCTGCTATAGCTACTTCCACTATTTTAACCCTCCAAAGCGACGCTCAACAGTGGTAAACTCTTTAATGATTTTTTCAAGTTTTTTTGTTGTAAAGTCTGGCCAGAGTGTGTCTATGAAGAAGAGCTCTGCGTAGGCCGCTTGCCATAGAAGATAGTTTGAGAGTCTATGGTCACCACCTGTTCTTATGAGGAGGTCTACATCCTCTTTACAGTCGAGTGCATTGTTGAGCATCTCAATAGTAATTTCATCTTTTGTACCCTTCAGTGAGTTCACAGCACGGAGAATTTCATCTTGTGAACCGTAGTTGAGGGCTAAAGACTGGACTAAACCATCGCAGTGCGCAGTCTTTTTCTCAACCATAGCAATAGTTTTTTGGAGTGTTTTAGAGAAGGCTCTTACATCTCCAATAGGTTCAAAACGGACATTGTTTTCAAGGTAGACAGGAAGCTCATTTTTGAGGTAAGTGTTGAGGAGTTTCATTAAAAACTCTACCTCTAAACGTGGTCGCTTCCAGTTCTCTGTTGAGAAGGCATAGAGTGTGAGTCTCTCAATATCGGGGTGGTTTGAACAAAAGGTAGTAATCTCTTTGACTACTTTTGCACCAGCCTCATGCCCTTTTACTCTTTTCTTTCCTTGCAGCTCTGCCCAACGACCATTTCCATCCATAATTATTGCTATATGTTTTGCTTGATTCATAATACTACTCTTGTAATTGTTTTGCACTCTTTAAAATCTCAAAGGCTAAAGTGAGTTTCTCTTGTGTTGGAAGTGTCTCAATAGCGTTTGGTGTAATAAACTCTACGGCATTTGTCTCTGTTCCAAAACTTGTAGCATCTTGAAGAACATTTAGACAAACAGCATCAATGTTTTTCTTCTCTAACATATTTTTTGCGTTGTGGAGTGCACTGTTCTGATCCATCTCTGCTTTAAAGCCAACCACAGTAATGCCCTCTTTGTCTATCTCTTGAAGAATGTCTCTATTTTTTGTAAGTGCAAGCTCAAAGCTCTCACCTAGGCTCTCTTTTTTTAGTTTTCCACTCTGTGTAAACGCTGGTACATAGTCACTTACCGCCGCTGCCATAAAGAGGTAAGGCTTTTTTTGAATGAGGTGAATCTGCTCATCTCTCATAAGTGTCGCTTTGGAGAGTTTTCCCTTTTTTGCAATGCGAATAGAGTCAACAAGGTACTCATACATCTCCTGAGAACTCTCAACATCGAGTCTATAGATGTCACCTGGAAGTTCAGCTTCAAATTTTGTACTTATGAGGTTTACATCTGCACCCTTGCAGTAGAGTGCCGTAGCCATAGCAGATGCCATCTTGCCACTAGAAAAATTTGAGAGGTAACGAACATCGTCGATTTTTTCAATGGTACCACCACCTGTTACAATAACACGTCTGTCCGCCCAGAAACTCTCTTTTAAAAGTTCTCGTGCAGTTGCCCAAAAAATATCTAAGGGTTCAGCCATAGCCCCATTGCCAACTGTTTTACAAGCAAGCTCTTTTGTTTGAGTCTCTAAAATTGTGTAGTTGGCAATACCTAGCATTTTTAAATTTGCTTGAGTTATTGGGTTTTTCAGCATAGCAGTATTTGCAGAGGGTGCTATGATTTTCATAGGAGTAAACGCGAGTGCAGTCTGGAGTAAAATGTTGTCTGCAATAGCATTTGCGAGTTTTGCAATGGTGTTTGCAGTCGCAGGTGCAATAAGAAAGACATCTGCCCATGCTGCCATTTTAATGTGGTTAAAATCTGAACTCCAAGACTCATTACTATCATCAAGGACAGCATTTGAAGTGAGTGTCTCAAAACTGAGTGGTGTAACAAACTTCTGTGCAGAGGCACTCATAATAACCCGTACATTCGCTCCTGCTTTAACAAGTAAGCGAGTAAGTTCTAATGATTTATAGACAGCAATAGAACCAGTGACACCTAAAAGAACATTTTTATTTTTGAGTAAATCGGATGGAATTGTCATAGTTTTAAATCTTTTATCTGTTTTATTTTACTTATTTTACCAAAATATGCTTAAACTATCTGTTTCAAAATAACACATTTTTATCACATATTATAATTTTTTATTATATTTTTGTAATATTCTCTAAGTTTGCTGTATGATAAGAAATATTTATAATTAAAGGTATCTCATGAAGTTACATTTATCCATAGCTGCATTCCTAGTGACAGCAACATTTTTTCAAGGTTGTGGTGGTGAGTCAGATAGTTCCTCTTCCTCTACAACAACACAAACTGAAGTTACACTTCCCGACACATCTTTAGATAGCGAGAGCTTTTTTGGAGATTTTTCCTGGGATTGGAGTGACTGGCTCTACTTATGGGATAACTTCTGGAACGATGACCCACAAGAAGTAGCCGTTGAAGATCTTAATGACCAACTTATAGAGCTTGTGGGTAGTGCTAACAGTGTAGAAGAATTTACACTCGAAGGACTCCGAATTACTTTAGAGTATGTTGTTTACGAGTACTTTCCAATTGCAACAAAGTTTTTACTTGAAGATAAAGATTGGGGTGACAATAGTGACCAGTACCTCTATGAGTCTCTTTATAGTTCGAGTGAAAATCTTGTACAGTACTTTGTAGATTTTTATGAGAGTACTATTGCAAGTAATGCTCCTGCCTACCATAGAGCAGTAGCTGTTGATGATAGAAGTCTCATAGAAAAAATAATAGACGAACTTTTTAATATTATTTCTGATTTAATCTCAAACTTTTTCTCTTCTGAACCAGAGGTTATTGTTCCAGATGTGAATGACACTTCTGCAAAAATTGATCCAAATCAGACCTTTACATTTACGATGGAAGATATTCAAGGTCAAGAGTATTATGTTGCATCTGACCAGTACATGACAGTTACATTTGAGCCAGATGGACTCAGTGGTTATGGTGACATTGGGTATGGAATAGGTGCAAGTTTTGAGAGTTACATTAGTGCAGATAAACTCTTCATCGACATGAATGGTGTCTATGAAGTTGCAATGCTCTACAAAGATCCAGGCTACTGTCTTGCAACACAGATGCTAGATACTTCAGATGGCTCTACTTACCCAGCATACTGGTTTAGTAATAAGGCAGATTATGACAGAGCTTCTAACCTCTCTACAGCTGAAGCACTCTGTTACATTCACTCATCGGAGTACGAAGTTAAAGAGATAGCAGAAGATGGAGAGTTAGAACCTATTGCTGACAATAGAGTAGGGCATACCCCTGTTGCAGAAGCAGAGACATCACAAATGGTAGAGAGTCTCATTAATGGTGTAGACAATACAGCAACCGTTACAGATGCTAAATATTTTGCTAGAAAAATGCGTCATGGTATTTTTGCAATCTACACTACAAATGAGCAAACACATACACTTCAAGCAACAGAGACAGAGAAAATCTCAAGAGAACTGCTTCCTTTAGCAGCTGCAAGTGCAATGAATATAGAGGAGATGATGAGCGGTGCTTATGATGCTACTATAGCGTTTCAAGATGAAGTAAACCGTGACCTTAACTCCTCTGTAAGTGAGCTTAACACTCGTCTCGATGAGCTTATTAGCGCAACATCTCAAGCGATGGAGAGAACGACGAGTGACAATGCCTACCATGGTGTCTCAGACACAACAACCTATGGAGACATAGTTGAGTTTGAAGCGACAAATATTCAGTCTGCTTGTGGATTAGCATTTTTCCTATGTAATGAAGCAACTGCCGATGTAACTATGCTCATAACAAACCCTGAAAATAATGGACGAGATGCAGATGTCCTCTTTACAACAGAGATTACAACTTCACTTGTTGGTAGTAGTGACATAGAGTACTCAGAGGTAGACTCAGGGCAAGCACTTAATTACTTAAGTGGGGAAGATTACAAACTTAACATCTCTAGTTTTAACTACAAGCAGTCTAGTGGCTTAATGAGTTTAGGTGGTGACGGTTACCTTGGAAATAGCTCTACTTTAACATTTGACAATTATGAAATTCTTGCAACATTTCAAGAAGATCCATTAGAACTTCTTAAGTTTAGTGTTGAAGTAGATGGCGAAATTACTACACAGAGTGGAAGAAACTTTATTGGTACACTCCTTTTTGATGGAGAGAACACAAACAACTCTCAGATGGATGGAGTACTTTTAGGTATTAACAGTGAACCTACAATTAAAGGTTCTATTCAAACATCTCTAAGTTCTGAAGATATTACAGCATGGGTAGCGACTCACGATGGTGTGACAGCTGAAGACGCAGGAGATTTAGACAACATTGGTAACCAGAGTTACTCAATGAGTGTGAGTGTTAGCAGAGATGACAAAAATGTTACAGCAGATATGCTAGTCAAACGCGATGATGCTCTAGAGACATGGACATATATGATGAACAACTTTAGTGCAACAGATGCAAACATTAACATTCATGTTGATAGTATTTATCTTATTCAAAATGGTGCCAATACTTTAGTTGCAACTTTAGAAAAACTTGCAATGAATGGAGTAAGTCTAGACTCTGATTTAAATACTCTCATAAATATTGGTTGGGATGTTGCAAGTGATTTTGACAAAATTGGGGTAGAGGGTCTTCTTGTGACCATGCGTCCTGAGTCTGGAGATGTCACTATTGCAACGACTATTAATGTACTTAACAATGGTGTAACAATGAGTGCAGATATGAATGCTACTTATGACTATGCACAGACACATTTAAGTTCAGAAGGCGACTTTACAACAGTAGTTGATAGTAGTACTGGAGAGAATGTATATGAAAATAGCTTTACAACATCAGGGCTTATTCAAGTAGAGAATCTTTACGATTACCGCTATGCACTCGCTTACACAGATAGTGTGCAAGATATGCTTTTTACAGCAGCAGGAAGTAGTTACCAGATGGGCTTTAGAATTACTCCAGAGGGTATCTTTGGTGGAGATTCTTATGGAATTTTAGCACTCTTTGGTATGAACGAAACTTATGATGTTTTAGAAAATATGCAATTAAGAAACAGAGATGAAGATCCTCTAGGTATTTACAATAGAGTTGAAGATAGATTAAAAATTAAGTTTGCGGATGGAGTAGAGGAGTATATGTACCTCTACTAGAAGAAGTTAACCTAGAAAGTAATGACCTTTGTGTCACTGCTTTTTAGGGCTTGTGTTAACATCTCACCCGTATGAATAGGTGCAATGTTAAGCTCTTGGAGTTTCTGCGTAACACCATACTCATCACTACATACAACACAGACATTAAAATTTACACCGCTTTTTTGTACACGGAGTACCTGCTCTTGTAACTCTGCATCTTCAGCGAGAAGTTTTGCAGAGGGTCCCCACAACATAATGGTAGCCTCACTCCAGTAGTTACGCTCTAACATAACAGAACCATAAAGTAAAACTAACTGTTTAGCAACCTCTTTCTCAGAACTCGACCAGACTATGAGGAGCTTATCTGGCATCTATTTTTTTCCAAAGTGTTTATGAAAAAAGTTTGGAATAGTACGAAGTTTTGCACGGCTAATAGCTAAAACACCACTTTTGAGTGTACCACTTGGTACTGTTGTTCCTGCGGCTATCATCACATCATCTTCTATGGTTACTGGTGCTACGAGTTGAGAGTCACTTCCAATAAAGACATTTTTCCCAATAATAGTTTTGTATTTTTTTACACCATCGTAATTACAAGTAATAGTTCCAGCACCAATGTTCGTACCTTCATCTATCTGTGCATCACCTAGGTAACTTAGGTGACCCGCTTTGACACCTTTGAGTGTTGACTTTTTCACCTCTACGAAGTTTCCAATATGTGTGTCTTCAATGTATGAAGCTGGGCGAAGGTGTGCAAGTGGTCCTACATCTGAGTTTTTGACAATACTATCTTCAACAACACTTCCCGCTTTAATGTGAGAAGATTGAATGAGTGACTCACCTGTGACTCTACACCCATTTTCAACTATACATTCACCCTCAAACACAACACTCTCTTCTATGTAAATAGTAGAAGGAAGCTGCATAATGACTCCAGCATTCATCCATTTTGTACGAATACGCTCTTGCATAATCTCTTCAGAGTCTGCTAAATCTTTTTTAGAGTTTACTCCCTTAAAGTGCTCTTCATCGACTAAAAGTGGGGCAATAGTAAGTCCATCTTTTTTCGCCATTGCAATAACATCTGTCAGGTAGTACTCCTCTTGAGCATTGTCATTACTAAGCAGAGGAATGTACTTCTCTACAACACTTTTACTAAAGGCATAAATTCCCGCGTTTACTGTAGTAACAGCGAGCTCTTCTTCGTTTGCATCTTTTTGCTCTACAATGTACTGTACTTGGTCATTTTCTATAACAACACGACCATAACCATGTGGGTTTTCTAAATCAAAAATAGACATAATAACGTCAGCATCTGTTGTTAAAAAACCTTGAAGTGCTTCTGCTGTAATGAGAGGCATATCTCCATTGAGTACTAAAACTTTCTCATTTTTAACAGTTACACCCATCATAGCTCCACCTGTTCCAGGGAAGTTTTGTGCATCTTGAACCACAAAGTTAATGTTTTCAAAAAGAGAACCAATCTCTTCTATAACTCGCTCTTTTTGATGCGCCACAACAACACTAATGTCATCAGAAATCTCTTGTGATGCTTTAATAATATGGTAAAGCATAGGTTTTCCACTGATGGAGTGGAGTACTTTTGCCGTAGGTGATTTCATGCGGCTACCTTTTCCTGCAGCCAATATAACGATACTTATTTTTTCTTTTTGCATTGTTTTCTCTAGTGAATGATTTTGTGCAATAGTAACATTTTTTTAATTAATTAGTGAAAATATCCCTACAGAATTATCTTGACATAATGGAATTTGTGGTATTATAAGCAATAATAAATTTTATGCAAGGCTTTTAAATGGATTTAGGTACGGTCATTGGTATTGTTTTAATTATGGTTCTTCTCCTTGGGGCTATGACTATGGGTGTTGGTGTTGGTGCTTATATCGATATTCCTTCTGTTTTAATCGTTGTTGGTGGTAGTATTGGGGCACTGATGGTCTCCTTTAAACCTGTACAGATGAAACAGTTTACAAAAATCTTCATGAAAGCAATTAAGCCAGGTGAAGAGGATCCTGCAGCACTTATTCAAAAGCTTGTAGAGTTCGCAACCAAGGCAAGAAAAGATGGTATTTTAGCTCTTGAGGGTGATGTAAACTCTGAAGAGAATGAGTTCTTAAAAAAGGGTCTCTCTATGGCGATTGATGGGAGTGAACCAGACACCATTCGTGAGCTCTTAGAGATTGATATGGAACAGACAAGTTCTCGCCATAAAATTCATGGTGCTATCTTTAACCAGTGGGCTGGTCTTGCTGGGGCAATGGGAATGGTTGGAACACTTATTGGTCTGGTTGCAATGCTTCTAAATATGGCCGATCCATCAGCGATTGGGCCATCAATGGCAGTTGCACTTCTTACAACCATGTATGGTGCTATTATTGGAAATGTTTTTGGAACACCAATTTACAATATTTTAGCAATTCGAAATGATGATGAGACAATGCTTAAAGAGATGATTGTCTCAGGTATTATGTCTATTCAAGCGGGCGATGCACCTCGTGTTTTAGAAGCAAAACTTCTTGCGTACTTAACACCTAGTGACCGTGTAAGTCAGTTTGACTAGGACATAAGGAGATGGGTAAAAAAAAATGTCCTGAATGTGAAGAGTGTCTCCCTGCGTGGCTTGCTGCGTTTGGTGACCTTATGTCACTCCTTCTATGTTTCTTCGTTCTTCTTCTTTCTATGTCAAGTATGGATGCTAAAAAGGTGTCTGAAGCTATCGGTTCTCTCTCTGGAGCCATGAGTGTTTTAGAGGGTGGAACAAAGACAGAAATCTCTAAACAACGTATTCAAGAGTCTACACCTATTGAGTCTCAAGATGAGACGAGTGAACTTGTCAACCGTGTACAGCAAGCTGCTGGTGATGCAAATGAGATGATGGAACAGACTCAAGGTCCAACAATTACAGTTGAAGAGGGACAGGAGGGCTTTACTATTGAGCTGCCTGCTGCTCTTCTTTTTAAACCCGGAAGTGCAACCATTGAAAACCAAGATGCACTTCTATTTTTAAAACGTATGGCACTCATAATTGAAGAGTTGCCTCAAGATATGGAAGTGAGTATTCAAGGGCATACAGATGAGGGTGCACCGGGTGCAAACAGTCCGTTTAAAGACAACTGGGAACTCTCAACAGCTCGTGCTATTTCCGTTTTACATGAACTCCTCATAGATGGTGTAGACCCAAAAAGAATGAATGTTGCCGGTTTTGCAGAGTATAAACCAGTGGCAACAAACGCAACGCCAACTGGACGTGCTAAAAATAGACGTGTTGAGTTACACTTTTATGGGAAAAAGGATGAGGAAGCTAAAAAAGTAGACAACTCTATTTTAGATAAGGTGTCAACAAAATAATGTTGCGTCTTCTCCTTTTACTCTCTGTTTTTGTTCCTTTTCTCCTAGGTGCGGAGAGTGTTACCATTCCTACTATGAACTTTAATCTCTCAGCTCCGGATACACCGCAGCAGCTGGTCTCCTCTTTAAATGTTCTTGTTGTTTTAACACTACTCTTTTTAGCACCCTCTATGGTGCTTGTTATGACAACATTTACACGTTTTGTCATTGTTTTTGGTTTCTTACGCCAAGCACTCGGAACACAGCAGGTACCACCTACACAGCTCTTAGTAATGCTTGCAATGATTTTGACATTTTTTGTCATGGAACCTGTAGGTACTAAGGCTTATGACAACGGTATAAAACCTTACTTAGCAGAAGAAATAGGCTATGAAGAGGCATTTCAAAAGACAGCCTTACCTTTTAAAAACTTTATGATTAGAAATACAAGAGAGAAAGATTTAGCACTCTTCTTTCGCATAAGAAAGATGCAAAACCCTCAAACTATTGCCGAAGTTCCACTCTCCATAATTATTCCCGCTTTTGTAATAAGTGAGTTAAAAACAGCGTTTGAAGTGGGCTTTTTAATCTTTTTACCTTTTCTTGTTATAGATATGGTAGTTGCATCTATTTTGATGTCTATGGGTATGATGATGTTACCACCTGTAATGATTTCACTACCCTTTAAAATTCTTGTCTTTGTCCTTATAGATGGATGGAATTTACTTATCGGTAATATGATAGCCGCAATAAAATAGGAGTTAAAATTGGATTGTAAATATTTTGGAGAGTGTGGTGCATGTGTCGTCTATGAAGATGGCTATGAAGGACAACTGAATGCAAAACTTGAACTTAATAGAAAAAGGTTTACCCCTTTTTACTCTGGTGAAATAAAAGTATTTGAATCGCCTCAAGAGCATTATCGTGCTAGGAGTGAGTTTAAGTTATGGCATGAGGGTGATGACATTCATTATGCTATGAACCATAAAGATAAAAAAGGTGTTGTATTTGTTGATGCTTGTCCTCAGGTAAATGAGCATATAGCAGCTTTAATGCCTAAACTTTTAGACTCCATAAAGAGACATAAAATTGACTTTAAACTTTTTGGCATAGATTTTCTAAGTTCTAGTAGTGGTGAAATTGTTGTTTCATTCCTCTACCATCGCCGTTTAGACGATGAATGGAAAGCAGTGGCAGAGACAATCGCTACAAGTTTAAATATTTACATTATAGGTCGTAGTCGAAAACAGAAGGTAGTTATTGGTCAAGATTACATCACTGAAACATTAAATATTTCGGGTGAAAGCTATAAATTTAACTATATTGAAAACAGTTTTACTCAGCCAAATCCTCGTGTAAATGAGCAGATGATTGCTTGGGCAATGCAGATGTTTACACAGACACAGGGAGATCTTTTAGAGCTCTACTGTGGAGCAGGGAACTTTACTATTCCATTTGCAAAGATTTTTAACAAAGTACTAGCGACAGAAATTTCAAAATCTTCTATAAATGCAGCAAAGCGTAATATGCTTTTAAATAATGTAGAGAACATAGAGTTTGTTCGTATGAGTGTAGAGGAGTTTGTTGGTGCACTTGATGGTGTTAGAGAGTTTAGAAGAATGAAAGAGATTACTCTTAGTGAGTATAATTTACAGAGCATTTTTGTTGATCCACCACGAAGTGGTATGGATGAAGCATCTTGTCATTTTGCCGCAAGACATGATGAGATTCTTTACATCTCATGTAATCCTGAAACACTTGTCCGTGATTTAGAAATTCTTTCACAAACTCATGAGGTTATGGAGATGGCTCTTTTTGATCAGTTTCCATATACACATCATGTAGAGATGGGTGTGAAACTTCTTAAAAAAGGAAGCAAATGAGAAAGCTACTACTACTCATCTTCTTAAGTCTCTATAGCCTTCAAGCTGATGAGATTCAAAGAATAGAGTCTATTGTTGAAGATATAGAGCATTTACGAAATAGTTATAGTAAAGCACAAGATGAAATCTTGATGTATAAGTATGAAATTCACGACTTAGAAGAAAAAAATAAGATTTTAAAAAGTGAATTAGAGAGTATAAATGAAAAAGATTTTGAGAGAGAAAAAGAGAAAAAAAAGATAATCTCTTTGGAAAATCAAGTAAAAAAATTAGAAAATAGCGTAAAAACCAAAGAGAAAGAAAATAAAATCCTAATTCGTAAAAATAGTATTTTAAAGCAAAAATGTTTGAAAAACCAAATAAAAAAAGATGAAAATCAATTTCCACCCTTAGCCCTTCAAAAGAAGTACATAAAGAAAGAGCAAAAGCCTCAAAACATAACATACTTTAAAGCGACTGCTTTTAGAGTCAATAAAAATGCACCAATTTATGATGCTATTGATGGAAAAGTTATAGATACTTGGGAAGAAAAAACATCTTTTACTTCTAACCAACGTTCAGAGCAGTGGGTGAAAATAACAGGCTACTTTGTCAACAAAGTGTGGCAAGCAGCTACTCATGATATGTGGGTAAAGTCAGAGGATGTATTTGCCAGAGGGACAGAGCAGTAAATGAAAAAAATACTCATAATAAGTGATGGTGCCGTAGGTGAGCACTTTATTCAAAGGGTTAATGAGACCTATACAAGTGAAAACATCTACTATATTGTCCAAACAAAGGCAACAGAGTTTGAAGACATAAATCCAGCACGTTTTAAATTTTATGAGTTTGATCCTACAAGTTTGTATAAATTAGCCAACCTTTTAAAAATGGAGTTTATTCAAGTCTTTATTGCTATGGACTCACAAGTAGAGGTAGAGAATACCATTAAAAATATACGTGCTATTAAAAAACAGCTTCGTATCATTGTTTTAAACAAATGGAATATGACAAATGAAGATGCCAATGTAGTTCTTGTTAATAGTAATGAACTTGTTGCTTCAAGACTTTTAGATTACCTACCAAATGTTCCAGTAATTGCACAAAATGTAGGGATAGGTGAGGGTGAAATTATGGAAGTCCTTGTTCCATTTGGAAGTTCATTTGTCTACAGGCACATAGGAGCTATAGAGCAAAAAGATTGGCGTATTGTCGCAATTTATAGAAATAGAAAACTTATTATGCCCTCTCGTCGTAAAATGATCCAACCCAATGACCTGCTTGTACTCGTTGGTCAGCCAGCAGTTCTAAAGTCAGTATACCGTTCTATTAAACGCGAGCTTGGACAGTTTCCAGAACCTTTTGGAACAAATCTTTTACTCTACATAGATATGAATTTGGTAAATCATAAAACCATAAAAGAGTCTGTTCGTCGCTCTGTTTATGTTCACCAAAAATTTAAACATGACCTTATAATAAAAGTAGTCAATCCTTCAAATATTGAAATTCTTCAGTATATTAAAAGCTTACGAAGTGTGAATATTGTTGTTGACATCGATTACGACAGCATAAACCTAAAAGAGACATTTTTAAATGATATAAAATCCTACCATGTAGGATTAGTTATTATCTCCAAAGAGATGTTCGCTGATTGCTATGTCCGTAGTGCTATGTATGAGGCACATGTTCCTCTCTTAAAGCTTTCAAACAGACGATTCTCTACACTTAAAGATGTAGCACTCATACTCTCAGACAATAGAGATTTAGAGAAAATTTCTGCTACTATTTTCGATATATCGGAACAGATGAACTTCAACATAGAACTCTATAACTATATGGCAGAGCATCAAGATGAAAAAGAGTTAGTAATTGAACATTATTACAATCTCTCTTCCATTTTTTCTAAAAGTATTAAGGTCTATAAAGAGAGTGAAAATCCAATACGAAAATTGAAACAAAAAGAGAATTTCTTACAAATTTTACCATTTACTAAAAAATTGACTACACGAAGAATTTATTCTCTTTTTTCTACAGACAGTGAAAAACTTTACTATAAACTCGATGATTATCATCAGATTTTCATACCGGTACAGCTCTAATTTAGCAAGCTTTTAGCATTTATTAAGTATTATCTATCATATTATAATTTTGGATAGATAATGCAAGTACAAATCCCTCTTAAACAAGTCGTAGACAACTCATACAGTATAACAATAGACACAATAGAGCCTAAACACTTTGATACAAAAGTGGCAATTATTACGAACCCTAAGGTCGCTGGGTTACATTTAGCATACCTGCTGAGTAAAATTAGTGCAAAAGAGCTCTATATTATAACTGTTCCCGATGGTGAAGAGTATAAGAATCAGGACTCTGTAAACACCATTTTAGAGTCTCTTTTTAACCATAAGTTTAACCGAAAGTCACTTCTCATCGCGTTTGGTGGAGGTGTTATAGGGGACATGACAGGCTATGTAGCTAGTATTTACCAACGTGGTATTAATTTTGTGCAGGTACCAACAACACTACTTTCTCAAGTAGATGCAAGTGTGGGTGGAAAGACAGGCATGAATAATAAGTATGGAAAAAATCTTATTGGTGCTTTTCATCAACCTCAAGAGGTTCTTATCGACCCACTCTTTTTAACGACACTCCCACAACGAGAGTTTGGTGCAGGTGTAGCGGAAATTGTCAAAATGGCAGTGACATTCAACAGAGAGTTTTTTGAGTTTTTAGAGTCAGCAGACTTAAGTGACAGAGCAGTTCTTCAAGAGGCTATAAAACAAGCAGTACAGACAAAAGCAGATGTAGTCTCTCGTGATGAGAAAGAGAATGGTATTCGTGCTGCGTTAAACTATGGACATACCTTTGGTCACGTTATTGAAAATGAGACAAAATATAGAAAGTTTCTTCATGGTGAAGCGGTAGCTATTGGTATGGTAATGGCAAATGAGACATCAGTAAAAATGGGACTTATGAAAGAGGAAGAGGCACAAAGAGTGAAAAACCTTCTTCTTAAGTACAACCTTCCTGTTTCGTATGAGATTGAAGATGTAGAAGCTTTTTATGAGACATTTTTTCTAGATAAAAAGAGTTCAGATGCGACTATTACCTTCATTTTACCAGTTGGCTTAGGTGATGTTAAAATTACTGACAGTTGTGAAAAAGAGATTATTATCTCTGTTCTTAATACTTTTAAGGCTATGTAAATGAAACTCTTTGGAACTCTTTTTAGTTTAGTTTTACTCTTTGTTGGTGTAGTTCATGCAGAGCAATCACCAGAAATAAACACTACTCAAGAGGTGAATGCAACAGCTGTAGCCTTACAAGAAAAACAGAGACAAGAGGCACTTCAAAGAGAAAACCAAAGAAAAATTAATGAAAAAATTACCCTTTTAAGAGAACAACTTTCAGAACTTGAGCAAAAAATCTCTAAAGATAATAGCTGGATTAAAAGTTACTCCTCTTACTTGACATCTCTTGAAGTGAAAGAGAATTTACAAAAAATTAAAGCACGAATAGAGTACTTAAAAGAGCATCCAAATACTATTAATGCAGTGGATGAACTCAATGGTTTAATCTCAAAAGAGACTATCTTAACATCGCAAGTTGAGAAGCTCAAAGGGAAGAGTGCTGCACCCTTTTCAGAGCTTATTACACCTCCTGAAATAGGTGAAATAGAAGAGATTACAAACCCTTTTGATATTTTTACGGGTTTTTCGACAATTAAAACACTCAATACAAACTATGAAGAGTATAAAATTAAACGTAATGATTTACTACAGCTTATTGCTCTTCTACGTGAAGAGAATAAAATCTATAGTCAACTACTTATTTTAGATAAAAATGAGAAGTACAAAAAACTTTTAGCTGAAAAACAGTTACAGTTAGATCGTTTTGAGACAGCACTTGACACCATAAATGTAACTTTAGATGTCTATCAGAAGCGTTTAGATTTTGCAGAAGCAACTATTCATAAAGGGATTCAAAAGCAGGTCTATCGTATTATTAAAATTACCGTGGTTGTTGTTGTAGTCTTTCTCATTTTTTTCCTACTAAAATTAGTTGTCAAGAAGTATATTACAGATAATGAACGCTTCTATATGGCTAATAAAATCATTACATTTATGAATTTTAGTACCATCTTACTCATTCTCTTTTTTAACTACATTGAGAACGCTGCCTATTTAGTTACCATCTTAGGTTTTGCCTCTGCGGGTATTGCTATCGCTATGAAAGATTGGTTTATGAGTATTTTAGGGTGGCTAGTTATTGTTATTGGTGGGAGTATTCATGTTGGTGACAGAATTCGTGTAGATATGGATGGAATGAAGTATGTTGGTGATGTAATGGACATTTCTCTGCTTCGTATGACGATTTTAGAGGACATAACTTTAACTTCTATTATGCAAAATCGTCGTGCTGGACGTATTATATTTGTTCCAAACAACTATGTCTTTACTCGTATGATTGCAAACTACACACACCACTCGCTTAAAACGGTTTGGGATGGAATAAAAATTACTATTACTTACGACTCTAACCATAAAAAAGCTATGCATATTACCAAAGAGATAACAAAAAAATACTCTAAAGGTTACACAGACATAACGAGAAAACAGTTAAATAAACTACGTAGTCACTACAGTCTTAAAAACACAAATGTAGAACCGAGAATATTCTCTTTTATTGCTCCAAACGGGATTGATATAGAGGCTTGGTACTTAACAAATGCTTATGGAACATTAACATTAAGAAGTTCCATTTCAACGGAAATTATTGATGCATTTAAAGAAGCGGATGATATTACTATTGCATACCCTACACAGCAACTCAATATATCAATGCAGTCTCAAAATCCATCAGCACATAATGGGGAGTTAGTATAAATGAAAAAGAAAGTATTTTTTAAAACCTTTGGTTGCCGTACAAATATTTATGACTCTCAAGTCATGATGAGTGCCATGGAAGAGTACGAAGTAACAGAGAATGAAGCAGAGGCTGACGCCATAGTCATTAACTCCTGTACCGTTACAAATGGTGCAGATACACATGTACGTTCATATATCTCTAGTGTAGAGAAGACAAAGAGTGATGCAAAACTCTTTTTAACTGGATGTGGGGCACACACGAAGGGAGAGTCTCTCTTAAAAGAGGGTCGTATTCATGGTGTTTTTGGTCAGAGTGAAAAAGAGAAAATAGATACACTCTTAAAAAAAGAGCAGCCATTTTATGATCCAGGAGACTTAAACCATGTAGACAATCTCATTGTAGATGATTTTGTTGGGAAAAGTCGTGCCTTTATTAAAATTCAAGAGGGGTGTAACTTTCGCTGTTCATACTGCATAATTCCTTACGTACGTGGAGACGCTCGTAGTATGAGTGAAGAGAAAATTTTAGAGCAGGTGTCGCGTTTAGCCCTTAATGGATTTGGTGAGTTCATTTTAACTGGGACAAATGTTGGCTCTTATGGACAAGATACAAAAAGCTCTTTACCAAAACTTATGAAGCGTATGTCACAAATTCGTGGTGTACGTAGAATTCGTCTTGGAAGTGTGGAGCCTATTCAATTTAGTGATGAGTTTAAAGAGATTTTAGATGAGCCGTGGATGGAGAAACATATGCATATTGCACTGCAGCATACATCTCCAAAGATGTTAAAACTGATGAATAGAAGAAATATGTACAAACAAGATAGAGAACTTTTTGAGTTTTTAGCAGAGAAGGGTTTTGCTATTGGTACTGACTTTATTACCGGTCACCCAGGAGAGAGTGAAGCACTATGGAGTGAAGCTATGGAGAATGCACGTGCACTTCCTTTAACACATCTTCATGCTTTTACATACTCTAAACGCGATGGAACACCTTCTGCAACAATGAAGCCAGAAGTAAATGGAAAGATTGCTAAAGCGAGACTCCATGAAATACAAGATCTCATTACAAGTAAAAATTATGACTTTAGAAAGAGTTATAGAGGTGACTTAGAGGTGCTTATTGAGTCACAAAAAGATGGTCTTTACCATGGGTTTGACCAACACTTTAACAAAATAATTGTAGACTCTCAAGAGGACTTAGTAGGTAACTGGATGACAATTAGTAAGTATGATGTTAAAGAGGATTCTAACTATGCCAGTATCTAAAAGCAATCGAATAGCACTTGTTGTTTCTGCATTTATTATTGTTATTTTAGTACTTTTTGCTATGTTACGTGACAATGCAGATGCTATTACCCTTACACAAGCAAAACAGCTTTTAGAGCAAAAAAGTGTGAAAAAAGTTATTGTGTCTCATGAGTATGTCTACCTCAAAACAAAAAAAGGTCTTTACAAAATAGCTTCTTCTCAAGTCTCTCCTAAGATGTTTGTAGATTACAAAGTAGAAGTTGCAGGAAAGTCTAATGTAGTTATTTATATTCTTTTTACAGTACTTTTTTTAGGCATTGGTTCTATTCTTTTTAGACAGTGGCAAAAACATGAAGGAAACTTTTTTCCTAAAACTGGTGAGTCGAAAAAAAGTAGCGAGAGACTTCAAGAAGAGAGTAGTGGAGTTGTAGAAGCAACAAAGAGTGATGTTACTTTTGATGACATTGGTGGGATTAGTGATGTAAAAGTTGAACTTGAAGAGATTATTGACTTTATGAAAAATCCTAAACGCTACAAAAGTTTTGGTGCTCGTATGCCAAGGGGTGTTCTTCTTGTGGGCCCTCCAGGTGTTGGTAAAACAATGATAGCAAAGGCAGTTGCACATGAAGCAGGTGTGCCTTTTTACTACCAAAGTGGTGCCTCTTTTGTACAAATTTATGTTGGTATGGGAGCGAAAAGAGTCCATGAACTCTTTGTAGCAGCAAAGAAAAATGCTCCTAGTATTATTTTTATAGATGAAATTGATGCTGTTGGAAAGAAACGCGGCGGTGAACGAAGTGATGAGCGAGAGGGTACTCTCAACCAACTACTTACTGAGATGGATGGATTTGAGGGTTCTAGTGGCATTATTGTTATTGCTGCTACAAATAAAATAGATGTTTTAGACTCAGCACTTTTACGTGCTGGTCGTTTTGACAGACGTATTTTTGTTGAGTTACCAACAAAGCGAGAGCGTGAGTCAATTTTAAAGAAATATTTGGCTAAAGTACCTCACGACTTAGATGTAAAGTTAGTTGCTAATATGACAGTTGGATTTAATGGTGCCTCTTTAGCTGCGTTAGTGAATGAAGCTGCACTTCTCTCTTTACGTCAAAATGATTTTCATGTTACTTTAGAGCATTTTCATCAAGTGAAAGATAAAGTAATGTTTGGAAAGAAAAAGCTACAGATGCTTAATGAAAAACAGAAAAAATTTAAAATAACTTACCAGTCTGCAAAAGTAATGGTTGCGACATACTACGACCTCGCGTTTGAGAAGCTTATGCTTTCAAATGAGAAGTTAACTCCTGTAACAGACGAACCTTATGTAAAAGAGGAGTTAGAGTCTCAGGTAAAAATGCTTTTAGCTGGAATGGTTGCTTGTAACATTAAGTTTCAAGATCATTCAAGTAGTGTGAAAGCAGATTTAGAAGAGGCAAAAGAGATAGTCCAGAAAATGTGTAATGACTACGGTATGGGCTCTTCTCTTATTGCAAGTAGTAATGAACAGCAAGATATTCTTAATAGACTCTACAATGAGTGTAGTAAACTTTTAGTCTCTATGCCTACCGTTTTAGAAAAAATTGAGAGAGTTTTCTATGAGCGAGAGAGTATTACAAAAGATGAAGTTAAAAAGTTAATAAATGAAATTTTTTAGTGGGTTTTCTCTCTCTGGTGAGTCTTACCTTTTTGAAGAGTTCATAGAAAAAAGTGAGTTAAGTGTTTGTGGTTTCAGCTATGGTGCTATTGCTGCCTTAGAGTATACACTTACTTCTCTAAATGAGAGTAGAAGGGTTGACAGGCTACAGCTCTTCTCCCCTGCATTTTTTCAAACAAAAGAGCATAAGTTTAAAAGAGTACAACTAATGAGTTACAAGAAGAGTAAATTACTCTACTTAAAGAGTTTTCTCAAAAGTTGCTTTGCTCCTTATGAGATGAAAATAGTAGAGCAAAATGAGGGTACATACTCAGAGTTAGAAGAATTACTACATTATGAATGGCCTGAAGATAAACTTCGTTTTTTACTCAAGGAAGGTGTTCGTATTGAGGTCTATTTAGGTGGTGCAGATCAGATTATTGATGTCTCTGCTGCGTACGATTTTTTTAAAGAGTTTGCAACGGTTACCTACATAAAAGATGCAAACCATTTTTTACAATTACAATAAACATATAAAGGAGATTTTATGAGTGAAATTAAAATAGGTGTTATTACTGCTAGTGACAGAGCAAGTAAGGGAATTTATGAAGATATTAGTGGTGTAGCTATTCAAGATACTATGAAAGAGTATTTAACAAGTGAATTTGAGATTGTTTACAGATGTATTCCTGATGAGCAAGATGTTCTTGAGTCAACTATGAAAGAGCTTTGTGATGATGAGAATTGTTGCTTAGTCGTAACTACAGGGGGAACTGGTCCAGCACTACGTGATGTGACTCCAGAAGCTACAGAGAATGTCTGTGAGAAGATGATGCCAGGCTTTGGTGAACTTATGCGTCAAGTAAGTCTGCAGTATGTTCCAACAGCAATTCTTTCTCGTCAAACAGCGGGTATAAGAGGAAAATCACTCATTATTAACCTTCCTGGAAAGCCAAAATCTATTCGTGAGTGTTTAGATGCAGTTTTTCCAGCAGTACCTTACTGCATAGACCTCATTGAAGGACCATTTTTAGAGGTAAACGAAGAGGTTATTAAAGCTTTTCGACCAAAAGCGAAGTAGGAGTATAATTCTACTTCTATGCTTTTATAGAAGTAGAAAAATACTGCTTTTTACAGAGCTAGACTTATTTCATTGACTTTAAAGCTACATCGATGTTTAATGCACCTTTCTCTGTAGATTTTTTAAAACTCCCAAACTATTGAAAAAGTTGTATTTGAAGTTGAAAAGAAATTATTAAGTAAGTTTTAAAATGCTATGTAGTTACTGTATATTCAAGCTTATATTCTAAGGACTCAATAACTCTTTTCAAAGCATTTTCTACCTCATTTTTTTTACCATCTTTAACATGCTTTACTTTCATATGACAATACATATCACTATATCCACCAAAAGGCTTCATTGGAAAAATATCATAACCTTTTAAATCATCAAAAACCTCTCTACAACGATAGCCAACATCTTGCCCATTTAAACTTACTTTATAATATCTAGCCAAAATTAAATTCCTTCATACTTAATATTATAGATAGTATATCATTTAATAATAGTTGTAGTACTTTTAATTTAAATGTTTCCACGTCGTGTGTTTACTAAATAGTTGAAAATCAAATAATATATTATCAAGCAAATCATAAATTTTATTTGAATTTCTTAATCCACCACAGAATTCTGGTTCTGTTGCAATAGTCATTCCTTCCATCCTTTCAAAAATCCATTGCATAAATTCTGAATTTATATCTAGCAAAGACAATATATCTTTCTCATTCATTAGAGTTAAATCCTCTCCACCTCCACAAGAGTCTTCACTTTCAGTAAAGTAGTCTAGGTCAATATCAAAGTAAATTTCATTAATACTATTTTGTAAAAGTTCTTGATACAGGTCTTCTTTAGTTTCAAAGCATCTAATCTTATGTTCATTTCCCCAATGGTCAGTGTAAGTTTCATCATCACTACCATCTTGTTTACATAAAACATATATATCTCCAATTAAATTTAAATATACTGCTGATAATATATGTCCATCGTTTAGTGGATTTAATTTATCCCAAGAAAAATAAGCCACTTCTTTATAGCTATCCAAATTTAAACTTATTAAGTCTTGCTTTTCTATATTACAAGGAGCACATAAATCTCTATGCCAATCAATAGTTATAAGGGCTGGTGCTTTAAGTATATTTTCTTCGAGTTTTCTTTTTGTTTTCTTCCACCATTTGAACCAAAAATAAAAAACAAACCTATGGTCTTTTACTAGTCCAATATCTATTGTATTATCAGTTCCATTTGGATGTTCTATTATTTCACAATTAGAATTTGGTAGTCTTAAATATTTGTTATCATTCATTACACACTCCTTTATATCTTATTAATAGTCACTCATAAAATCACTTTTTTTCTCACTTTTTATTTGTTCTTCAATATATAAAATTCGTTTTTCTAAATATTGTTTATGTCTTAGAAAATTTATACTTGAGATATATTCAAGTAGTGATGTATAAAAGTCTTTATCTTTTTGTAAATGTGGTACACAACTACCTGACCACCAAAAACTACTAGGTTCAAGTGAGAGTTTTTCAAAAAGTTCATACGAAGCATTTTTTTGTATAAAATAAGATATAAACTCTTTTCTATTTTCATGTGAAAGTTCACTGATAAATTCAAAAATAAAAACTATTCTATTTTCATCTTCTGAAAATACATCAATATATTTTTTTATTATATAGTCCATGTTATTTTTAATTTCTTCATTATCCTGTCGAAGTGATAAGAAGCTTTTCAATATCTCGCCACCCCTCCATATTTTTTTAGATTTTGAAACATCAAAAATAATTTCTATTATATTCAAAAAAATCTTTTCAAAATCTTCTCTTTCCCAAAATATTTTTAAATCAATATCTATATCATGTGAGCTAATAAACTCTTTTTTTTCAAAAGTTTTATGAATAAACCTTTCTAAAAAAGAACTATCTAAAGTAACAAGTTTATTTAAAGAACTTGAATTATAATCAAAATGATTATTTTTGTTTACACATAATAAATAAGCCTGTTTTAATAATTCTAAATCACTTTTAAAATATATCTCTAAACATTGAGATATGTCCGTATGTGAATTAAAAATTATTGAAATTCCATCTATAAAATATTCATCTTCATTATTAGCTCTATCTATTAAAATTTGAGTAACTTTAATAAAAATATCGGGCGCTACAGATAAATATTTTTTTAAAAATTCTATATTATATGCTATAGATTTTAATTCAGAATTTTTATAAAGATTTAGTATCTCTTTAATATCATTTTTATTAGAAAAATTACTTGGTAGAACTTGAAAAAATCTAAACAACCAAGAGTTTTTTAAATTATAAGAATATTTTTGTAAGAGCTTATAAGTCTGTTCTTTTCCCAGTATCTCAATTAAGTTTATTAAATTGATATTAATATTAAATGGATTAGACAACTCAAGATATTTTTCAAGTACTTGAATATATAGCAACTTATCTTTTTTAGCTAATATCTGAAATAAATCTTCTAAATTATTTTTAAACTTATACTCATCTCTACTCTCATCATTAATAAATACATGACATTTTTCAAATAATCGTTCCCAATCTGGTAAGTTATAACTTTCTATAAATTTTGCCAACCTATCTTTTTTAATTTTATTAATTTCATCCCAATCAGTAGTCTCATCTTCATTTCTAGGATTTTCTGAAGAAATTTTAATTTGGTCTAGCATAATAATCTTTTCTAGCTCACATATTGGATGTTTAAATTTCTTACGAATATCTGATTCATATAAAATATTATGTCTATCAAATCCATCTAAGCACTTATGAACAGCTTTTGCATGTTCATATATGTTAGGTTCGAATTTAGTTAGAATAAAGTGTATAATATTTTCACTATCCCATTGTTCTACTTTAGATACTCCATATCTACAGCCCATTCCAGATGAATAACCTTTAATTAATCTTATAATATCATCTTGATACCTAACATCTACATATAGGATATTCAAGCACTCAAAAATATAGTTTCTAATTTCCTGTAACTGATTTGTCTCTATTAATTTAAAAGTTTGTAATACAAATTGATTATTTCTCCATTTATTATCTTCAAATTCTACTTTAAGAAACTCTTTACATATTTGAATAAATAATTTACAAATAAGTTCATTTTTACCATTATCACAATACTCCCAAACAGTCTTTAATAAAGATTTTTCTTTTTCGTATCCATAACGATAACTTTCATATTTAAAACCATATTCTATAGCTAGTATTTGAAGTATTGCCAATAATTTAGATGGTCTTTTTTCAAAATAATGTAAGATAATTTCAGTAGCGATATTTATAGATTGAGAGGTGTCATATTTAAAAACTACAAGCTGTTCTAATATTTCATCATTTAAAGCATTTGTATTTGTAGTAGCAAAAAAATCAAGAGAGTTTATCTCAACTTTTTCGGTATCAGTACTTTTAATTTTTTTATCAAAGTACAATAAAGTATCTGTTTGTTTTAAATACCAAAAAGTACTCATTACATGATATAAATTTTGTTTACTATTTAAATACTTCTCCCATATTTTATTTACAGGTTCTTGAAGTACACTAATAATATATTTAGAGTCAAAAGTATTTAAAATAGGGTTAAGAATATCTATAAACTTTGATTTATACTGTGGAAAAAAGTTTTCTAAAAAAATATCAATCTTTATTTTTTTATCAACAAATACTATTTTATAAAATAGATATGTAGATAGTATTTGGTCTGATATTTTTACAACTTCATTTTCATATAAATCAAATATTTCAAGATTATGTAGTTCTTCAATATTCTTCCATAAGTCACTTACAGATATACCAAAAATAGTTTCAATTGATTTACTTTGCTCTTGATTGTTTTTATCAATAGTTCTAAAAAATGAGACTATTACTATAGTTAATAAAATGCTGTCTTGATTAAAAACTTCTAAATCTTTTTTTATACTTGAAAAATATTCATCATACAATGATGTGACATCGTACAAAGCGTCTAGGCTGTCTTTTTCTTTTGCTACGGATGAAGCCATTAAAGCTAAACGAGGATTACCTTTTGAAATATTAATAATTCTTTCAAGATAAATAGGATGGCTAATGTTATATTCATTAGCCACAATTTTTTTAATAGAGTCATCACTTAGTACTTGCAAGTCAAATTCAGATAGATTTAATTGTGTAGGTACTATTTGTAATAATTTCCCCTTTGCATAGTCTCTAACTGTAGCAACAATTTTTACATTACCATTCTTGAGTTTTTCTCCATAATATTCTTGTAAAAACTCTAGTGCTGGCTTTATTCTATTTGCATCATCAATAAGAATTAAGAACTGTTTATTATCGATAGTAAAATATGAAATTAAATCATCATAAATATCTGCACCTCTATTTAGAATACCTTTGAAAATAAAATCATTTTTTTTAGAATATTCTTTACAAACTTCAAGTGCTAACTTTGTTTTTCCAATACCTGCAATACCTGTTATCAATACAATCGCTGAATTTTCAATATCTGTATATAAGCTTTCAAGCTCTTTTTCTCTACATAAAAGTGTAGTGTCTAGTGAGGTGGAAAATTTATTTGAATTGTAGTTTTTAATAAAATCATCATAGTCTAATATTTGCCCTGTATCAATTGATATACTCAGGAAATCTTTTGCTATACTTGGATATCTACTAAATAGTTCATTTGCAATTGTTGAATTTCCTAAAATAATGCAATCAATATTATATTCACTACATTTATCTTTTAGATTTTTTATTTCATCAGGAGCTAAATCAGAATTACAAGCCAATATAATTTTTTTAATATTTTTTATTGGAATGCCAGTTTTATCTTTATCAAAACATTTATCTAAATCATCTAAAAACTTATTTTTAATGTTAGATTTTTGAGTGGTATATTCTATAAATGTATATTTGCCATTTTCTAAAATCACATAACTATCAGGTGTTCCTTTTGTTGGCTTATCTTCTCCTAGTTTAGTACCATTTGAAACAATATGATATGAATATGCTTTTGATAAATAAGAATCTACAAGTTTATGAAAGTTTGTAGCATCTATATTTTGTAATGATTTTTCTATTTGATTAATTTTAGACATTCTTTTCCTTTATTTATTGGTAAATAAACTATACTGGGATGTCCCCTACAAACTAGATAATTACTAATACAGTAAAAACTTACGTCTTTAAAGACTCTTCATTATATCTTTTTCAAACTCATTTGGTGAAATATAATCTAAAGAATTGTGTCGTTTTTTGAATTGTAGAACATTTCTATATATTCAAATGTTTTTGATGCAGTTATATCTCCAGTTAAAATATCTGTTTTCTAACAAGCTATTACTTGAGTGTTTTTAAGATATATTGTTCAATGATGCCCTGTTGACCAACCTACAATCTTTCCACTATATAGATTAATAACAATATATCCATCCTTTATGAGTTCTAATATAAAATATTGGTGTAAATAATTTATATTATCTATTAACTGGTCCAGCCTCTGAGTAAGGTTTTCGTTTATTAGTGCCTACTCCATAGAGATTAGCCTCACTTATTAGTCTAGCAACATACTTCTTTTTGATATGAATACCTCATTGTTTTAAATCTTTATGAATATTTCTCTCTTCTGTAACTCTTTTGAGCTCTTTTTAGAGTTTCTTTATCTCTATTTGAGATTCATTTGATATTTTATATTTTTGAATTGCTGGAGGGGACTCTAATCTTTTTATTAATTTTTCAGTGAATCTGGATGAACTCCTAATCTTTTTGAAGTATCTGTGATACTCTAAGCATTCTTTGTAACTTATTTTTCCACTTCAATTCGAAACACTTCACAACAAACTACTCTTGCAATTTTTTAATCCTATTAGACCTCATAATATCTTCATATTATTTTATCTAAATGATTGCATTAATTATTGTCTAGTTTATAGGGGATATTCCATAATTTTATTGTTATTATTAATAATCTTTTTATAAAAGATACCATATG
>Ga0256843_1000795_pt1 | contig 26047 bp, 27 predicted proteins | sample AlvinellametaG_FD_191572 | JGI IMG/M metagenome (GOLD analysis project Ga0256843, IMG submission 191572) | Pompeii worm associated microbial communities from hydrothermal vent at the East Pacific Rise, Pacific Ocean - Alvinella | ecosystem: Host-associated > Annelida > Integument > Unclassified ... | reverse complement strand
CTCCAAGTTTTTCGCTAAAATCAATAATTGAAGCATAAGTTTGAAGTTTTTGAGGTACCAAACTAATCCAGCATTTTTTGTCGCTTTCAATATGAGTATCTTTAACGATAAAAGTGGTGTTTGGTGCTATAACTTGTCTATTAAGAGGCATATTTTCATCATAAGCAGGAATGTTTTTTAAATCATGGTTTATATTAAATATCTCCCACAAGAGTGGTTTTAGACCCTCAGGTTTTAATTCAACGGGAGCAAATCTGTTTGCTTCAAGTATTCCCCTTAAATTGATTTTATAATCAATTAGTTTCATTTTGTCTTTTGACTTAATTGAAACAAACAGTCTGTGATTTTTTAAAGTTGTAGTCATACTTTTTGTAATAGTTTCTTTGGTCTTTTGATAATACATATCAGCAGTTGCGTTTATAAGTTCTCTTAGTAATTCCTCATCTCTTACTAAATGCCTGTTTCTCCAATTTTCTACAATGCCGACTATATTTGGAGAGCCGTATAGCATAAATTGAATAAATACATCTTCAGGAAGTTTATTTAGCATTTCTTCCATTGCCTGTGCGGTATTTATTCCCATTCTAAGTCTTGGTGCACATTCAAAAACAATTCCAAAAGTATTGTCATTGTTTACATACACTCCCTCATCTTCATCATAAAAAGCATAAGGCAAAAAATCCCCAAGCCTATATCTTTTAAAGACACTATTCCATATATCAACAGGCAGTGAAACTATGTCTTTTAACGGCTCTTTAAGATTATCAGCTATTTTCTTAACAGGATTTCTCATTTAATATCCTTTGTTAATTGTAAATACTTTTTCATTTTTATTAGCTTTTTGATTTAAAACAAACTCCCCGTCTTTAACTTTTACCCACACCACTTGCGTATCGTGGTAAATTCCATCATCGCTCACATAAGGAAATATTGTCATTTCGGCAAATCGTGGTGGAATGTATAAAGGTGCGTTATTTTTAAGTCTTATCTTTTCTTTTAGAGCTTCTTTTTTGTATTTTTTAGCAAATAGAGCATTATTTTTTAGTAAAATTTTTTTTGCTTCTTTTACATCTACTACTTTATCATCATATCTTGCTATTTTTTCTGTTTTATTTTCTTTTTTTTCTTGCTTAACAAATTCCTCTATTACTTTTAGGTTTTTATCTTTTGACAAAGTCTTAGGTTTTTGCTGAGGTTGAGGCTCTATTGTCGCACATCCGGCAAAAAGTCCGGCAATTATTCCAAGAACTATAACTCTTTTCATTTTTCTTCTCCTTTGTTTTTATATACAAGAGCAGTGTAGTTTGATGAAATATATCCTTTATCTATCTTATACCAAATAGTATTTCCATCTAGCGTTGCCCCCTTAATTTCTACTAAATTATCTTGTTTTAATATGCCTATTATTCTTGATTTTAAGTCAGGTTTTTCTCTTATATTAAGTTTTAAAGCTGTAACTCTTGCAAAAAAAGTCTTGTTTTTATCATTGTGTTTTATTTTATTAGTGTTTAGTTTGTCATTTAGTTTAAAAATCATTTGAGTATTGATTTTAGAAGTAGTTTTAAGTTTATCTATTTCTTTTTTAAGTGTTTTATTTTCATTAATCAATTTTACAACTGCTATTTCTAAAAGTTTAACTCTTCTGTCTATATCAGCACCAAATAAAAAAGTCATACCAAGAACCATCCAAACTGCTATTAGTTTTCTCATCTTACCTCCTTACATTCTTCGCATACTAAGCTTTTATGAATGTATCCGTCTTTTACCTTTATCCAAGCCCCTTTAATATAATAAGCGTAAAGCTCTTGATTTTTATGTGCCACTTTCACTATTTTTGCCTGGCAACTTGGCTCTTTTCTTATATTTGCATTTAACACACATACTCTAACATTTCTATTTAAAGTTTTTATACTCATTCCATTTATGGTATGAGTGCTATTGTATTCTTTTATTATCTTAACCTCAACGGGATTTTTTAGTTCATTATAAGAGATTGCCTCTATTATGTTTTTAAGTTCTTTATTTTCTTTTAAAATCTTATAATCTATCTGTTTAGTTTTTTTTACAGTTGCTTTATAAAATTTTTTTGATAAGTTTAAATTATCACTTTCTAAATACACATCTGACACTCTCTTGCATATATGCACATTACTTCCACCTTGACACATAAAATTATCGTGGTATGGCATTACACTACAACCCGTGAGGATTAAAGTTATTGCACTTCCTAAAAGTATCTTATTTTTCATCTCTATCCCTTTTAATCCATTTTTCTATTTCCGGTATGTTTGCCCCGTCTATTTTTGCTACGGCTTTATTTTCTTTAGTATCTATTACAAATAGGGTAGGTGTTCCTCTTATGCCAAGTTTTTTAGCAAGAGCTTCTGTTTTTTTCAAGGTATTTTTTGCTTCTTTAGTAATTGTTACATTTAGGTCCTTATTAGTTTTTTCAATAGTTTTAATTGCTTCTAATTTATTTTTACTTGATAGAATTTGTAAAGCCCATTTTTTAGCATTTTTATGAAAATATAAAGGCATATAATTTATATAAAAACTAATATTGGGTTTTGTTTTTTTAAGGTATTTATCAACTCTTCTGCAATATGGACATTCCGGGTCGGTAAATATTACAAATGCATATCTTTTACTCCCTTTTCCAAAATCTATTTTAAAACTATGCTTTATCAGTTCATTTACATTTAGTTTAGATAAAATCTTTTGATTAACCTCATTCATCCAAGCCATTCTGTCTTGGTTTGTTAGATTTATACCTCTGTTTGTATAAATCTCTCCAAACACTATAAGTCTTTTATAAGGATAAACATATATAACATTTCCATTCTCTAAAAACACTTCATAAAGTCCGTCAATTTGAGTATGTTTTATTTTTGCTATTTTAGTTTTAGGGATTATCGCTTGAACTAAATCTTTTTCAATATTTGTTATTAAAGAAGCATTTAGACTTAATACTGCCATTAAAGATAACATTACTTTTTTAATCATTTTTTACCTTTCTTAAGAAATTCAATAGGTTTTAGTTTTACAGGTTCTAATGTTATTACGTCAATTCTTCTACCTGCACTAATTTCAATTACAGGTGCAACTTGGTCTGCCATTTTAAGATAGAAATCAGCCAACTTTTCTGCTGCCTTTCCAGCCCCTCCGTAAGCTCCTGCTTGAAAGGCTTTTTGAGGGTCTATAGTTGATGTAGTTCCCGTTGGAGATACTGATACAATAGTATTACTTTGTTTAAATGCTTCTGCTACCCCTTGTAAAAATCCAGCTATTAAACTTCTTGCTATTAAAGCTCCTTGTTTTGTAACAACTCTTCCTCTAAGTCCAACCTTTCCGTCTTCTCCATACACTGCACCTTTAAATGGAGTATCGATGTGGTATCCGTCTTTTGTAACACAACTAAGCGTAGTTACTCTAATGTATGCTCTCTCACTACTTAAATCTCCATATCCCTCTCCAAGGAAAAAGCAGCCTTGAATATCCTCTCTCCAATCGTTAGGCAAAAAAGATACATCAGTAACTTTCATCAGCACAGGCAACGGATTATTTTTAGCCCTTGCCATTGTCGGAGCGTCCATTCCACCAAGTAAAATTACTCTTGAAATAGTACCGGTTGGAAGCATATTTACCGGTTTTATCTCTTCGTTTTTCTTTTTAGGTTTAGGATGCTCTAATATTTTGTTATATATAAGAGCATCTTTAATAGGTTCTTCTTTTATTATTATTTTTTTCTTTAAAACAGGTACTTTACCAAATTTTGTTAGTCCAACTTCTTGTGGAGTTTTTGGGCTAGGTGGAAGAGGGTAATTTTTATATAAATTGTTATAATTAGATGGATTAGGTAAAATAGGTTTGTTGTTTTGATTTATTTTTAAATTTTGTGAGTGATTTTGTGTAGGTTGTTTATTTTGTTTCATTTCGATTATCATCTTTTTAAGGGTATCTATTTCTTTTCTTAGTTCTTTATTTTGTTGTATTACTTCTCGCACTTTTTGATTTGAGATTTCTACTTGTGGTGCGATTTGCCCTATCCATTTTGTTTTTACAGCTTCATCTTTATTTACTATTTTAAATTGTCCAATGTTCTCTTTTTTATCTTTATTATCATCTCCAAGTAATAACATTAAAAACATCAGTATTGCAAATAATCCAACTCCTATAACAATCACATTCATCTTTTGAGATTTTTCCGCCTCAGCCGGATTTTTCCCATCCACACTAAAAAACTTTAAGAATTTCTCAAGCATTTTTATTTCCTTTTCTCAATTATTACTACCTTAGCACTTGAAAAAGGAAGTAAATAATTTACATCGTTATCATAAAAAATAGAAAGTGCCACAGGAGGAGTTTTTGCAAGGTTGTATAAAATTTTAGGATTTAACTTATAAGGTTTATCGCTTTTATTTTTTACTTCATATACGCTTACTTTATAAATTACTCCCTCATATACAGATTTTAAAGTTGTAGTGAAAGTCTTATCCTGATAAACTATCCTGTTTTTTACAAAAACCTTATATCCAAAAGGTGCTTGATTATTTAATACCGCTTTTGTGAGTTTAGATAAAGTTTTAATGTAGCTATCTTCAGTTTCATATTTAATTACCTCTTTTGCTTTTGAAGCAAAATCATTTACGATAATAGTCTGAGGTTTAATGTTTTTTGGATGAAAAACAAATGAATAAGTCTTATTTTGAGTAATAAAATAAACTTCCGTAGGTTCTGCTTTATATTCAAGTTTTGTTTTCCCTATAGGTTTAAGAGAATTAGGATTTGCATTTCCTACAATCTGTTCAAACTTTTGTTTTCTTACAACCTGATATTTTAAAAAGGCTTGATTGTTTACTATTTTAATAATAAGTCCTTTTTCTTTTGAGTAGGCTACATCTAAAATCTTACTTGGCAATACAACTCTATTAACTGATTTTTTTGCAATATTTACTTTAATAAGCCCGTGAGGATTATTTATAATAGTTACTGCAAAAGCATTAACAATTAAAGCTAAAACTAAAATTATTTTTTTCATTTTTTCTCCTTAACGAGTAGTGATACTATCCAAAATCTGCCTTGTTTAACTTTGTATCCGATTGTTAGCTCAACCTGTCTTGAATTAACTATTTTATTTCCGATTATGTCTTTTAAAATGCCTGTTACTTTGATAGTTCCTTTTTTTGAAACATCAATAGAAGATGGATAAAACACTCTTGCTATATCATTGTCAATAATGTATTGCACTTGCTCATAAAGCATTTTTTTTACTATCCCGTAAAACTTTGGCTCTACATAAGTTAAGATATTTTCCACAGAAGTTTTTGCAGTGTTTTTGTCAATATCAAACAAATAAAACGCTACAAACTGACCCATTTGTTCAAGGTAACTTTTTGAAACTTTACTTCCTGCAACCCAAAAAGGTTTAGTAACTTTTGGAGGTAAAACTACAACTTTTTGATTATTTACCTTATCGGAAAGTAGTATCCCCTCATACACAATTACACCCGATAAAATTAAAGTTACAATTCTAAAAGTCCAATTCTCATATATATATTTATCGAGTTTAAATTTGTATTTTTTCCAAAGCATAATCAACCTTTTTTTATTTGATTTTATCAAAAAAAATAAGGAGAATTAAAGAGAAAAGAGGTAATTTTATAAAGATTTTTTTAAAATTTGATAGTTAAAAAAACTATCCTCCCACAAACACTCTCATATAACTTGGAGGTAAAGTTTTTGGCTGTTTAAGCCCGATAGTGTAAAGTATGTGCCAAAAAAATCCTTTAACTTTTGAGTTTTTTATTTTGTCATAAGTTACTGCACTTAAAATTCCTGCGGCAAAAAAAATCATAAAAGGAATAAAGTCTTTTGTAAGCATTAAAGCAAGTCCAAAGAATGTGGAGAAGATAATAAATGTATCAACTTCCCAACTTAAAAAGTAAGGTTTGCTATCAAGAAATTCGTAGTTTTTAACATAAACATCATCGAATGTAAGCATTTTAGACTCCTAAGATAAAAGTAAAAAAGAGGGAGTTAGAAAGTAGCCCCTGCCATTTTTTCGATGATTGTTCCTGCATTGAAAGTTAAAACTGCAAATCCAAGCATTATGAAAAATTGCAGGATAGATTGTGTTGCCCTCAGAAGCCCGATAAAGAAAAAAGTAATCGCAATTATTCTGTGCACATAACCATCGTTTAACCATCCTTCAATGGTATTCCAAACACCTTGAACACCTAAATTGTCCTCCGTTCCTGCAAACGAAAGCACAGGCATAATCATTACTGCATAGAAAAATGCTTTGATTTTTTTCATAGTTTCTCCTTTGTTTTAAAATAAAGTTCCGCTTAAATTATAACAAAAATTTTTATTTTTTTTTCTTTAATTTCGCAAAAAGTATCTCTAAAACTTCGCCAAAAATCTCTAAATCTTCGTTTTTTAAATCAAATTTTTTTTTCAAATTTAAGTAATAATAAGCCTCTATTATTTGTAAATTAGGATATTTTTTTTGTAATTTTTTAAGTCTTTCGTTTCTTTTGTAAGAGTAAAATTTAGTAAGCATTGTTCTATAAATACCTCTTGCTTTACTCACAAAAGGCTTTTCCTTTAACCAAATTATATTTAAGTCATCTTTTAAAAAAGAATACAAGTTTTTTATGTAAATCTTATGCTCTCCAAGAGTTATAAACTTTTTGTAAAAGTTTTTTGTAAGTAAACTTTTTATGACTGACTTTAGCCAATCTTTTTCATTATTTGTCATACTTTTTCCTTTTATTTTTTGCCAAATTATACAAAAAAATCCACTGAAAAAAGAATATACTAAATTTTAGTATATAAATATTATGAAAAAACTTGATTTTTAAAAAAAGTGTATTAAAATTAGTAGTATAAAATATATCATTCAAAATGATATATTGCAAAAAGCAAAATAATAAAATAATATATAAAGTTAAAAAAATCGGAATATATATAACTTTTAATCAAAATCCGATTTTTTTTAAATTTTGTTATAATTGCTAAAAAAAAGGGGTAGCAATGGCAAAATTAATTGAGAAACTAAAAAAAGAGGTTAAAAAGACTAAACCTAAAACTAAAAGCATTTCAATTCATTTAAGAGAGGATTATGTAGAGGCACTTGACATAATCTCAAGTGCGACAGGAAAAACAAGAAGTGAAATAGTAATGGAGGCTATTGACGAAGTTGGACTTACTAATGAAAAGAATTTAGAGTATTTTAAATCAATAATTGAAACTCAAAATCAAGGTAATAATCAAGGAGTTCAAAATGAAAGCAACACTACTCAAACTATATAAATTAGCATTTCCTATTGTAGCATTATGGATAGTGTATGCCTTTATGCACTTAAATGAATTTACTTGGCACTTTTGTGCTGGTGTGATTTCATATGTGTTTGTGGGATATATTTTAGTTGATGGAGAAGGTAATAATGTATATTATGTAAATAATCAAGAAAGTTTTATAAATGATAGTGTAAATAGTTCAGTAGAATGTAATATAACTAATCCAGGATATAGTTTATTAGATTGTAATCCTTTTAATGATACTTATACTAATAGATATTATATTTAATTTAATTACTCCAAAAGGGTTCTAATGAGATTATTTCTTCTCTTTCTTATATTTACTAAATTACTATTTGCTACAAGTTATAACGGAGAAATATTCACTTGGGGGTATGGGGAACTCATTAAAAATATACTTGATAGTATAAGAATGATTGTAAGCAATGGAGGACTTGCAACAATATTTAAAGCAGCTTTTGCAATAGCCTTTTTATTATTTGCTTTTAAAAAAGCAGTTGATGGTAAATCAAGTCCTGTTTGGGAATTTGGTAAAATGATGTTACTTGCTATCTCTGTATGGCAATTATTCTTAAATGCTCCTAATGATGATAAGCATAGATATTTAGTTACCGACAAAGTAACTGGTTCTACTTATGTAGTAGAACAAGTCCCAACAGGTATAGGAGAACCATTAAAAATTATAACTAATTTAGAAGATAGAATTATAGAGGCAATGGAAAAAACTTTTTCTTTGCCAGATAGTATAAGTTATAGAAATAGTGGTTTAGGTTTTCCATTGCAAGACCAAATAGTATTAAGTGATTTATCTTCTCCCGATATATATTTTCAGTTGACATTTAAAGAATTTATTGCAAATTGTACTCTTTATGAAATTCAGGATGGAAGTAAAAGTGTCACTCAACTTATGAATGCAAATAATTTACTTATTGCACTTGACCCGTCTGGAGATACAAGACTAACTAAAGTATATAGCAGTGCGAATCCAGACGGTGAAGTTCAAATGTGTAAAGATGCATACACATATATTAAAGATTATATTCAAGGAACAGAACTTGATAAACAAATAAAGATTGCTTCAGCAAGACTTCATGCAACTGAAACAACATTCTTAGATAGAACTAATACTTTGTCAGGTTTATTTTTTGAAACAGCACAAGATGCAAGGGATTATGTACAACAAAATTTCTTAATAAATATAACAAAAAAAGCATTTAGTTCAATAGCAGCTTCAACAGGTCTTTCAGCTTCACAGCTTGCATATTCAACTGCAGTAGCTCAACATAATATGAATAACAAATTTATAACAAGTGGAATTATTGCAAAAGATTATCTTCCTATTATAAAAGGTGTATTGCTCACAGTTATCGTAGCTTTATCATGGATAATGGCATTACTTACTATTATGTTTACGGACTTTAGGTATATTAAAATGTATATAACTTTACTTTTATGGCTATTTATGTGGTCTCCTATTTTAGTGATACTAAATTATATAGGTGATATGTATATATCAAAAGTATTTTCATCTATTACATCTAATACGGGTCAAGTTTTAACAATGTTTAATTTTAACTTTGTAAATAATAAAGTTGCAACTACTCTTGCTTGGCTTGGTTATTTAGTATGGCTCGTGCCTCCACTTGCATATGCAATAATTAAAGCTTCAGAACATGGATTTGTTTCACTCGCCTCATCTATATCTCAAACGGCAAGTGCAGGTGCTGGGGCAGGGGCAAGTGCAGTTGGTTCTTTAGCTCAACAAACTAACCCATCAATGAGAGTAGGAAACGAAGTAGTAACTGATATGGCAGGTGGTGCTATTCAAGCCCACTCATTAGCTTATGCCTATGGGCATAATTATGATATTAAATCAACGCATACTCAAAATGGTGGAGAAACTGTATCTGCGAATATGGATTACGGTGGAGCAAATGCAAGCGTTACATTTGGTAAATATGGCAATGTAACAGGAGCTTCTTTAACTTCATCAAAATATAATGCTACTATAAATTCAAGTGTAAAAGCTCAAGCACAAAGAGCAGTTGAGGAAGCTAAAAGTCAAGTTGCTACATATTCTAATAAATATGCAGAAAGTATAAGTTCAGGTATTAAAAATAGTATAGATGAAAAAGATAGTTTTAATATTGATACAACAAAAGCTACTACATATGGTGAAAAGGTGGCTTTAAGTAAAGCAATTGTTAATTCGACAGAACATTCATTGCAACATAACAAACAATGGCAACAATATGCTGATGCAATTAATAAGTTAGCTGGACAAGGAAATTTAAGTTTTTCTCTCAAAAAAATAGCTGGAGGTGGATTTAATTTAGAATTTAGTGATGGAAAAGGTCATAGATATTCAATAGGATTATCAGAAACCGAAGCAAAGGCATTTAGAGAACAATTTAGCAAATCAATGGGAAGTGAACTATCTACAAACGAACAAGCAAGAAATGCTTTTACCAAAGTAATGAGTGCAGGCAACTCTAAATATTTTGCTCAATCGGCAAATGAAGCTAAAGAGTTAAACGAAGCATATCAAAGGTTGAAAAACGCTAAGCAAGTATTATCTTATCTTGAAGAGAAAGGCGGTAATGTAGGAAAAAATGTGCTTCCTATGCTACTTAAAGATGAGATTGAAGAAATTAAAAGTAAAAGACCTGATATTTCAAATGAAGAAGTGGTTGAACTTGCTATGAAAAATATTGATACTTATTACCAAAAAGGTATCTTAATGGATGTAATTAAAGATAGAGGATATCTTGATGATATATTTAAAAAAGGCGAAGATGTAAAATCTCAAGTTGATACGCAATCAAAAAAAGTTAATGAAGCAATAGATACAAGCAAAGTTAAAGATAGAGTGAAAGATAAAAATGAACATACAAATGATGAGGTTAAAGAAAATCAAAATAGAATTAATTACGTAGTAAATAAAAATCAATCAAGTCCTGATGATTTAAAAAATAAATTTAATAAATCCACTCAAGATTACAAAACTCCAACAAATATAAAAACTACAACGGAAGAAAAAAGTAAGCTTGATAGTGTAGATACAAAATTAAATAATAGCTTATTAGAAAATTTTTATAATGACCACAAGGCTCAAATATGGGCTGTAGCTGGAGCCGGAGCTTTAATCGTAGGTGCAAAACTTCTTGGTGCTAAGAAAGCCGGTGATTTTACAAAAGCATTTAAAGAAAAATTTGATAAAAATCCTCAGAAAGCAGTAAATGAACTCCAAGAACTTGAGGAAGTAGTAAATAAAAACGGAAATGTAAAAGATTATTTAAAAAAACACGACCCAGAACTTTTAAAACAGCTTGAAAAAGACGGAGTGCAGTTTAATAAAGATGGAAGTTTAAAATTAAAAGAAAAACCTAATATTAAACCAAATGAAGTGGAAGAGTATTTAAAAAGACAAGGATATGATAAAAAGACTATTGAAGCAGTAAAAAGTGAATTATCTAAACCTGAAGTTGCTAAGAAAGTTGAAGAGAGAGGATTCTTTGGTAATCTAAAACAAAATATAGAGCATGTCTTCTCAAAGACTAAAAATTTCTTATCAGGAGCAGGTAAAGTAGGAGTTGGAACATTAATAGAGGGAACATTATTTAATCCTACTTCATTAGGGGGTGGTTATAATGAGCAATTAAGCACTTTTGAAGGTTATAAGAAAGATAATGATATTGTTACCTCAAATGAAGTTTCACTAGTTTTTAATGGAGTAGGGGGATATTCAGATGAATTGCCACATAAGATAAAAAGTTCAATAGAGACTGACGTTAATTATCAAGAATGGGAACAATATGTATCCCAAAACTCAAATCATATGCAAAAAGTATTTAACGCATTAAAGCAACATAAAGATTATTTAACAAATGAACAGATAGAAGCAATTGAAAATGCTTCAACTCCAAAAGAATTAGATAATGTTTTAACTCAAATAGCATTTCCAACTAAAAACGATACTATAACAGCTAATCTGACTCATAATGCTAGTAGCAATGATAATAGTTTGCAAATAAATACTTCAAATGATAGTATTCAAGTTCCAAGTTCCAAGCCACAAAGAGATAATTACGATAATTCAAACAATCAAAAAGATTGGATGATTAATATTCCACAAAGTTTTAAAGGAACTGAAGAAAAATATGCAACTATACATAATAAGTCGTTTAGTAATTGGGAAAATATTTTAGGCGACCAAAAAAGAATTGATTTATATGATAATAATGTTTTAAATAGAAGAATGAAACCTGATATGTTTAATACTGCGGAAGAAAGTAGAGATGCTAGAACTTTAACTGAAATGATGAAAATTGGTTTAGAAAAACCAAAAATAACCTCTCAAGATATGAAAGAAGCTATTTATAATGCTCAAACTAATGAATATCCTTTTAGAAGAAATCCAAGTGATTTTGTACCTTAACCTACTATAATAGGAGAAGCAATGTTAAAAAAAGCTCTTTTATTTATTCCTTTTTTACTTTTAGCAGAGATTAATAATAATTTCTTTACCTCAGGAAATACGGGATGGTTTTTTGGAGATATAAATGAAACTAACGAAACAAATAAAACAAGAGTAACAAGAATTAATCCGTATAATTTAAAAGAACTAATGAAACTCCCGGATGATAAATTTATGCGTTCAATCCCTTTAAACAATCTGGATTTATATTCAGCTGATGATTTTAGCAAGGTATTTAAAAGAGCAAAAGGTATCGCAGTTATGAAACCTACAAGAGACAATGTATATGTAATAAAGAAAATGCAAAAATTTATGACGGACCAAGCGACTAAATTTGCACAAGTGTGGTATTTAGAGACTATAGAAAAACCAAATGAATTAGAATATCCTGAAATTAAATCGGTTACATTTGCAAGAACGACTGCTTATTATAAAAAGAAAAAAGAAACAAAAGAATTTTTTGAAAAACATAAAAATGATATAGGGTTTGTAATTTTTTATAAGCCTGAAGATAAAATGTCAAATATTCGTCAAAAATGGATATATAATAATTTTTTAAAAGAGTATCCTGATTATGATGTGGTATGGATTGATATAACTAAAAGACCTGACTTAGTTAAAAAATTCAATATTAAAGAATTACCTGATAACTTTTATGTGTATAGAAATAAAAAAGGTGAAGCTGTATGGGTTAGGATAAAAGCAGGACTTATGAGTGAAAGTGAGCTTAAAGATAATACAATTTTTACTTTTAAAAACATTATTTCAAAAAAGGATAAATAGCTAACATAAGTGAAAAGTTAAAAAGCTTGCCCAACTTCCGTGAGGTGGTCGGGTGAAGAGGAGGAAAAATGAGGAAGCTATTGTCTATATTGTTATTAATATTTTTTGGAAGTTTGAATTATTGTTTTGCAAATTATATTAATAAAGATTTTGCAAGAAAGTATCTATCAAATGTAAAACAATATGAAAGAGATATAAATGATAGCCATCTAATTGATAGATTACAAAAAACAACCTCATCGTATAAGCTAAAAACTCATCTTGATAAAAATGAAACTAAAAGGTATTCAAAAGACTTTTCTATTGTAAAATCAAGAACTGCCAACACTCAGGCAAAAGAGGTTGATGCCTATTTAAAAAGTGATAAATTTACTCAAAACATAAATGGTATGAAAGAGTATATATTAAGTGATAAAGGTTTTAATTATGAAGCTTACTTAGGTAAATATAAAAAACTTGCCGATGAGGTTATAAAAGGAGAAGTATCTCAAAACAATTTCCTAACCGATAAACAAAAAATCTATGTAGTAATAAGCTCATCAATGCCAAAAGGCACTATTCAAAACTATTTCAAAACTATTCAGCCTGTAAGAACTGATATTATATTTGTAACAAGGGGGTTTATAGGCGATATTAAATATATAAAACCTACACTTAAATGGATGAAAGAGATTTTAACTAAGCCTGAGTGCAGGGAAAAAGACCCAAAAAAGTGTATGTATAGGGTAAATCTTGAAATCAATCCAAAAGTTACCCAGCATTTTAACATTACCGAAGTCCCAGCCGTGATATTCGTTAAAAACTACAACGGCTTTTTAGATAAATACACACCCGTTCCTAAAAAAAGCAATGAAGAAGCATATATAGCTTATGGGGACGCTAATATCATTTATGTACTTGAAAAAATCAACAGGGAAGCAAAAGACAGAAACTTAGCAAAACTCATAAAAGCTATGAGAGGAGGTTTTTATAAGTGAAAAATTAAAAGCGATAAGTGTAAAAATTCAATTATCAACATTAACAAAATTTTTAATTGAGAAAAAAGAGAATTACTTGCAAAATTCCTCTAAAAAATAAAGATTTTTACTTTCTTTTTTGTATAATTTATTAAAAAAAGGAGTGTAAAGAATGGCTAAAATAGGGAAAAAAGAGATAGTTAATCAAATTTCAAACGAGATAACAGATGATACAGGACTGAGTAAAAAAGAGATTGATTTTGTAGTTACCAAACTGCTTGAGAAGATAGTTGAAAATGTAAAGAGTGGAAATAAGGTATCTTTTATAGGATTTGGAACTTTTAAAGAGAAAAAATCTAAAGCAAGAGAGGGTGTTAATCTACAAACAAAAGAAAAAATTAAAATTCCGGCTTTTAAAACAATTTCATTTAAAGCCTCAGATAAATTGAAAGAAACGCTATGACACTCTATATAGTAGAAAAACCAAGCCAAGTTAAAGCCCTTATAGGGGCTTTAAAAAAAGCAGGGATGTATGGAGATGGTGTTGAGGTAAAGCCGTTAGTAGGGCATATTTTAGCACTTAAAGAATTTAAGGACCTTGATGAGGATTTTAGAAAAAAAAGCTGGAATGAGTTAGTAAGAATTAATAAAGTCCCTTTTTTCCCTCAAAATCCATACTCAATAGAACTTAAAAAAATCTCAAACAAAAAAGTCTTTAAAGAAGTTGAAGGAGCTATTAAAAGAGCCGATAAAATAATCCTTGCTACCGACCCTGACAATGAGGGGGTTGTACTTGGTATGGAAGTAATTGAAAAATGCAACGCACTTCACAAAGTTATCGGAATGATAAATATGTCAAAGCTTGATATTTATTCTTTAAGCAAAGAAGTTAAGTCTATTAATAAAATCCCTTATAAAAAAATGTATGACGCAGGGAGAAGCCGTGCAATATTTGATATGCTGTTTGGATTTAATGCAACTATTATGGCTACGGAATACTTAAACAAAGGCAATAATCTATTAAATATCGGAGCTGTTAAACTTCCTACCATTGCAATGGCAGTAAATAGAGATATTGAGTTTGAGAAACATAAAAAAATCCCTTATTATGTGGTAAAAGCTAAAGCAAAAGCTAAAGGCAAAGTGTTTGATGTAATTTTTAGCATAAGAGATAAAGAAAAGATTGATAAAAAAGAAACTGCCAAAAAACTTGCAAATGTTATAAAAGAAAACAATATACTTAAAGTATTTGAATTTAAAGAACAGAATAAAAAAGAAGCACCTCCTAAACCTTATAGCTTAACCGATTTGCAAAACGAAGCTGGTAAAAAATTCAAGCTCACTGCTAAAAAAGTATTAGAACTCGCTCAAAGCCTTTATGAAACTCATAAAGTGCAGTCTTACCCAAGAACTGACAATAACTATTATGCTGAGGGAGAGTATTTACAAGCTCCAAAAATTTTATCATCTCTTGCAAGTGTAGAACAATATAATAAATTTATTTCCAAGTTGGACCTTAACAGCTTGCTTAAAAGAAAAATATTTGACGATAGCAAAGTAACTGCTCATACTGCACTTGCTGCAACTATTGAAGCAAAATTTGAAAACCTAAAAAAATTAAATGAACAAGAAAAAAAAGTATTTCATTTAGTAGCTATTAGATATATTATTCAATTCTTCCCTGACTATGAGTATTTATCTATTAAAGGAAAAGCAAACTATAAAAACATTATTGCCGAATTTAGCGAAAATGTGCCTTTAAAGGCAGGGTATAAAGAAGTTACAGGGGAATTTAAAGAAAAAGAACGCACTATACCTCATCTTGAAGAGAATGATGAAATAGAGATACTTATTGATACGATTGAAATTAAAGAAGAGTTTACAAAAGCAAAACCAAGATTTACCGAAGCAACTCTACTTAAAGCAATGGAGAAAGTAACAAACTATTTTGATGATGAAAAGATAAAAGAGATTCTTAAAGAAAGCGGTATAGGAACTCCTGCGACAAGAGCCGCTATCTTAGAAGATTTAAAAAGACCTGATAAAAGTGGAGAGCCTTATTTTAAAGTAGAAAAAGGAAAAATAATTTCAACTCAAAAAGCCAGAGATTTAATAGCAAGTCTTCCTGAAGATTTAACTTCTCCTATTGTCAGAGCTACATTTGAAGAGAAACTAAAAGCAATAGTAGAAAATAGACTTACTAAAGAAGATTTTTACAAAGAGGCAAAAGAATACATAATTAACGTCTGTGAAGAGATTAAAAAAAGAGGGGAACTTAGGGAGTTAAACAAAAAAACGGGACTGAAATGTCCTTTATGTAGTGGAGAGCTTATAGAAAAACCAAAAGTTTATATGTGTGAAAACGGGAAATACAATCCTAAAACGAAACAGGTTGAGGGGTGTAATTTTTTTGTCCTAAAACAGGGTAAATACATAACACTAAACAAAGAGCAGGTTAAGGATTTATTAGAGGGAAAAGAGATAGAAAACGAAAAGGTAAAAATTAAACTTGATTTGAGTGAGCCTTATTTTATAAAGGCGGAATTTAAAAAAAGAGATGATGAGGTAATTGAAACCCCAAAAACTTACAGATTAGGGGATAAGTTTATATTCAAAACATTTAGAAATAAAAAAATCACTCTTAAACAGGCTGAGAAGATTTTAAAAGGAGATAAAGTAACTTTATCTCTAAAAAGCAAAGAGGGCAAACCCTATAAAATGAAAGTTTGGTATGTAGAAAATGGCAAAATTGATGGAGAATTTGTAAAGGATAAAAAATGAAATATTTAGCGACTATTTTAATTGCTATTGCTGTAACTCTTGGTGGGCTGGTAGCCTACCAAAGGTTTCTTTTGCCTCAAAAGATAAAAAAAATTTATGTAGTTGATACGGATAAAATAATAAAACTTGAAAAAGAAAAAATTCTTTTATCGGCAAGAAATAAGGATAAACGGGCTTTTGAGGAAGCATTAAATATAGATAAAAAATTTCAAAAAGCTATTAATTATATAGCTAAAAGAGATAATGCAATAATTTATCCAAAAAAGGCTATTTTAGCTGGGTATGATAAAGATATTACTAATGAAGTATTTATTTTAGTAGGAGAAATTAAATGAAAGAAATTATGAGAAATTTAAAAAGCAATCCAGATTTTCAAAGAAAATTTTTGTTAGGACTTAGTGGAGCAACTTTTGGTATAATAATTACATATGTATATTTTCCTAAAATTCCTTATCGTATAGGACTTATTAATACACCAAGTGTTTATGAAAAAGTTGTAGTTTATGAATTGAGAAATCCGTTGAACCTAAAAAAAGATAAATTATATGTGTTTAAATTTCCAAAAGATACGCCATACTATAAAAAAGGCGAAATGTTTATTAAATATACAAAATGTTTAGCAGGAGATAAACTTGAAGTTAAAGGACTTAAATATTTTTGTAACGGTAAGTATTTTGGAATGGCTCTTACACACGACAGCAAAGGAAAGTCTATTAAACATTTTGTGTATAACGGAATTATTCCTAAAGGTAAAGTCTTTATGTTTGCTCCTCACCCAAAAAGTTATGATAGTAGATATTGGGGGTTTTTGAATAAAAAAGAAATAATAGGAGAAGTAAAATGGAAAATATTAGATTGGTAAAAAAAATAGTTGTTTTGAATTTTTTTTTCACTATCACTTTATATGCTGGAGGGCTTGCTGATTACATTAGAGATAATCTTGATGGTTCTATTATTTCAACTAATGCAGGATATTATAAAACTCAAGTTGGTGGTTATTGGACTGCAGGAAGTTATAAAGTAAGATGGGATTTAAGTGGAGCTAATATTAATTTGTTTCATGCAGAAGCTCCGTCTTTTAATGTTGGATGTAATGGAGTTGATGCTACTTTTGGTTCTTTCTCATATCTCGGTACACATTTAGTAGATAAATTAAAAAAAATTTCTTCAGTCTCATTAGCTATGGCATTTCAAATGGCACTTATGACTTTGTGTGAGCAGTGTAACACAATTATGACTAACTTGGAAAAGATTGCTGATTCTTTAAATAATTTTAATCTCAATGCTTGTCAGGCTTCAAAAGCACTTGCAAGAAAAATGTGTAATTCAATAACAAGACTTGGAGGAGCGAAAGATGCTTCTGATTGTAGGGCTAATTCAAAAGAAGACCCTCGCTGGGGTTTTACAAAAGCACTTGAAAGCTGGTCTAATGCTTTTTCTTCTCTTGGTAAAGAAGGATTTCATAATACGCTTGGTCATGGAAGTGTGTTAAACAAAATTTCTGAAACTTATGAAATCTCATTTATGGATAAAGATGAATTTATAGCAATTATGAGAGCTTTGCTTGGGGATATATACGGGTTTGATAATTTAACAACAGATAGTTCAGGAGCAGACCAAAGTGATTTTGGTAAATTTCAGTTTTTTTATCCTATATTAAGGCCATCTGATTTTATAGATTTTCTTGCAAATGGAGGAAAGTTGCAAGTAGTCGTGCTCAATCCAAATAAAAACTTAGATAATTATCTGCCGGTTTATCCAACTACCACTTATCCTATTGACTTTACAAGTGCAAAATCAAAAACAGGAATAACATTGGCTTATATTAGTATGGATACTGACAAAGCCTTTGTACCTATGTTTAAGGCAAAGATTGCTTCCATTATTGATAAAATTAAAACTCATACTCCACTTACTACTGATGATTTAAATTTTATAAATTCAATGCCTTTTCCACTATATAGGTATGCAAATGTTGAAGCAAGCTTACAAACACAAATTACTGATGATGTTGCAGAATATCTTGCGTATAAAAGTATAAGAGCATTTGCTCAGAGTTATTTTAAGCAATTAATGAAAGCTTCCGGGTCTCTTTTACAAAACCCGGATTTTGCAAAAACAATGAATAAAACTGTTTCAAAATGGACTAAAAATATTGTAACTCAATACAGAAACTTAATTATGCTTCTTGATAAAGAGTTAGCTTCAAAAGAAAAGTCTATTGAGCAAACTGAAGTTTTAATAGAAAGATATAAAAAATTAGAAAACCAAATGATTAAATACTCTCCTATCTGGGCAAGTACTGAATTATAAAGGTAAAGAAGCAAGAATGAAAAAAAAATTATTTTTGATATTAATTATATTAATATTTAGTGCTTATGCAGAACAAAATAGTTATTGGGATAAAGGTGTAGACAGTGCAAATACTCTTTTAGGGGATATAAAAAATAATCTTGATACAAGAATTAATAATCCTATTACAGGTGGGCAAATGCTTTATAGTTATGATAATAACTCAAGTATAGAAGCTTCTATTACTTGTGCAGAAGAAAAATCTATTATGAGAATAACTTATTCAGTCACGAATGGGGGAGATATTGATTTAGCAATAAATGAGGACCTAGACTTAAATGGAAATTATGACACTAATTTTTATATTTATGGAATAAGTGGCATATGTACTAATGGAATTATTAAATGTGACAGGGGAACTTGGAATAATTGTAAGTATTATTATTTGAACTTTGATGGGAGTAATATAACTTATTCTTTAAATAGGAATTTATCTGGATGTTATTGTATAAATAATTCCTGTGGAAGTTTATCGTCTACCTCTCAGAGCAAGGTATTAAGTGATATAGCTGGAGTGATTGCAAATTTAATAAGAAATAAATATTACATAGTTTCGAATGTAGAATTAGATATTCCATACGCTTATATTAAAGGAAAGAATGTAAATTGTGGTGGAGTGGCAGTGCCTGTGGGGATGGATGAGAGTGATTTGCAGACTAAAACCGAAGAAGCTAAGTTAAATGGATTAAGTGATAGTAATAGTACTTATTATGTGGTTAACGAAACAACGCAAAATATTAATAATAATCCCCTTGATAGTTCTTACACAAGTGACTTAAAAACAAAATCTTCCGAAATTTCTAATAGTGCTAATTGGGATGAAAGCTCAGGGATTTATAGTTATGAAGATAATGGAACAAATGTAAGTGGAAGTATGTTTGTAAAAAATCCCGATGAGGTAAAATACTGCGAAATTGAATATCAAGAAAATTCTCCTGATGTGTTTGCTGATGAAAGCAATAGAGAAAATTCTACCTCATCAAGTGAAGTTAAAAAAACAAAAATTATTGAATGTCAGAAAGATAGTAGCGGTAATTGGATTTGTCCTGTGGAAGCAGGGGAGAGTATTAAGCACGATTGTGGGAATATTAATGATTTTGGAGAGGTTGCAGGAGCATTTAGCTCAATAAATGACGCTGTGAATGACTTTACTTGCTCGACAAATTAAGTATAAGGATTTTGGAATGCTTGGAAAAGTAGTAAAAAACAGAAATTTTGGTTTTGTAATAGTTCTTTTATTTATTTTATTTGGGATGGTTATTTATTTTAGAGATAACTTTTTTAATAAAACTATTGAATTGTTTGGAGGGAATTGTAAATTAACAGAATTAATCTTTAAAAAATTGAATTTATCAGAAAAAATAACTAAAGACAATTATCAAGAAAACCTTGAAAAGTTTTTTACAAGCAATTATGCCAGAGAATATTCAGAAAATCTTTTAAGAGCAATAATAATGTTACATTATTCTATAAAAACTAACACCTACCCTAAAACAAACGGAAAAATGTCATATGATATTTTTAAACCTTTAGAAAGGTTATGAAGATGATAAAAAAGTTAGCTTGGTTACTTGGAAGTTTGATTTCGTATGTTTATGCTCTAAACTGCTCTTCAGTTACCGATATTAAAAAATATAACGGACACTATTATACAATTACCGCTCATAAACTGACTTTTCTTGAAGCTAAACAATTTGCCGAAGCAAACGGAGGCTATCTTGCAATTCCAAATAGTGCCGAAGAGAATAATTTTTTAAAATCCCTTATTCCAACTCCAAAATATGCTTGGATAGGAGTTTATGACCCAAGCTATATGAGTAATTATTGCTATGAGGGGGGAAGTTGTTTATATGATGATAGCAGATTTGTAGATATAAAAGGCAATGCTTTAATATACACTAATTGGGCTAATAATCAACCCGATAATTTAGTAAAGAGTTATGATATTCTTAATGGAAAACAGCTTGTATCTCCTCTTGGAGAGCATTGGGTGGCAATGTCAAGTATTGATGGCAAATGGGGAGATTTTGGAAATCACGCGGACGAATATAATAATCCTGTAAAATTTTATGCACTGATTGAGTTTGAGAGTATGCCCGAATGTTATACTCCTCCAAGCGATGTTACCGACGAGTTTGGGGAAACTCCTAAATGTAATACGCAAATATATGATAATACTACGGAAGTAGTAAGTCCCGGACAAACTTATGACTGTCTTCAAGACCCGAACGGAGAATATTATTGCCCTGTTGCACTTGCTCCTTGCGGGGAAGAATGGGATTATACCGATAGTTATGTGGTAGAACATACGGGGGTAGTTAGGGATTATGCAGATAAGATAATAGAAACGTCTTATGTGTATTCTACACCCGAAATTACATATAATTTAAATTCAAGTTTAGGAGGAACAATAACAAATAATAATCAAAAAATACTGATAGGTTATCGTGATGAGTATGCAACTGTTAAATATTATCTAAAAATGAATACAAATGGAGATTTGTATTCAATTATAGAAACTCCTTTTTTTACATGGTCAAGATTAGTTGATGATACGGGTATATTAATTTCTACTGTTGCATACAGAAGTCCTTATAATAGTTATACTACTTATTATAATGTATATTTAAAAAAAATAGGAAACGATTATTATATAAGAAGTTATTATATAACAAATGCAGGTGTTTTTATTTCAGGTTATGTAAAATTACAAAACAACGTATTAGTTAATAGATATTATACAGCATTTGGTGTTATTTCTCATTATTTGAGTTTAGGAGAAGCAAATTATATATGTCCTGATGATTATACATTAACCCAAGACGGAGAATGCTATAAAACACAGACAGTAGCAGTATGCCCTACCGGCTACACAGACAACGGCTCAAATTGTTATAAAGATATATCATACACTTATTATCAATATCTATGCGAAAGTGACCCAAACGAATATGGAGAAGATTATGAGCCTATTGACCCGGGATTAACTACTTGCACTAAAACCGACCCTGATACTTCAAGTATAAATGATACAACTCTTGATGACAGCTGTAATTCTTCAACTCCGCCACCAAATAATTGCAAAAGAGAGAATTTTGTTTGTAAAGAAGCCCCTGATAGAAAATGCGTATATGTAGATAATAAGTGGCAATGTTCTCCATTTCCTTGCATAGGTGAAGGAGCAGGGGATTATAATATTACTACGGATGATACGCCGGTAGGAATAAATGACGCAAACAATAACGGTTGGAATAGTGATGGGACTTGTTCGGGACAATTATATATATTTAATGGAAAAGATATGAGATGTAGAAGCGATGACGCATTTTTTGAACTTACAGGAGGTGGGTGCTGTGATAAAGACAAAGTATTTTTAGGATTAGTTGAGTGTAAGGAAGATGAAAAAATCCTTGCACGAAAAAACGATAATGGAATGTGTCATTACATTGGAGAGTACTGTTCTAAAAAGTTAGATTTAAAAGTAAAAACAATATGTGTTCAACATAAAAAAACTTACTGCTGTTTTAATTCAAAGTTAGCAAGAATTATAAATGAACAAGGAAGGCCACAGCTTAGCAAAGATTGGGGGAGTGCCGATAGCCCAAATTGTCGTGGATTTACGCCTGAGGAGTTTCAAAAGTTAGATTTTTCAAAAATGGATTTAAGTGAGTTTTATAATGATTTAAGTCAAAGTGTTTCAAGCAGTGTTTTAACTAATATGACTAACTATATACAAAATAGCATTGAAAATCAGTTAAGCACGGTTACTACGCCTTAATATTCTAAACCCCTCGAAATCGAGGGGGTTAAAACTTGGATTATCAAGTTCTTAAAACCCCACTCACTCCATTTATGGTTTGAAACTCAGCATTGCCTCTCTTTTAGCTTTTTCACTTGCTTTTGCATAATATTTTGAAGTAATTGCAATGCTTGAGTGCCCTAAAATTTCTTTTATAGTTTCAAGATTAATATTCTCTTCTACCAGCATTGACGCTAAAGTGTGTCTGTATATATGAAGTCCTGATTTTTTAGGATTAAATATATGCACCTTTTTTAAAATATTCTTATTGTAAAGAAAGAGGGTAATGTAACTTAATTTTCCTCCATCTTTTTTAGAAAAAAGATACTCTGATTTTACAGGTTTTAGCTCTTTTAGCTTCTTTAAATACTCAATAAATACCTCATCAAGATATATAAATCTCTCTTTATTTCCTTTACCCTCTATTTTAACTCTTACAAACTCGTTATTTACAATATCAACATTTTCCTCTTTAATATTAATACACTCACTCGCTCTCATTCCCGTAAAAACTATAAAAGCAAAACATAGAGCATTTTTGTATCTATCATAGTTTTTGGACTTATCCAAAAAATCAAAGAGATATTTTTTTATTCTCTCAATCTCATCTCTTGTAAAGGTTATTATCTCTTTTTTATCTTCCTTAATAGTCAGTTTCTCAATAGGGTAGATGAGGTCTATTTCACTTATATTATTTTCGCTTATGAATTTAAAAAAATGTTTGATTACCTTTAAATATAAAATTATTGAATTTTTTGATAATCCACGATTTTTTAATTTTTCAAGAAATTGCAATACAAAGTATTTGTTTAAATCTAAAATTCTTAGATTTTCTAAGGAATTTTCACTTTTAACAAATTCAATAAACTCCTCAATTATATTTTTATAAACTCTTTTGGTATTCAAAGAACTATGTAAAACTTCTAACTCGGAGAAAAAGAGTTTTTTAAATTTTTCTAAAATTTCCACAATATCTTGATTTTTATCAATTTCCATTTTTGCCCTTTTATTGATTTTTTTAAAATTAAAAATATTTTATATATTGAAAAATTTAATCTAAAAACATCTTATTTGGTTAAAAAGCCACTTACTATACTAAGTTAGTTACAATTATACTAAAAATACAAAAATAACAATTAGTTATATTTGTAGTTTTTTAAGTATTTTACCCCTTTTTTTTAAAAAAGTTCACTATATGCCTTTTGAGTTATATTTGTAGTTTGTTTTTATGTTAAAATATTTTGAAAATAAAAATTTCTCAAATGAAAGGATTTTCAAAATGGAAAATATGCATGAAAGAGAAGAATTTAAAAAAGAAAATAAAGTCTATAAAGAGCCAAATGAGATAAATGAAAAAATTAAGGATATTGAAGAAAAGTTAGAAATCGCAAAAAAGCAAAATACACAAAGGTTGTGTATTCCATTTACTGTGGAAGAGATGAAAAAGTTAGAAATCGCATTTAATTATCGTTATGACCTTAATAAAAAAACACAAATTGCCTCTCTTCTCAAAAAGAGAATAGAAAAAGAGGTTGAAGAAATACTTAAAGAGATGAAAGATAATTTTTTTGAGTAAAGGTAGAAAATGGCAATTAGAATGAGTATATCAAGTGCAAAACGGCTTGGATTTTCCATTAGGGTATGTGTTTGATAAAAGCTCAAAAGTCCCAATTCCTGTATTAGAAAAGGCTAAAAGGAAAGTAAAAAGAAAAAAGAGAAGCAAAAGCAGGATAGAGTTGATAGAAGAGGGAGTAATTTGCAAATTAGATTTAAAGGAGTGTTTATGATGAAAATATCAATAGAAAACTTTAAAAACTCATTCATCCCTATAAAGGATAATTATGTATTAGAGATTAAAACGGGTAAAACTTATGTAGCAAATTATCTTGATGATACTAATGAAGTCTTATTATTAGAACCAGAAAATTATGAAAAAAACATTGAAAAATTATCTAAAAAAGCAACTAAACGGCTTGAAGAATTATTTTGGGATTTTGTATAATTAATATTGCATAAGCAGCCCTCCTTTTTGGAATTAGAAAGCTTTTAAGAAAATTGAAAGGAGTTAGAAAAAATGACAAAAAAAACGAAAAATGTTAGACAAAACAACTTAAATGAAAAATTAGCAAAATTTAGAGAGAAAAAAATCCAACTTGTAAGGGAAAATCAAGACAATTCTATCGTGTATGTGTTTCAATCTCCTGTAATTAGAGAAAGATTTTCAAAAATCAGCAGAGAAGCAGTATCTATCAAAGAAGCTACGATAGATTTATGGGGTTATCTATTAGATGATGAAGATAAAAATACAGTTGAAGAAAAATTTAGCGAAGTGTTGGAACTTGCGAAAAAAGTTACTGAGTTGTCAAAAGAATTTGGAGAGTTTGACTATACAGCACTTATGGCTAAAAGTGCAGGGGAGAAGTTAAGAACTATCCAAAGAGAAGATAGCCCGTTAGTTGAGGTATTTGTTCCAAATTCGAACGATGAAGACATTTTATATGAAGCATTGTTTAGAATAGACACATTTGATACAAAAGCTAAAAGAAGTGAAAAAGCAAATGAGTGGATTACTCTTTTAAAAGAGTATGAAACGGCACTTAAAGACTTAAAAGAGAGTGCATTTAAAATCTTTAAAGAAAAAATAAGAGCTAAACACTTAACTCCGTATGGCGGGATAAGATTTGAGTTTAAAAAATGGGTAAAAACTCAAGAAGAGGCACAGGATTAATTCCTATTTGCCCTCATTTTCCTCATTATCCGGCTCCATCAAAAAAACTGTGTAAATCCTAAAATAAGTTGTTAAAATAAGAATAATTAAGAAAGGATTTACACATGGGAATTTTGAATCTTGAAGAATACAAAAGAAGACTTGAATCAGGAAATCCGGTAACAATTGAAGAGCTTGAAAATGAATTAAAAGTTTTAATCAAAGAGATGATTGAGGCTGCAACCCAAAGTGAGCTTACTTCCCATTTGGGCTATGAAAAGAATAAAAAATCAGATACCGATAATTACAGAAACGGTTATTCCAAAAAGAGCTTAAAATCCAAATATGGAGAGATTGAAGTAAATATTCCAAGAGACAGAAATTCAACGTTTGAGCCAAAGTTAGTAAAAAAGAGACAAAGACTGTTGGATGGAACGGAAGATTTGATTTTATCCTTATACGCAAAAGGAATGAGTGTAAAAGATATACAACACCATCTTGATGATTTATACGGATATGAACTTTCAACCGAAACAATTTCAAACATTACCGAGAAAATATTAGAAAAAGCAATAGAATGGCAAAATAGACCCTTAGAGCCGATTTATCCGATTATTTTTATGGATGCCACAGTATTGAAAATAAAAATTGAAAGAGCTATAAAAAATACAGCCTGTTATATAATGCTCGGAATTAACCTTGAAGGCAAAAAAGACATTTTAGGCATATGGATAGCCGAAGAGAATGAAACTTCCAAATACTGGTTATCAATTCTTAATGAAATAAAAAACAGAGGCGTAGAAGATGTTTTAATATTTTCAATAGACGGACTAAACGGATTTAACGAAGCTATAAAAGCGGTATATCCG
>Ga0256843_1000794_pt1 | contig 26078 bp, 23 predicted proteins | sample AlvinellametaG_FD_191572 | JGI IMG/M metagenome (GOLD analysis project Ga0256843, IMG submission 191572) | Pompeii worm associated microbial communities from hydrothermal vent at the East Pacific Rise, Pacific Ocean - Alvinella | ecosystem: Host-associated > Annelida > Integument > Unclassified ... | reverse complement strand
TTTAAATTATTTTTAATAAAATATTTTCTTAAAAATTCAATTTTTTTCTTAAAAATTTCTTTCTGATTATCATCTAATTTTAAATTGATATAATCATACAACTCTTCAATATTTTTATTTAAAAAATCTTCTTTTAAAAATTTAACATAAACTCAATTCTCAATTTCAAATCTTAAAAAAGAATCATTATTTTGAACTAAATTGTTATCTATAAATCTAATAGGTGTAAATGATAAAAATTCTTCTGTTTTTTTATCAGTAACATAAATAATATTTCATTTTAAAGATTGTACAAATTCTTCTATATCATAATCTCTCATATCATTAACATCATAAGGATTTTTTACATATATTTTCTCTCAAGAAAATCATACAATAGTTACTAAATGACTTCCCCTTTCTATTTTATCATCTATATCTCATCTAAAATCAACACTCACCATAAATATTCAGCTACTTTTAAAAGCACTTAAAAATTCATAAAAATTTTCTTTATTTTTAAAATTCTTATTATAAACTTTTCATGTTAATCATTCATTTCTAGCTAATTCCAAAATAGCATAATTATTCCAACCTGTTTCTTTTGTAAAATATTTATATGTTTTTTCTTCTCATGTATTTAAATCTAAAAATACATAATCCTTTTTTGATAATTTTGGAATATCATTTGAATCAAAAGGAACTCAATAATGATTCATTGAAAAATTTAAACAACTAACAGCACAACTTCTCTTTCTCCAATACTCAGGATCCTCTAAAATATCTAAAGTTTTTTGACAAACATTAGGTACTCAAACAATTTCTTCTCATACATGATTAATTGATTCAAATTTTTGTTTTTCACACATTTGATTTATAATTATTTTATTTAATAATATATAATTAATTTATACACTTTTTTTATATTTTTTCAATTAAATAATTATTATCATACAAAAAGCCTATTGCTTTTTTTCTAACATTTTTAAAGTCATACAAAGTATGAGCATCAGAATTTATATAAATCTTATTTGTATTTTTAAGTAAATAATCTAGTTTCTTCAAATTTGACTTTCATCTTTCTAAAACTTTTGCATTAAATTCTAATCAAATATTATATTCATTAGCTACTTCAACCAATTTTTCTATATCATAATATTCTCAAAAATCAGCAAAACTACATGGATGTCATATAAATTTTATTTTATCGTGATATTTTTTTATAGCATTAATCGTTCATTTAGTAACTGTTTCAGGATCAGATTCATAAATACTTGAATGTGCCGACAAAATAATAAAATCTGACTCTTTTCATTGTATATCGAAACATACATCTCAGTCTTCATTTAATAAATCTCATTCAACTCAAAAAATAACATTTACATCATTATAAACGTTTTTCCAATTTCTAAGTGAGTAACGAGCAGTAGATCAAGCTGAAATATTATTTTTTTTTCTAAATCTATCAATAGAAACCTGAGAATGATCAGTTATAGCTATTTCTTTCATTCAGATTTGTCATGCAAATTGTACCAACTCATTTATAGTTGGTATTCAATCAGAAAAACTTGAAGTATGCATATGATAATCTCTATTATCTAAATTTACTATTCTATCTTTTAATGGTTTCATGTTATTATTTTCTTAAATAAATTATTTTTTTATTTTCAAATATTCAAATTTCTTTCATATATTTTGAATATATTTTTCTAGCAATCTCATTATTTTTATCAGTGTATAGATAAAAATTTTTATCTTTTGTTATACTCAATAAATTTTCAAAACATTTCTTTCAATATCATTTTCATCTAAATTCAGGATAAATAAAAAAATTTGCTAGCCAATAATTATAATTGTCATCTAATTGAAATATATCTTTTATATCACAACAATTTTTATCTTCTCAATCCTCATTTAATATTAATCAAAATCAAATAATATTATTATCTCCAAAAAACAAATAAGCATTATAAGTTGAATCTATTAAATTTAAATATTCTAATTTATCTAATCAGATTTTAATATTCCATCTTGTAATAATTTCTTTATTTACTCTTATTAATTCATTATATAATTCTTTATTATAACTATCATTTTCATAAATCTTTTTTATTTTCATATATTAATACTTAACTAAACTAACTATTTTTTTATCATCGAATTTTTCTCTTCAATTCAAAAATCAAAGTTCTATTACAAAATTTAAACTTTCAACGGTTCATCATAATTTTTCTACTAAATCAATTGCTGCCTTTGCAGTTCATCATGTAGCTAGTAAGTCATCAACGATAGCAACTTTATCTCAAAAATTAATGGTACTTTTTTGTATTTCAAAAGTATTACTACCATATTCTAAATCATAATCTATACTTTCACATTCACCTGGTAATTTTCATTTTTTTCTAAGCATAATAAATGGTAATTTCATTTTATAAGCTAAAATACTACCAAAAATAAAACCTCTAGCATCAAGTCATACTATTTTTGTAATTCACATATTTTGAATTTCAAATGAATTAATAACGAAATCTAATGCTTTATTATTCTCCAAAATTGGGCTCATATCCTTAAAACTAATTCCTTCTTTTGGAAAATCTTGTATTTCATTTATATAATCTTTTAAATTCATATTTTTTATATTACTTAATTAAATTATCATAATTAACCCACAAAAGTGCATCTAAATGAAGTTCAGGAATATTTAGTTTTTTACTTAAATCTAAATAAAATTTTCATATATCCTCATATTCTCATTTATATTTTTCAAATAATGCTATCAAACGAGAATCAATTGGTACATTAATTTCCTCTGGAAAATAATTAATCTTCTTAAAAATATTTCTAGCTCAATAACTAAACATTTTTACAGCAAATACTATAGTCTTTGCATCTTTTTTTTGCTTCATTATTTTAGATAAATCATTTCTCAAATCTAACATATTTTCATAATACTTTTCTTGATTTAATATTAAATCATTTATAAAGATAGTTAATTTATCTAATCTTTTTATTTTTGTATCTATAAATCTTTTATTATTTTTAGATTGTTTTATAAATACTCATAACTCTATTAATAAATTATTTTTATTAATTTTTTTATTAGAGAAATAATAAGAAAATTCTTCCCAATAATCCTCTCATTTTCATGAAAGTTGATAACAAATAAGTGAATTTGAAATAATTAATGCTAAATATAAATCTCTATCATTTATATGATTATATAAATGATATAAAGCTTTATATTGCCTATCAGACTCTTCAATTTTTACAGCATCGTTTATAGAGTATTTTTTCAATTTATTATATAATTCTTTCATCTATTAAATTAATTAATTACTAACATTATATTAATCATTTTAAAAAATTAAACAATAAAAAGACCTGCTAAAAAGCAGGTCATATAAAATCATTTAAGATCATCTATTAAATCACAATGACATAATATTACCTTAAATGTATTTGTTTCAAATGGAAGATTAGTAAAATGACGTGTAAACGTAATCTCTACTTCTCTTTTACAAACACCTAATTCAATAGATTTTTTAAAATCCTCAAAAGAAGATTGCATTGAAGCAGATGTAAACGAAATAGGATCGTAAAAGTCGATATTTTTTTTCTTATTTTTAGAAAATAAAAGACCGAAATCCTTATGAATCGTATTTAAATCATCACCTACTTTTACAGTAAAACTATCATCAAGCATTTGATCAATTGAATAAGTCTTTTTCCAAGTATTATTCCAGAAATCAGTATAATCATCAACAATTTTGAATTCTGGTCCCCAAAAATCTGTTTTAAACTCTATAGTTCTATCTCCTACTATATCTACATTGATATAATCTCCAGGAAACAACTGTTTTTCAGTTTTTATAAAACCAGTTACACCTATTTGTGTGGAAACTATGTAACCACCTTTTCTATACATTAGTACAATAGCATTATTTTTTGGCATAATTACTCTCCTTCTAGTCTTTCTGTTTTTATTTTTGCACAGAATACTATTATCTAAATAAAAAAATAATTGTCAATAGTTTATGTAGTTCAAATAAAAAGAACCTATAAAAAGGTTCTTTATTTAAATATTACCCATCCTTTCTATAAGTTATTGAATTTGCAACAATTAGTTCAATCAACTCATCAAGAATAGGTTTAACTTTAGAGTTTAACTCTATAGCTATTTTTCTTTGATTACCATCCTCAATTCTTTCAACATTTTTATCATATAAAGACGCATAATGATAATAAGTAAAAAGAATTTGATTTTTTTCAAACAAAGTTAATTTTTTTCTTTTTGATAATGCTTCTAAGCTAAAATTATCTAAAAAGAAAACTCCTTTTTCAAAATCATTTAAATCTCTTCTATAATTTTGAATTAACTCTTTTCTTAATTGATCATCTCTTAATCTATTATTAAAAGGATAAAGTATAGATAAAAGTTCTGAATCTATATCATTAATATCAAATGAAGTAGATAATATAATAGAACGAGAATTTTCTTGAAAAATTCTAATACTCCATTTATCAATACAATGATATTTTGCAATAACCTTCAATGGTTTAATTTTATTTGTGACCAATCTTCTTCCCGAAAAACTACCTGTATGTTTTTGTAATATACTCTCAATTTCTCTTTTTTGAGATAATTTATATACCTCAAAAAGAATAACTGATGTTTCATCTAATTTTTCATTTAAAACATTAGAATAAGCCTTAAATATTTGAAAAATAACCTCTACTGGTAAATGTAGATTAGTAATATACTGTTTCATTTTTTCACCTCCTCAAGTGAATTTGTTTTTGTTTGTAAAATAATTATCTAAATAAAAAGATATTTGTCAAACAAATACCTTTTATTCTTCTATTTCATTTCAAATATCTTTATAAACACCATAAAAATACTCTACAAATTCTCTTATTTCAATATTCTTTGGTAAATAATAACCTTTTTCTTTAATAGTATAAGCATCTAGAAAGTTTCAAGCATCTTTTTTTTCTAAATAAATATTAATAAGTTTTTTATAATGTTTTATATAATTTTCTTTTAAAAAATTATATTTTACAGTATCAAAATCTAGCTCTATTTTTTTATCTTTATTTACTTTTATAATTCATGAAGAAAACATTATATCTAAATGAATAAGACTTTCACAATAATATGGTTCTATTTCATTTACTTCCCTATATTTTAAAAGATTTATACATCTAATAATATGATGAATAATTAAATCTTTTTGTAAACTAGGTGCTAAGCTTTCATTCATAAAATACATAACTAAACCTCCTGTTGTAGCTTTAAATTCTTCAATATTTTTAAATACTCATGTTTTTTTATTCATTAAAACCTCTGTATCTAAATCAAGCCAAAGTGTATGACCATATTCGTGCCCTATTGTTTCTATATCATATATTTTATAAAAGATTTTATCATCTCAAAAAAGACTTTTTCTATAATCACTAAGTAAACTTTCTTCAAAAATAACTGATTGTAGTTTCATCTTTGGTTCATTTCTTTTATTTGCTAAAACCATCTCAGGAAAAGCAAATATTTTTTTTCATTCTGCCTTACTTATTACTTCATCATTTGGAACTACTTGAGCAGAAAAAAGACCTGTTAGTTCTGAAGAATAATAAAGTACAGGTGAAGTTAAATATAATTGTACTCTTTTTTGATTAGCTAAAGAAAATTCATAACTAGAGTTATATTTTTCTCTTCATATTTCATCATAAATATTTTCATACATTGATTCTATACTTTCACCAACATCACTTTCAAAAACAGTATTTAATACTCTCAAATCCCATTCTGGAGCAACTGATTTTCTATATTTATCTTCATAAAATTCTAAAGGATGACTGATTTGAAAAGGAGTTTTTATTTTCATCCATTTTTTATCTACTATTGACCATTTTTCTACTAAATTATCAACGTTTGTTTCTAAAAATGCCTCTCTTATAGCTTTCAAATAATCTATATAGTATTCTTTAGCATTGTATATTTCATCCTCTAAACTAGATAACTTAATAATAAAACTATCTAATTGTTCAACAATATCTTTAACTTCATTTTCAAATACTTCAAAATAACTTTTAGAAACATATTTTCAATCTTCTAAAACTAAAGCAGAATAAGATCTATCAGCCAGTTCTCAATTATGACCTTTGTCAAAAAGATTATTTTTATTTAAAAAATCTATTATTTTATCTGAATCCTTATCAAAATTATCTTCTAAATTTTTATTTACATTATAGATAATATAATTTCTCCATGGTAAGAAAAAATCATTAAAAGCAAGTCATACATTTGCAACTCATTTAAAAATCTCAAGATAAAAAGAAGTAAGTAATCCTTTAGATTCAATAACTGTAATAATAACAGCTTGTATTTCACTATGATAATCTGCAACAAATTTATAAGACAAATCTATTTTTTTTCTTTTTTCAGATTCTGATAAATCAGTTTTTTCTAAATATAATTCTAAAGCATTTTCATGTAAACCTACTATCCTAGAATAAGCTGAATATCTAGCCTCTTCATTATCTTCAAGTCAAACATATGCTATGAATTCATTTAATATTTCTCTTTCTCTACACTCTTCTTTTACTCATTTTAATGTATCAGCTAAGCTTTTTTGTAAATTGTTATAAAGCTTTATTATTTCTTTTATATTATTTTCTAATTGCTCTTTATTCATATTTAATTAATTTTATTATAAATAATATTACCCTGCTAATTTATCATCGGCAACAAAATATTTTGGATCTTCTGATATATTTACTTCTACAATTTGATCAGCATTTTTTATTAATTTAATACAATCAGAAGAAAGATGAATTAAATGTAATTTTTTTCACTCTTTTTTATATTTTTCTGTAATATTATTAATAGCTTCTATAGCAGAGTGATCCATCACTCTAGAATTTGCAAAATCTATTACTACTTCTTTTGTATCATTTTTTACATCAAATATTTCTTTAAATTTTGAAATAGATGCAAAAAATAATGGTCAATCTAATTTATATTTAGTTATTTTTCAATTAATAGTTTTAATAGCTGATATTTCTTGAGATTTTTGCCAAGCAAATACAAGTGCTGATATAATCACTCAACTAACAACAGCAAGTGCTAAATTATGTGAAAAAGCTGTAATTAATGTAACAGAAACAATAACAAAAGCATCACTTCTAGGTATCTTATTAAGCATTTTAATAGTTGGCCAAGCAAATGTACCTATTACCACCATAAACATTAATCAAACAAGTGCTGCAAGTGGTATTTGCATAATTAACGCTGTACCAAAAACAACAAATAATATTAAAAATATTGATGCTGAAATACCTGATAATCTTTTTCTTCAACCATTAGATATATTAATCATTGATTGTCATATCATTGCACAACCTCACATTGAACCAAAAAATCAACAAGTCATATTTGCTATTCATTGTCAGATAGCTTCTTTATTTGCTTTTCATCTAGTATTAGTTATCTCATCAATTAAAGTCAAAGTCATAAGACTTTCTGTTAATCAAATAATTGCCAAAATTAATGAATAAGGAAAAACTATTTTTAAGACTTCCATAAAGTTATCAGTAATATTTGGAATATGAAAACTTGGGAAAGCTCACTGTAAAGTAGAAAATCAATTTTGTGCTAAATAAGTAGCAACCGTTCATGTTTCAGATAATTGAGGAACAAAAATAACTAATAATGTAACAATAACTATTCATGCTAGACCTGAAGGAATAACCTTAGTAAACTTTGGTAAAAAATGAATAATTGCCATAGTTAAAAATACTAACAAAAGCATTATAATCATAGCTGTTCAAGATAACCATTCTCAAGAAGCATCTTGAAACTGTGTCATTTGAGCAAGGAATATAATTATTGCTAATCAATTAACAAAACCAAGCATAACTGAATGAGGAATAAGCCTAACTATTTTTCAAAGCTTAAATAATCAAAATAAAACCTGTATAACTCAAGCTAATATTACTGCTACCAATAAATATTCTAATCATTTATCTAAAACAAGAGGTGTCATTACAACAGCCATTGCTCAAGTTGCACCACTAATCATTCAAGGTCTACCTCAAAAAACAGCAGTCATAAGACCCATAATAAAAGCTGCCCATAATCAAACCATTGGATCAACTTTTGCAACAAAAGAAAAAGCAATTGCTTCAGGAATTAAAGCAAGAGCAACTGTAATTCATGATAATAAATCAGACTTAATTTGTCATTTCTTTTTTATATCAATAAAATCATTTTTAACTAAATAATTTAATAAAAACATCTATATTTTTTAAGTAATAAATAAAATAGTTACCTATAGAATAGATAACTATTTTTTTCAAAATAATATTATATAATTTTAACTAAAAGTAAATACAAAAGAAAAAACTTATATAAAATTTTCTTAAAAATCTTATATAAGTTTTAATTCCCCTTTTTTGGTGAGGTGAGCTGGAGTTTAACCAGCCTTATATCAAGGATCACTTGATATAATATTCGAGAACACCTCATTTGCTGTTAATTCAAACTAGAAAAATTATCAGTGATAACACTCTTCATGAGATAATTTTCTAGTTTCCGTTAAAACAGAACGGTTTATAAGATAGTTATAAAAACAGTACAACTAAATACATAAATTACTGAAAAAAGAACAAGGAGTTTACAAATAATTTATGCTAGAACTTTATAATTAAAAAAAACTAAAAGTCAAAAAAAAATTATTTAGACTGTATTATATAAAATCATGTAACAACTCCTGTAGTTTCTGTTCTTAATATCCTATTTCAAAGATGTACCTTTTTAAATCATACTTGTTTAAACACATCTATTTCTTCATCTCAAAAACCACCTTCAGGCCCTACAAATAAATTTATTCATTTACTATAATCTAATTTTAAATCTTTTAATCAAATAGAATTATCATCTTTTGTATGAAAAAGTATATTTTCATTTCAATTAAAATCTTCTAAATTAATATTATCTTCAATTATTAATTCTGGAACTCTTGATCTACCTGACTGCTCAGTAGCTTCAATAATAATTTTATTTAATCTTTCTATTTTATTTGGTGATAATATTAATTTTTGACTTCTTTCTGCCTTAAAAAAATAAAAACCTGTTATTCATACTTCTACTCATTTTTGTAAAATATACTCTATTTTATCTATTTTATTCGGTAAAGCTCATATAATATTTAAATCAAAATCTATTTCACTATTTATCTTTTTTTCTCATTCTTTTTCAAGATAAGCTTCTCTCTTTTCTATAGTCACTATTTTGTAAATAAAATCCTTTTCATCTATACCATTAAAAAAAGCAAATTCATCTCAAGCTTTAGCTCTAAGTACTTTATTTAATTGATTTAATAAATCAGGATTTTTAATAACTATATTATCATCACTTTCTTCCAAATTTGGAAAATAAAATCTTTGCATATTTTAATAAAATTAATAATAAAATAAAAAACCCGCAATGCGAGTTTTATTATCTAGGCATACCATAAAAATCTAAACCTTTTTCATCAACCATTGATTTTGTGATAAAATTTTTCTTTTTACCTTTCACGAAAAAACCTCTTTCATCTAAAATTCCTTGTTCTTTAAGTGATTCTACATTTTTAGTTTTTAATTTTTTCTTTGGAAATTTTTGTTTATTTTGAAGATAATGAGTTCTATCTTTATAAGATTGATTTTTTCTTGCTTGTGGATTTTCATTTCAAATATATACACTATGATCTGCTTTTTTCTTACCTTTTGCTAATTTTCTTGCGGCTGCTTGTTTTTTTACAACACTTGATTTCAATCCGTGACTATTTGCCATAATCTTTTATTTAATATTAAATTTTTAGTATATTACTTATTTATTTCAAAAAATAAAGCTCAAAACTCATTTTTCAGATTTCTCTAAATGATAAGGTCTAAGCTGTATTTTAAATGGAGCGGGGGACGAGGTTTGAACTCGCACACCCAAGGGTTGAAGCCTTAGTACACTCACTCTTTTATGTTACCCCCGCATATATGCCGTTTAATGCTCAAGCATTGTATTTTTTTTAATTAGATAGTCAAATATTTTTTTGTTTTTTTCTAAAAATGTGATAAACTAGATAAAAATAATATTTATTAATAAATAAAAATGTTTGAAATCAATATAGATAAAATAATTACAAACCTATATTCATCAATTATAACAAATATAGAAATATATTTACCCAAAATAATATGAGCTCTTTTAATATTATGAATATGAATAATTATAGCTATTGCTATTCATAAGTTTGTAATGTATCTTTTCAAAAAATTTAAAATAATTGAATTAATAGATAAACTCAATATTGAATTTGAAAATGAACAAGAAGAAAAAGAATCAAACTCTAAAGAAAAGAAAACTGAAAAAGTAAAAACTAAACTTTCAGATAAAATAAAAATTAATGAAATAGTATCTAAAGCAATTTCTTATTATGTATTTTTAGTATTCTTTAGACTATCAATAGTAGTTATATGAATAAAAGAAGTTGAAGATTTCTTAAAAGATTTACTTACTTACCTTCCTAGTTTATTTATAGCAGTTGTTATATGATTTTTCTGAGTAAGATTTGCTAATTTTATATATGATGTAGTATTTCATGCTCTTGATTTAACAAAACAAAAAACAGCTAAAATAATAGCTAGTTGAGCAAAAGTAATTGTTTTATTTTTTACACTTATGGTAGTATTAAGTAAAATCTGAATCGCAACAGAAATAACAAATACTATTCTAATTTGATTTATTTCTATGTTAGCATTAGCTTGATGACTTGCATTTTGATTATGAGGAAAAGATATTGCTCATGAAATACTTGAAAGTTTTAGAAAATAAAAAGAACTAATTTAAAAATTAGTTCTTTTTATTTTATTTGAAATAATCATCATTTTCAATAAATCTCTGTATTATCAGGTGAAGTAATAGCTGGAAATATAATATCACATCTTCTTAATGTAGAAGTAAAATCTAAATAATTATTACATGGACAAGAATTACATACAACATTTCAAAATAAGACATCTCATCATGTATATTCACAACTAGTAGCTAATTGTTTTGGTAAACACACTTTTGTGTCATCTGTACAGATATATCACTCCCTACAATCATTATCAATATCGCATTCTCTTTCTAAAATAGGACATCACTTATTTCTTTCATCTCATATTATAAGAGGACATAAATCTTCACAGTCATTAATTCAATCACTATCTGAATCAAGACTACAATTTTCTCATATTACTTGAATTAAAACAGTTGCGGTAACTTGTCTTCAAGTACTATCTAAAACTGTAAGTAATACTTCATACGTTCACTCTTCCTTAAAAATATTCTCTATATTTTCTCAGTATCAAGTATTTCAATCTCAAAAATCCCAAAAATAACTATAAGGTCAAACTCATCATTCAACTATTCATTCAAAATCAACTAAAAGTGGTCATGTTCAAAAAATTGGTTCAGCATCTATAGAAACCTTTAAATCATTATTTGCTTTAACAACATATATAATACTTGTAGCTTCAGAAGTAAGTCAATTAGAATCTGTACAAATAGTAGTTACTTCATAAGTTCATGCACTTACAAAAGTATGGTTAACATTTATTCAGTTTCATAATGTACCATCTCAATAGTCCCAATTACATGTATATGGACCTTCTCATCAAGCTGGCTTTGCTAATAAATCTACATCTAATGGTCACTCACCATAAACTGGTGTAGCATCTACTTCCAATCAAAAACTTGTATCTGATACACCATCAGCAACATATATAGTTGTTTTTACTTCAGAAGTAAGTCAATTAACATCTGTACATGTAGTAATCACCTCATAAGTTCATGCACTTACAAAAGTATGATTAACATTTATTCAATTTCATAATGTACCATCTCAATAGTCCCAATTACATGTATATGGACCTTCTCATCAATCTGGCTTTGCTAATAAATCAACATCTAGTGGTCACTCACCATAAACTGGTGTAGCATCGACTTCTAATCAAAAACTTGTATCTGATATATTAGAAATGTTTATAGTATTATGAACTTCAGCTGTATTTCAACAATTATCTATAACTCTAAGAAAAACTTGCCAAACTCAATTTGATAAAAAAGTATAATCTTCTATATAATTACCATATTTGATTACCTGAGTTCAATTACTGTTATTATAAAATCTCCGAATATACCCTTCTGGATCTTTTACTCAACTTTCACAAGTAGTATAAAGATTATTTCAAAAGTCATATGTATCAGTCTCATCATTTAAATCAGATAAAGAACAATTAGTATCAGTTGAACTACATTCTTTATCATAAATATTCATCTCTAATGCTAAAGCATTATCTGTTTTTTCAGAACAAGCATTGGCCTTTATTGTAACATATGCTATACGTAAAAAATCTTCTTTTGAAATAGCTTGTTTAGGTCTTAATTTTCAATCTTTTTTTTCTATAATAGTATAAGTTTGTATATTTCCATCTGAATCTACTTCCTTAACTTCATAAGTAAGTGCTTTTGCTAAATCAGGATAAAAACTATAAACACTTCCATCTGGATTTTTAGGATGAACATCTAAAGCTATATCTTCTGTAATTAATCAATTATATATATCTTGTCTAACTGCTTCTGCTTCTTCTATTGTTAGTATTCATGATGCTCTTAATATTACAGCAACTGCTTCTTCTAATGTTATAGTATTTGAAGGACAAAAAGGCTTTTCTCATTCTTTAAAAACTCAATTTTCACAAATTGTTCATGGATGATAACCTGTAACAAATCAACTTTTATTTGCATCTTCTACACAATAAAAATATTTATTTAATTTATTAATATCAAAAAATACCTGACTATTTTTAAATTTATTAATTAAATCAATAGTAGTATTTGGTTGTATACATTTTTTACATGTAACTTCCATAAGAATTCATACAAATTCATCACGATTTAATAAAGCTCTAGGATTAAATCTTCATTCACTATCAGGAAAAATCATTCATCTGTCGTATAATGTTTGAAGTTCATTTAAATATTTATAATCTGAATCAATATCAGTAAAAATATTTTCTACCTTAATATTTCAAGCTTGAGTATTACTTCAAATTAAAAAAGTAGTGAAAAATACACCACATAAAACAAATAATGATATAAGTACTTTTTTAAACATATTTTTTATATTAAACAGCATACATAACTATTCAGGCAGCAACAGAAACATTTAATGATTCCTTTTTCCCTCTCATAGGAATAATAACGATTTCATCAGATAATCAAAGTATTTTTTCATTTACTCAATTTATTTCATTTCACATGACAAGACAAACTTTTTCTTCTTTTTTATTAAATAATTCAGTATATTCTATACTTCTTTCATCTAATTCTACTGAATATATTTTATATCAATCATTTTTTAAATTATTAATAATTTCAAAAGGATCTTTATAATATTCCCAATCAATCCAAGTCTCAGCTCAAAGTGCTGTTTTACTAATATCATTTCTAGGTGGTGTAGGAGAATGACCAGTTAATATCATTTTATCAAATCATGCTCAATCACAATTTCTAAAAATTGCTCAAACATTTTGCATAGATCTAATAGAATCAAGTAGTATTATTTTTGACATTATTTTTATTAATATTAATTATTACTATTTTTATACCCTTTTTTAAGAATTTTTCAAGCAATTTTATTTTTAATTTTAGCTTTTTTATGCTATAATTTATATAAATATTAAATAAATATTAAATAAATGAATTATTACGTTTTATTTTCTCTACTTTTAGCTATTTTTATAGCTTCTTTTGTGATTTTAAAAATTCTTAAAAAAAAGTATGATTACAGAAGAACTCTGAATCTTACTTTTTTAAAAGTAACACTACCCAAAAAAGATTCTGATTTAGATGAAAAAAAAGAAACAACAAAAGATTTTAAAGAAATGATTGGTTTAATGGAACAACTTTATTCTTCTCTAAAATCTATTTATTCTAGAAAAATTCTCAAACAAATCTTAGGTCAAGATTTACTTAGCTTCGAATATATTGCTCATGAATGAGAAATATGATTTTATGTAGTAGTTCCAAAAAATTATAAACATCTAATTGAAAAACAAATAAATTGATTTTATACTGATGCAGTAATAGAAGAAACAACTGAAGTAAATATATTTAAAAATAGAAAATACATTGAATGAACTTATATAAATACAACTAAAGAATTTTTCTTTCCTATCAAAACATATCAAAAACTTGAATCAGACCCTATTAATAATATAACAAATGCTTTTTCTAAATTAGAAGAAGATGAATCAGCTGTTATACAAGTATTATTAAGACCTACAAAAGATGACTGGCAAAATGAATGTACAAAAGCTAGTTCTAAACTTATGAAGGGTAAAAAAACTTGGTTTACACTAAATCCTTTAAAATTATTACTATGATTTTTAGAAATAATTTTTACTAATTCTGATGATGAAAAAAATTCTAATAATGAAGATAATACATCAGCTCTTACACAAGAAAGATCTAAAACAGTAGATGAAAAATGAGATAAAACAGGTTTTGAAACTATTATAAGAGTAATAGCAACTGGTAATAATAAAGCTATGGTTGAAACCGAACTAACTAATATTATTTCAGCATTTACACAATTCAACTATCCTGACTTTAATAAATTTACTAATACCCTAAATCATAATAAAAAATCTTTAATTAAAAATTATATTTACAGATATTTTAAAAAGCCTTTTTATCTTAAAAAGATGATTTTAAATACAGAAGAATTAGCTTCTATATTTCATTTTCCTCATATTAGATATAACACAACTCCTGAAATAAAATGGCAAAACTTTAAAATAGTTAAAGCACCAAATAATATTCCTAAAGAATGATTACTACTATGACATAATATTCATAGATGAGTAAAAAAAGAAATAAGAATGAAAACTGAAGATAGATTCAGACATTTTTATGTAATTGGGCAAACTGGTACCTGAAAATCTAGTATAATGCAAGTAATGGCAAGACAAGATTTTGCTAACTGAGAATGAGTTTGTATTATTGATCCACATGGTGATTTAGCAAGAGATGTTCTTCCTTTTATTCCTAGAGAAAGAGCAGATGATGTAATTATATTTGATCCATCTGATCTAGATAGACCGATGTGACTAAATCTTCTTGAGGCTGATACTCCAGAAGAAAAAGAATTAGTTGCAATGGATGCATTGAATATAATGATAAAATTATTTGGTTCTGAAATATTTGGACCAAGAATACAAGATTACTTTAGAAATGCTGTTCTTACTCTTATGGACTACCCTCAGTGATGAGCAATCACTGATGTAGTAAGACTTTTTACAGATGAAGAATTTCAAAAAGATAGAGTTAGACATGTAAAAAATCCAATAGTAAAAGCATGGTGGGAAACTACTTATGCAAAAATGTGAGATAGAGAAAAAGCTGAAATTATTCCATATTTTGCAGCAAAATTTGGTCAATTTACGACTAATAAAATGATGAGAAATATTATCTGACAAGTAAAATCTAGTTTTGATATTCTCGACATAATGCAAAATAAAAAAATTCTTTTAGTAAACCTTTCTAAATGAAGACTTGGTGATATAAACTCAAAACTTCTTGGTATGATGTTAGTATCAAAAATACAAATGGCCGCTATGAGAAGAGATAAAATACCAAAAGAAGAGAGAGCTGATTTTTTCCTTTATATTGATGAATTCCAAAACTATGTAACTGATAGTATCGAATCAATACTATCAGAAGCTAGAAAATATAGACTTTCTCTAAATATTGCACATCAATATTTATGACAATTAGAACAATCTGATGCACTTACAAAATCTAGTTTAAATTTAAAACAAGCTATTTTTGGTAATGTATGAACTGTAATGAGTTATAAAATCTGACCTGAAGATGGAGAATTCATGGCAAAATATTATGCTCCTACTTTTTCTGAACAAGATTTAGTAAATATGGATAAATTCAAAGCTACAATGAAATTATCAGTTGATAATCAACCAACTACTCCTTTTTCAGTAATCCCAGTAAATCCTTATCTTGAAACATGAGATATAAAACTAGCAAAAGCATATACAGAACTTTCAAGACTAAAATATTGAAGAGATGTAGATTTTGTAAGTAAAGAAATTGAATATAGAATCTGAAGTAAATAAAAAACTGATTTTCACAAATCAGTTTTTTTGTTTAACATTTAAAAATATTCTTTTCAAGAAAATACATATTTTTTTAAATAATTATATTTTTTAGTTATTTCAGAATTATTCTTAGCCATATTTCTAAATTTTTGTGAATGTAAAATATAAAATCTATATGCTTCTGCAAAATCTTCTCAAACATGAAATTTTCAATATTCGGTTATTGCATTATCTTTTTTAAAATAAGGATATTTTGGTTTATATATATCAATAAATCAATAAGCATAATCTATTACATGCCCAAACTCATGAGTAAACAAAACTGAATTCGCATATTTATTTGAAATATAAATATCTGCTCTTTTTTTGTCAAAAGCATAATTTTTTGTAGTAAATCATACTCAAAATCTTGAAACCTTTCTTTCTGAAATAAGGTTTATATATTCTTTCGCATTTAAATATAATTTTTGTAATTGTTCCTTATTATTAAAATCAAACTTTTGAAGTTTATTATCTTTATAAAAATAAATTTCTTTAAAATAATCTCTTGGATTTGAATCTTTTCACCTAATATCCATATTATGAGATGTTAAAAAAATATAACCAAATTCCTTTTTATGAGAATCTGGCATAGAATCAAAATATTTTAAAAAATCTGGATAATCTGTAGTTACGTATAAATTTGGTTTTCTTCATTTTATAAAAACTGAACTATCCTTAAATAATTGAGCATTTTGTTTTACATTTCAATTAATTATAGTATTTTTTCAAATATTAATTTTTCAAGAAAAATTAATATCTCAATTAATTATAACATTATCTCATATAATTATTTCTCATTCAAAAAGTTTTAATGATCAAGAAAAACTAGAATTATTTTCAAATATAATTCTTCAAATTTTAATATTAATATTTCAAATTAATTTTGATTTTTCTGAAATTACCAACTTTGTTTCTTCTCTATTTAAATCTTTATTAATAATTTTTCATTCAAAAACAATAAAATATTTTTGATAGATTTTAGTATATCAAAAATATCAAACTATTAATAATAATAAAATTATCATTGTAATTATTTTTTTCATATTTATTTTTTTTAATATTTCCACCTATAATGTCCTATTATTTTACTAACATTTCTATCCCAGAATACTAACCAATCATCTTCTCTTGGGAAAGGAGAGGCATTGTGTATAATATATGGAACTCACTGTTTATTTCTTTTATCACTTATAATAGCAGTATGACTCCTAGGTTTGTCAAAAATAACAATATCTCATCATTGCCACTCTTTTAAGTTCTCTATATTTCAAGGAATTACTTTTGTTGTTAAAGAAATTGTATTTCTTTTTAAAAAAGTATCTAAATTTGGTACTCTTCTAAAATCAATATTTGGATCAGGCTTTCACTCTACCCTTTTATACTTAAAAATATTATTTTTAATATCATTATCCATTAAAGTCTTTAAATCTATTCAAGCATTTTTTAAAGCTCTCCATACTAGATCAGTACAAACTCATTCATTTTTAGGTGGATAACCTCCAAAATAATAGGCACTTTTATAGTGTGTTTTATTTTTTACTTCATTTCTTGCTCATTGTAAAATATCATCAATATCATTTATTCAATCTTTATCAATGTCTGTAGTTACTATTAATTTTTCTACCTTTAAATAAGAAGCTAAATCTACTCTATAATAAACATAAATTAAAATAATTAATATTATAAAAAAATTAATTAATATTTTTAATAATTTCATATTTTTATTATTTTTTTCTTATAATATATAAAAAACTATGTACTCATAATAAAACTAAAACTATAGATAATAAAACTCAATATTTAATAATATTAAATTTATACCTATACTCCCTTTTTTCAAGTAGTTTCTTTTTTAAATTATCAGTACATTCTTTTATTTTTAATTCATCATTTATCCTTCAGTCATATCAATAATCACAATCATAATTATAATAAAATCTAGAAATATATAAATCATTACTAATATAATTTTTACTTATTATTTCTCTAACTACAAAATAAAAAGAGATACTAGATAAAACTATTAAAATAATTATTGCAATTCAAAGATATATGTTATATAAAGTTATTTTTTTCATTTTTAATCAATATAAATTATAAAATAATGTGGTACTTTAGAACTTCAATAAAATTGTTCCCACTTACTTCAAAGTCAATTATTTTCAAAATATGCAAATTGACTTGAAGGTCATCAATCCATCATAATTATATTATCGCTATTTATTCAATAATTTGAAATAATTTTATCCATTTCTTTTTGAGTTTTATTTTTTACTATAAAAAATACAACATTTTTTGTAGATTTAATTCAAATATATGTTCTTCATATTTTTTCATTTTTTCTCATATCAACATCAGGAGAAAATCATACTATTAATTCTCTATAATTATTATTTTTTAAATAATTATTTTTATATCAATTTAATATTTTAGCATTTCAATCAATATCAATAACAAATGTTCTTTTTTCTATATCATTATCAACATGAGAATTAATTACTTTTCATCAAGATTTTAATGGAAAACTTAAAAATGTAGGACTTTTATTTTGGTCAAAAAACTCTCAATTTATTACTGCCAAACTATAATTATTTATATAAAAATCCCTAGAAAAAGTATTAGGAAACTCATTTGCTTTAAATTTATTAAACCTAAATAATTTTGAATTTTTATTTTCATATTCTATTTTACTAATAATTTTAGTATCTAAAATAGCTGGAATTTGAACAACTCAATTTTTATCAGTATATCATTCAAAAACTTCCTCTTTAACTTTTTTATAAATTGAATTAACTCATCAAAAACTAAGTTTTATAGAATTCAAATCAATATCTAAAATAGATAAATCTCAAGAATTATTTTGATAAAAATCTAACCCTTTAGCCTTTGATATAAGGTTAAATCACTTATATCAATCCTTAAAATCAATACACTTTTCTAATTTATTAATACTTCAATCATCTTCTATATAGTAACTACAAACTCTTTTTTCTTCTATACTATTTTTTATTAAATCATACTCATAAAATATATCAGCAAAACAAACTGATAATTTTCATCATTTGGTTAATCACGAATTACAATAATCTATAGTTTTCTTACTAAAAAATTGATAAATACTAGCAAAGGGTCAAGGAGCACAACCTTCTGCGCATCATAATAAAGATCTTCAATAAATAGAAAAAGGTATTATATTTTTATTTTTTAATCAAAATCATTCTAAAGTAGATTTATTTTTAATATATTCATTTAAATATTTTCATAAAGAAATATCTCAATAATCTCTATCATCATTTATAAATGGTGCCTCTATATATCGTTTATCAAAATATCATTTATAATCAGCTAATTCATAAATATTTAAATCTACATCATATTTGTATATTTCTAAAGTATTATAAATTTTATTTACAAATATATATTTTTTAAAATCATTAGTTCTACAATATTCAATTATTTCTCATTTTCAAAAATCTTTCAATGAAACATTTGAATTAAATTTATTGAAATACTTATCCCTATTATAAAAGTCTTCCTTATTTTTATAATTTGATAAACTATCACAATATGTAAATTTAATATTATTATTCCAATAAATTTTAATTTTATCTTTTACTCTTTCCTTTTTATTTTTTCATGAATAAAATTCATCATCATCAAATTCTCAAAAAACATTTTGAAATTCATCATTAGATATAATGTCATTACCTGAATTACTCATCACTTCTAATGTAGAATTATTTTTAGTACATGAAACTAAAACTATAATAAATATTATAAATATTATTTTTTTCATTGAACCTTAATTAATTTTTTAAAATCACATATATTCTTAAACATCTTAAACAAAAAATACATTTTTAAAATTTATAAATAAAAAAAGTCCAAGTGAGACAAACTCACTTGGGTCTTTATTTTTTATGAAGATGCATTACATGCACCCTCAACAGCGTATGGATCAGATTCAGAAACAGTAGATTCATTATTTGAATATAACAAACCCGTTTCTGTGTCTCTATAAAATGGTAATACCAAATTATTTTCATCAACAAGTCTTAAAACAATGTTTTCCCAATTTTCTTTCTGGATTTTTCTTCTTTTATTTGGATCTACCAAACGAGAAGCAACACTATCTAAGTTTTCTTGACTTGAAAAATGTCTCTTCAAATCAACAACTAACAACTCTCTTTGACCATGATTGGTACTATCAACAATTACATTATCAACAATTACATTATCCATAATTTATTCTCCTCTTTTTCCGAAATGGACACCTTTTATAGTTATTTTAATAATTAAGTCAACTGTTTTTTTAAAAAAAATAAAACAAATAATTAAACTCTTTACAAAAAAGACTTAATCAATAAAATATATTTCGCATTTTTAAATAATAAATATAGTAAAAAAATGGATTTATATAGTGTATTAGAAATAGAAAAAACAGCTACAAATGAAGAGATAAAAAAATCATATAGAAAATTAGCTATGAAATATCATCCTGATAGAAACTGAGGTGATGCTCAAGCTGAAATAAAATTTAAAGAAATAAATGAAGCATACTCAATACTATCTGATGAAAATAAAAGAAAACAATATGATATGTATTGAACTACAAGTTGAGCAGCTGGAGGGTGAAACCCTTTTGGTTGATGATTTGGAGGTTGAGTAGATGTTGACTTATGAGATATATTTGAATCATTCTTTTGATGAGGGATGGGATGATCTTCTAAACAAAGAAGAACAGAATTTAAATGAGAGGACTTAGAACAAATTATTACAATAGACTTAAAAACTAGTATATATTGATGAAAAGAAAAAATTAAATTCAATAAAAAAGAAACTTGTGTAACATGTAATTGAGAAGGTTGATCATGAAAAACATCATGTTCAAAATGTGGTTGATCATGACAAGTTACCTACACTACTCAAAGTATGTTTGGTACAATTCAACAAAGATGAGCATGTGATGAATGTTCTGGAACATGAGAAAAATTTAAAGAAACATGTTCAAATTGTCATTGAGAAAAAAGAAAAGTAGTAAAAAAAGAAATAGAAGTAGATATTCCTGCCGGAATAGATAATTGAATGATTATCAAAATGACATGAGAATGAAATGATTGAGTTTGAACAAAGGCAAGCTGAGACTTATATTTAAAATTTAATGTAAAATTAGAAGAAAAAGGGCTTAAAAGAGACTGAGTTAACCTATATTATGATTTAGAAATAGATGTAATTGAAGCTGTTTTATGAACAACTATTGAAACAAATATTCCTGTTATTTGAAAAAGAAAAATTGAAATAAAAGCATGAACTTCTCATGGTACAATTATTAAAGTTTCTTGAGATTGAGTTAAACATATCGATAGTGATTCTAAATGAGATTTATTTATAAATATATCTATTAAAATACCTAAAAAACTTGGTAAAAAAGAAAGAGAACACTATGAAGCAATAGCTAAAGAAAAGAAAATAAATGTTAATAAAGCCTGAGTATTTGAAAAAATATTTGGATAAAATAAAACTCCTAAAAATATTAGGAGTTTTTTATAAATTAATCAATAATAATGAAACAATTTCAAAAATACATAAGTTATATTTTTATAATATTATTTTTAGCAATTTTTTCTATATATAATTTTGATGAATACGAAAATTTTCATCAAAATAAAATAGAATTACAACAAAGAAATTCTGATTTAAACGAAAAATTAGAAACCTTCGAATTAAAATATATTGAAAAATTAAATGATGTTCAGTTTTATTATACACCAAATAAAGAATTACTAAATAAAATAGTTTTTCTTATAGATCAAGCTGAAAATGAAATATATCTTGAAACATATATGTTAACAGAAAAAAGAATTCAACAATCATTAATAAAAGCTTATAAAAAGTGAGTAAATATAAAAATAATATTAGAAAAAGCTCCCTATAAAGCTTATAATATAAACAATAAAGCTTATGATAAACTAAAAAAAGAATGAATTAATATAAAATGGTCAGATAAGTCTGATTATTCTTTCAATCATTCTAAAATATTATTAATAGATGACTTATCAATAATTTCAACTGGTAATTATTCTTATTCTACATTTACAAAAAATAGAGATTTCTTTATTTTTACTAATGATAAAAATATATATTCTAAGCTAAAAGAAAATTTTAATAATGATTTTAAATGGGATAAAATAAATATATATGATGATAATCTAATATTCTCCCCTAACTCATCAAGAATTAAATTTGAAAAAATGTTTAATTCAGCAAAAAAAGATATAAAAATGTATTTTCAATATACAAAAGATGATAAACTAGTTGATTTATTAATAAAATTGAAAAAAGAAAAAGATATAAAAATATCTATTATTATCCCTAAAACAGCATCAAATGATGAAAATATTTTAAAACTAAAAAAAGCTTGAATTAATATAAAAATATTATCTAAGTATAAAATGCATGCTAAAGCCATTTTAATAGATGAAGAATACTTATTTATATGAAGTATTAATTTTTCAAATTACTCTCTTGATAAAAACAGAGAAGTATGAATTTTATTAAAAAATTCTAAAATAATTAATGATTTTTTATATATTTATAATCAAGATATAAAAAATTCATATTAGCAACTTAAAATCATACTAAATTCTTTACAAATAGCCATTTTTATTATAATATATAATAAATAAATTTATTATATAAATAAATTCAAAAGTGAATCTATTACACAAATCAATATTAATATTAATAACTTCATCAATATTTCTATTTCTTATATTTGCAACATTTATAACAAATAGCATTTCTAGATTTGAAAACCCTTTTTATGAAAATACTAAACAATGATTGTATCAAATAGTAGAAAATAATGATTCATATTCTCTTTCAAATAGAATTAAATCAAATACTTGAGCAGTTTATATAAATAAAATAAATACGTCTGATAAAGTATTTTTTTCTTACTGAGAAGTAAAAACAAATAAATCAAATAATAATATTGAAATAAACATTACACCAGGAGTATATTATTTCCAATTAAAAGAAATAAATACAAAATATACAATATTATGAGAATGATTTCAAATAATCAATGAATGACCTTGAGATATAATTGTAAACAATATAAATCCTAGAAAAATATTTGTATTCTCTATTGATACTATTTCTGAATTAAAATTAAAACATATAAAAACTAATGAAGAAATAACAAGTATATATTTATATCCTCATGAATATTTAATATTTAATAATATTAAAAGTATATTTGTTAAAAATTCTGATTTATTAAAAATAGACCAAACATTTATATTATGATATTTTGATGATAAAATAGAAAATTCTGAAAGGTTTATAAAACTTATTACTAATAGAAGTGATAAATGAATTGATTTTATAAATACAACTTTAGCTTTTTTAAAAAAAGATATAGAGCAAAAAGAAACATATATTAATGAATATATAAATTCTAGCTTTTGAGTATTACCATGAGAAAAAATAATTAATAAATACTTTGATATTTTTATAAATCCAAATAAGAAAAGTATTTATTATAAAAATCTTATTTTAAGAGAAATACATGATTTATTAAAATCAGATAATATAAATTTAAAACTAATTAATGATATTAATAAAAATTATATTTCATTAAATAAAATAGATCAAGAATGAGGAAAACAAATATATGATTTTATAGTTTTTAATTATACAAATATAATTAATACGGATTCATCTATTAATTCAAAAGTTAATTTTTCTAAATTAATAAATAAAATTAACAATAAAACATCTTCTTACTTAACTTCATTAATTTATCTTCAAAAAGTATTCTATAATTTTAATTCAAAAGACTTTTATAAAAATATTAATGAATTTACAAAAAAATATTTTGAAGAATTAAATATTAGTATAAATTGAGAAGAAAAAAATAAATGAAGTATTAACGAAATAAAAGATATTGATTATTTATTATATTTTTTAGAAAATATAATGATAACTTCAAATTCAACATCTACAAATACCCTATGAGATATAGTTAGTATTTTTGATAATTATGTTAATATATCTAATTATTTTTATTCTTATAGTAGTGATGAAATAAAAAGAGTATGACTTTTTACATATTCTAAAATACTTAATAAATTTATAAAACTTATTGATACAAATTATTTTATTATTGATAAAGACACAAATTTATTAAGAATAAAGGAGTGAGTTAATATTAATAAAAAAGATATACTCTTATTAGAAAAAAATATTAATACTATTTTTATATTTTTTAATAATAATAAAATAGTATTAAATACTAAAAGAAGTAATAAAGACAGATTTTTAGAATCTAAACTTTACCCTGATTTAGAAAAAAAATATAAAGAATATTTTTATGCATTAAAAGATTATGATGAATATTTAGCTATATATGATACAAGTAAAAAAGAATTATTAAACACAAATTCAATAAATGAAAAAGAAAATAAAATACTCCTATCTATTGATTCTGCAAAGGAATATTTATTACAATTTAATTGAGTAAAAATTAATAATGCTACAATAAATATAATGGATTATGCTTATTGCTTAGATCCAATAAAAGAAAATGAAAATATAATAGTAGAAACTCCTTATTGTTATAAAATTGATAATATAATTATAGATAGACAAAATGTTTCTTTAATACTATATCCTTTTGAACAAAATAAAATCAGTAATATTATTATTGATTGAAAAATAAAAACTTGAAGTTATAAATTAGACATTATTAAAACTGAATTAGATGAAAAATTAAAAACTATAAAACTAAATAAAGAACCATATATGTTTGAAAACTATTTAGTAAATACTTTTTGAAGAAAGCTAGTATGAACAAATAATAGTAACAATTCTAACAATAATGAAAATATAAAAATAAAACAAGAAGATCCTGTTATAAGAATATTTAAAAGAAATAAATTATTATGAGAATCTTGAGATTTTGCTAATATATATTGATCAATAAATATTATTTATGACAATTTAAATGTTGAAAAGAAATGAGAATCATATAGTATATATATTGATTCTGCATCATTTAGTGTAAAAGAATCTAAAGATAAATGATTTCAATGATTATTTTCATCAGAATATGATTTTTCAAATAAACATAGTTTTATAAATCCAGAATTATTATTATTAGATAAAAAATCTGGAGAACCATTATTATTTTGAAATAAAATAATAATTAATTGAGAATATAAAGTAAATAATATATCTGAATGAATTAAAAATGTACTGTCAAACTATGAAAAAATAAAATATGTAGTTTATCAAATTGTTCAATCATTAAATAATCAAAAAATTGAAATTAATTATAATAAAAACACTAATGAATATAACATAAAAACTAATTATAATTGAAAAGAATTTATTGTAACAATAGTTAATTCAAATATAACTAGAATATATTATAATTGAAATTCAATATTAGATAATAAAATTAATTATCTATCAATTAATAATATTTTAAATAAAATAACTAATTAAATATGGCAAAACAAAAAAAATGAGTAAAAATAATGGCATTTCTAGCATTATTTTGAATTATAATATGAATAGTGTGAACATGAGTACTAGTATTATTTAGCTCTACTAATAATACAACAAATGAGCAAACTCTTTCAGCTGAAGAATATGCTCAGCTACAACAATTACTTGAATCTCAAAGCTGAACAAATATAGATTCTCAAACAGAAATAATTACTGAAACTTTAACTTGAACAACTAAATAAAATGAATTTAAATACTAGAATTACATGACCTGCTTGAGCATGAGTAAACTCTACAGTTGATATTATTGCAGAGCTTTATGCTGAGCTAGGTTATGATTTAAT
>Ga0256843_1000793_pt1 | contig 26103 bp, 27 predicted proteins | sample AlvinellametaG_FD_191572 | JGI IMG/M metagenome (GOLD analysis project Ga0256843, IMG submission 191572) | Pompeii worm associated microbial communities from hydrothermal vent at the East Pacific Rise, Pacific Ocean - Alvinella | ecosystem: Host-associated > Annelida > Integument > Unclassified ... | reverse complement strand
TTGAAAAAGAGGGTGATATCGCTTTTGCGTATGATGGGGATGCAGACAGAATCGCAGTACTGACACATAAGAACAACATCAAAGGTGATATGATGGCGCTTCTTTACTCTATGAAGATGGATAAGCCAACAGTTATAGGCGAGGTAAAATGCTCTCAGGTAATGTATGATGAACTAACACGCAGAGGTGCAAATGCTATCATGTATAAAACAGGGCACTCAAATCTCAAAGTGAAGATGAAAGAGACCAATGCAGACCTTGCGTGTGAAGTGAGTGGGCATATCTTCTTTAAAAATCGCTATTTTGGTTATGATGATGCTATCTATGCGACACTTCGTATGCTTGAGCTTGTAAATGATGGCATTGATCTTGATGCAGAGCTTGAAAAACTTCCAAAAGTCTTCTCAACGGAGGAGATTAAGGTTGAAACAACCGAAGAAGAAAAATTTGCTATAATTAACAAAGTCAAAGAGTTGTTACAAAATCCAGGTGATGATTTTCCAAAAATCGTTGATATTATTGATGTTGATGGTGTTCGTATAAACTTTGAAGATGGCTGGGGACTTGTTCGTGCTTCTAATACAACGCCAGTTTTAGTAACACGCTTTGAATCAACATCAAAAGAACACGCTTTGATGTATGAAAATGCAATAAATGCACTTATTCAAAAGGCAAAACAAAATTTATAAAAAAGAGAAATAGGATGAAAATAGGGGTTTTAATTTTTATTACGATTGCGACAATGTTTGTAGGGTGTGGAGGTGCAACATCAACACAACACAATATCCATCTTTTAGGGGAAAAAAAGGTAGATACAACAACAGTAAATCCTAACTCTATTGCAGTAAAAAGTGCAAAAGAAGCACTTGAGAGAAACAATAAGCTTGAACAAGCAAAGGTAGAAGCTCAGGCAAAAATAGAGATCGCACGAATCGAATCGCAAAATAAACTAAGTATTGCACGAATTGATGCTGATACGAAAAAAACGATAGCAAAAACTGACTATCAAGCACAAATAGAAACATCAAAAATAGATGCACAAACATATAAAGAAAATATGGAATATATTGTTTATATCATTTTTGCTGTAGTTGCTTTAGTTGTTATTATTTTAATAGTATTTTATCTCAATAGCAAGAAAAACAGAGAACTACAAAAAAAGATGCATGAAGAAAAACTCAAGCATGAGCAGTTTTTAAAAGAAAAAGAGCTTGAAGAGCAACGTGTTCATAAACTCTTAGAATTAATTGCAACTGGAAAAGTTGCAAAAAATGTGGAAAAAGAGGTGATCTTGTCTATTTCCAATCCAAAAAAAGATCAAGATATTAAATATATAAATGAAGGGTAATATTTGTTTTACATTACATTGTTTTTGTTATTTTTATATTTTAAAATAGCACGTGTCCATAAAAAAGAGCAAAGGCTTAAGCCTTTAGACTATGCATTGCATATTGCAGTGTTTATTGCAGCTATGATACTTTATATGTATGGGTTTACGCACATATCATTTTTATGGTTATTAGTAAGTACTATTGTGTTTTTTATAGGTGCTGCATTGATGGTAACAGCAGTACAGCTTGGTATTTTTGTTGATGGAAAACCATTACTTGGTATTTCAAAACTTTATAAAATTATGCCATTTTTAGCTGGAATCATTGTATTGTTGTCTTTACAACTTGCATCATTATAAATTAAGGAAAAATTATGAAAACTCACACACTTTTAATGCCACTGGATATGCATCTACATCTTCGTGATGGTTTGATGCTTGAAAATGTAGCACCACTCTCAGCGTATAGTTTCAGTGGTGCTATTGTTATGCCAAATCTTGTGCCACCTGTTACTTCTAAAGAGGATGTACTTGCGTATAAAGAGCGTATCATGGCATCTGTCCCAAATGATTATTTTGAGCCATATATGACACTTTTTTATCAAAACTACTCAAAAGAGTTTTTAGTAGATGTAGCTGATGAGATCAATGCAATAAAACTCTATCCAGCTGGGATCACAACAAACTCAGAAGGTGGTGTGAGTTCATTTGATATTGAACAGATGAGAGAAACACTTGATGCTATGAGTGAATTAGGTATCCCTTTGTGTGTGCATGGCGAGAGTGATGGATTTGTGATGGATCGTGAAGCAGAATTTATGGGTGTATATGAACTTTTAGCACAAAACTTTCCAAAACTTAAAATCATTATGGAACATATCACTACAAAAGAAGCTGTAGCGATGCTTGATAAGTATGACAATCTTTATGCAACTATTACAGTCCATCATCTTCTTTTAACGCTTGATGATGTAATAGGTGGTATGATGATGCCACACCATTTTTGTAAGCCTATTGCAAAACGTCCAGAAGATCTTGATGCACTTTTAAATGTTGCACTTCAAGCGCATCCGAAAGTGATGTTTGGAAGTGATTCAGCACCACACCCACAAAATAAAAAAGAGGCATGTGGTTGTGCTGCTGGTGTATTTACAGCACCTATTGCTTTGCAACTACTTTGTGAAATTTTTGACCAGTATGGAAAACTTGATAATTTACAAGATTTTGTTAGTGATAATGCTCAGCGTATATATGGCATTTGTCCAGAGTTTAAAGAAGTAACATTAGCTCAAAGAGAGTTTGTTGTTCCTGAGAAATATGGTAATGTTGTACCATTGTATGCAGGTGAAATTATTAATTGGGCAATAGAGAGTGTCGATTAAAATCCTCCTTTTAGAAGATGATACCCTTTTTGCAGAAACACTAATAGACCTCTTAGAAGAGGAGGGGTATGAGGTTGTTCATGTTACACATGGACAAGATGCCTTAGATGCTACATACACGCAACGTTTTGCACTCTATATTTTAGATATTAATGTACCATTGTTGGATGGTGTTTCTGTATTACAGTTGTTACGTGATGCTGATGATGAGACTCCTGCAATATTTTTAACATCTCACACTGATAAAGAGATGATAAAAAAAGGGTTTGAGAGTGGATGTGATGATTATATCACTAAGCCATTTGAAAATGATGAATTGTTGTTGCGTGTTCAAGCACGATTACGCCGTTATAAAGGTGGGGCAAATCTGCAAGTGGGCTCTTTGGTGCACGATTTAGAACATAAACGTGTACTTTGTGATGGAAAAGATCTTGATCTATCATCAAAAGAGTATGAATTGTTGGTTTTATTGATGCAACACGCAAACAAAGTAGTACCAAAAGAGTTAATAGCTCAACATTTATGGAGTGCTGATAAAGCTGGAAGTGATGGTGCCGTGCGTGTGTATATCAACAGGCTAAAACAGCTTTCTTTGTCAGTATCAATAGAAAATATACGTGGAATAGGGTACAAGCTTGTTTCGTAATCTGCGTATATATATCTTTATATACTATATAGTGACACTTCTTATGTTTGGTGGAATAGTTTATTATTATTTGGAGATTGCAGATAAAAATACGACGACAATTTTAATACTCTTTGGATCTTTATTTGTCATAATTAGTGGTCTTTTTATGGCAAAACTTGCCATTGACCCCTTATTAGAATATACGTTAAACTTGAAAAATCTCTCAAAAGAGACACTTCATGAACTAAACCTTCCAATAAGTACAATTCGTTCTAATGTGCAGATGTTGTTAAAAACACTTGATGACTCTAAAGCACAAAGACGTGTTCAACGTATAGAACAAGCTGCGCTAATGCTTCAAGAACGTTATAATGAACTTGAATATATGATTAAACGAGAAACACAAACCAATATCAAAGAGTGGTGTAGAGTTGATAAACTTGTGCAAGAAAGGGTTGCTTTTTTAGAAACGCTTTATCCTGGTTTTAGTTTTGAACTTCATCTTGAAATGTTGCAAGTATATACCGATGTGCGTGGCTTAAGTAAAGTGATTGACAATCTTATTGATAATGGGGTAAAATACTCAGATAAGAGCAAAAAGATTATCATCACTATTAAGGATAAGAGTTTATATATTAAAGATTTTGGTATAGGGATGGATGAGATAGAACTGATCCACATATTTGATAATTATTATCAGTCAAACACGCAAGTGCAAGGATTTGGCATTGGTTTGGCAATGGTAAAACGGTTTTGTGATACAAATCATATAGTATTGCGATTTGATTCGCAAAAGGGTGTTGCTACAGAAGTAAGTTTACAATTTCAAAAAACAGGAAAAATTTAGATGAATACACAAGCATTATTACAATATGCACAAAATGGACTTGATTATGGTGTTATAGGTATTTTAGTACTTATGAGTATAGTGACATTATGGCTTTTTATAGAACGAATGATCTTTTTTAAAAGTGTGCGTCTTGAAGATTACACTTCAAGAGATGCACTTGAACTTGATTTAACAGATAACTTAAGTGTAATTAGTGCTATAGGGAGTAATGCTCCATATGTAGGGCTTTTAGGAACGGTACTTGGTATTATGATAACATTTTATACGCTTGGTGATGTTGGTGCAGTTGATGCCAAAAAGATTATGAGTGGTTTGGCTCTTGCACTTAAAGCAACAGCTATGGGACTTATCGTAGCTATCCCTGCTATTATTGCTTATACAATAGCATTAAGAAAAGTTGAGCGTATCTTAACAAAGTTTGATATTATACATGATGAGCAAAAGAGCAACTAATGGCACGTTGTAAAAAAGGACATAAAAAGTTTGATTCTATTAATGTGATCCCTTTTATTGATATTATGCTTGTGCTTCTTGTTATGGTTTTAACAACTGCAACATTTATCAAGCAAGGGATTATTCCTGTAGATCTTCCTAGTGCAAAAGCTGCACAAAAAGAGGAGAAAAAAGAGGAGGTTACCATCTACATTGATGCAAATGGAACACTTTTTTTTCAAAAGCAAAAAACCAATTTAGCTTCATTAGAGGCACAACTTGCAAAACTCTCAAAAGAGCAAACCGTTGTTCTACGAAGTGATAAAGAATCTCGTTTCCAGGATTTTGTCAGTGTAATGGATCTTTTAAAACGTTTGGGACATGAGCAGTTATACATTGTAACGCAAGAGTAGAAGAGGAGATCTTCTACCCTTGAAGTGAAGCGAGTTGCTCTAAAACTTTCTCTCTTTTAGTTTTGGCTTCTGCAAGTGCTGTACGGTTTTTCTCTAGTACATCTGCTGGTGCATTTGCAACAAAGCGTTCATTATTGAGCATACCGTTGAGTTTACCTATCTCTTTTTGGAGTTTTTCATCCTGTTTTGTTAGTTTGTTAATAATAGGTGTAAGATCTATCGAAGCCGTTGGGATAAATGTTTCACATTTGTCTGCGATATCACTTACAGCGTTTTCAATCTTCTGTTCTGTAAACTCTAAGTTTTCAACTTTTGCAAGTTTAGCGATAAATGGTGTCATCATCTCTTTGTCTTTATCGCTGATACCATCTATTTTAACATACGCTTTTTCGATTTTTTGGTTTGCCATATCAACAAGCACTTTTGCACGACGTATAGATACGATAGCATCCATAATGATCTCAAATTTTGCTTCCTCTTTACGCTGTTTTATTTTATGAGGGAACTTTTTGATCATAATAGATTCGCCATCTTCCAAACTTGTTCCACTGAGTTGGTGGTAGAGGTGCTCTGTAATGAACGGCATAAATGGATGAAGTAGTTTCATAGCCTCTTTAAAGATAGCTCCAAGCTCTACAATAGCACCTTTGTCAGCTTTGCTAAGCTCAATACCCCAGTCACAAAACTCATTCCATAAGAATCGATACATTGTAAGTGCTGCATCATTAAACTTGTACTCATCAAGATACTCACGCACCTCTTTTGTAGCAAGGTTTAATCGACTCATCATATAGCGACCCAAATCACTCTCTACACAAAAACCAGCCATATCAGGGAATGTCTCAACATTCATTTGCAAATATTTTGCAGCGTTATAGAGTTTGTTGGTAAAGTTACGGTTGAGTTGGAGTTTTTCTTCACTCATTCTAATATCACGCCCTTGTGCAGCTGAGATAGCCAAAGTAAAGCGTAAAATATCTGCTGAGTATTTATTTACCATATCTAAAGGATCAATAACATTACCTTTAGATTTAGACATTTTTTGCCCATGCTCATCACGAACTAGAGCGTGCAGGTAGATATCTTTAAATGGTAACTCACCAATGAAGTGTTCACCCATCATCATCATTCTTGCTACCCAGAAGAATAGAATGTCAAATCCAGTGATCAGTAAAGCGTTTGGATAAAACTCTTTCATATCATCAGATTTGAAGAGTTTGTCCATTGCTACATCACCGTTTCCCCAACCTAGTGTTGAAAAAGGCCATAGTGCAGAGCTAAACCAAGTATCTAGTACATCAGGATCTTGTGTGAAGTTTTTAGAAGCACATTTTGGACACGCTTCTGGATGCTCCTGAGTTGAAGCAAACTCATGCCCACAATCATCACAATAAAATACCGGAATCTGATGTCCCCACCAAAGCTGACGGCTGATACACCAGTCACGAAGCTCTCCCATCCAAGAGTTGTATGAGTTTATCCAATGTGGTGGGAAGAATTTTGCTTCACCATCATTTGTTTTTTTGATAGAATTTTCAGCTACCTCTTTACGTACGAACCATTGCTTTGAGATATATGGCTCCACTACATTTTTACAGCGATAACAGTGTCCTACTTGGTGTTTGTGATCTTCGATTTTTACAATAAAACCCTCTTCATCAAGACGTTTTACAATGATGTCACGTGCTTCAAGACGCTCTAAACCTTTAAACTCACCAGCGTAGTCATTAAGGATCCCTTTTTCATCAAAAACAGTGATAAACTCCAAATCGTGACGTTTTCCAACTTCGTAGTCGTTTTGGTCGTGTGCAGGTGTAACTTTTACCACACCAGTACCAAACTCCATATCAACATGGGTATCAGCGATAATTGTAACTGTTCTGTCTAAAAGTGGGAGTTTGATCTCTTTACCTATAATATCTTTATAACGTTCATCATCAGGATGTACCATTACAGCTGTATCACCAAAATATGTTTCAGGACGTGTTGTTGCTACCTCTACAAAACCACTTCCATCAGCAAAAGGGTATTTGATATGGTAAAATTTTCCATCTTCTTCTTCGTGTTCAACTTCAATATCTGAAAGAGCTCCATCGTGTGTACACCAGTTTACCATATAGTTGCCACGAACGATTAAACCCTCGTTATAGAGATGAACAAAAGCCTCACGAACAGATTTTTGTAGCCCTTCATCCATTGTAAAACGTTCACGTTCCCATGCTGGAGATACTCCCATTTTACGGAGTTGTTCAGTCATAATTCCAGCAGATTCAGCTTTCCATTTCCAAGCACGTTCCAAGAACGCTTCACGACCAATCTCCTCTTTTGTTGTTCCTTCTGCAAGGAGTTGTTTCTCTACAACATTTTGTGTAGCGATCCCTGCGTGGTCTGTTCCTGGTTGCCAAAGTGTTTTATACCCGTCCATACGTTTATAACGAGTGATGATATCTTGGAGTGTAAATGTGAGTGCATGACCAATGTGAAGACGTCCTGTTACATTTGGTGGAGGCATCATAATGGCAAAGTTTTTGCCATCTTCTTGAATAGCTTTATTTCCATCTACTTCAAAGTATTTGCGCTCTTCCCAAATTTTGTAGTATTTGTTCTCTGTTTCTTGTGGATTGTATTTATCTGACATAGTATCGCCTTAAAGTCTCTATATTAAAATTGCGCGATTATATCTAAAGTGTGGTTATAAGAAGATTAGATAGTTAGGAATTTTTTATGAGTTGTTTGTTTTGGTACATTTCATTATCAGCCTCTTGTATCACATGAGCGAGTTGATCACCTGAATGAAATGGGGCAATACCAAATGAAAAGCTTGTATGGAATGTTGTATCGTGTGCTTTGAGTTTTTTAGAACTTATTTGGTTTTGCAGATCTTTCATCTGTTCTTGCAGTTGCTCTAAAGAGTTTTTTGTATCAAAAAATAAAACAAACTCATCACCACCATAGCGAATAATATTTTTTGTTACCTTTTTGAGTTGAGAAGCTATAAATATAAGCACCTTATCGCCAATAATGTGCCCATGCGTATCATTGACCTCTTTGAAGTCATTAAGGTCAATTAATGCAAGGTATCCATCAGTAATCATCATTGTGTCTGTTGTATCAGTATAATGGTCATGCATCCATTTTCGATTATATGTGTGTGTTAATTCGTCTTTATATATAAATGATTTAAGTTTTTCAACTTCTAGTCTAAGCTTTTCAGTTTCATGAAGTACTGTATCAAGTATAGAGGTGTTTTGCTCTTTAATAGCACTGATGGCACGAGATGTATTTGTACTTAATAGTGAAACATTTTTTGAAGTTTGCTCTTGTAATTTATGTAGATCGATACACTCGATATTTAAAAGTTCACACGCAAGATCATGTTCATTTTCAAGTGTTTGTTCATGTGCAATAGCGTGTTTTGTAAAAATTGTAGCATACATACTCGGTGTTACAATTGAAAGTGAATCAATAGTATCTTTTGTTTCATTTGAGATAATCTCTAAAATCTTTTTATTTTCTATCTCATTTTTATCCATCTTGTACCTTTTTATATATAAGATATTGTACCACTTTTTTATTGAAAATGATAGTGTATGGGTTAAGGTAATATTTGTATAATTACACCCTTAAAAACATGCTAAGGAGTGGGGTGTGCCACTATCTCGTTTAAACCAGGAACAATATACTGCTGCAACATCTCAAGCAAAGCAAAATCTTATTATCGCATCAGCAGGTACAGGAAAGACATCAACGATAGTGGGGCGAATAGCTTATTTACTCCAAAATGGTGTAGCACCTCAGGAGATACTGTTACTTACTTTTACAAATAAAGCAGCTGCAGAGATGGTTGCACGTGTAGGTGAGTATTTTGGTAACACTATAGCAAAGCAGATCGATGCTGGAACATTTCATGCCGTTAGTTATCGATGGTTGAAAAAACAGAACAAACGTGTTGTGCTTAAACAACAAAGAGAGCTTAAAACACTCTTTCGTTCAGTATATGAAAAGCGTTCATTTGATCATATAGATGCAGAAGTAGCACCTTATGGGGGTAACTATTTATATGATTTGTATTCTTTTTATCAAAATACTGAGCTTATCAAAGATTTTGAATCGTGGATAGAACAAAACTATCCAGAACATCAACTTTTTGCAATGATTTATGCAGATATAGTTGATGAATTTGAACGTTTAAAAGATGAGTTTGGATTTGTGAATTTTAACGATTTGCTTCTTCATTTTAGAACGATGTGTAAAGAGCATGATCTGGGATATAAAGAGGTGTTAGTTGATGAATATCAAGATACCAATGCACTTCAAGGTACTATCATAGAAGCGATGAATCCACCATCACTTTTTTGTGTAGGAGATTATGATCAAAGTATCTATGCGTTTAATGGAGCTGATATCAATATTATTGCTTCTTTTACAAAAAAATATCCTAACGCTGTTGTGCATACATTAACAAAAAATTATCGTTCAACATTACCAATTTTATCTTTAGCAAATAAAGTGATCCAACTAAATGAGAGGATCTACCCTAAAAAACTTGAAGTCACACGTACAGAAGCTACACACAAACCAGTGTTACTGACATTTGATGAACTGTTTGATCAGTATCATGGTGTTGCAGATAAAATTTCTAAGAGTTTGACACCACATGAACAAATAGCTGTTATTTTTAGAAATAACTCTTCAGCAGATGGGATAGAGGTTGGTTTGCGTGAGCTTGGCATTGGGTGTAAACGCAGAGGTGGTACAAGCTTTTTTGATGCAAAAGAGGTTAAAGCTGTTTTAGATCTTTATACACTTTTGATAAATGAATCAGATATGATGGCATTTATCCACCTTTTTGAATTTGCAAAAGGGATTGGAAGTGCTATGGCAAAAGAGCTTTACACTGCGTTAAAAACTTTAGGACACGGAAGTATGTTTTATGGGCTCTATGCTCCGGATGAATCGATTAGCAACCCTTTTGAAAAAAGAAAAATCAATAGACAACTTGGACTTTTTGATGAGTTTTTAGAGCTTGGTGCAGTTGGAAAGTTCGCAAAGCTTGGTTTTGAACAAAAGTTTATGAAAAATCCTATTTTAAAACATCCAAAGCTTACAGCAGAGAGTGGAATGTTTTTGTATAAGTTTTATCAACTCTTTCGAGATCTCAAAGGGATCAAACAACCAAAAACAATAGTACGAAAGATTGCATCATCTGAGCTTTTTGGTACCATATCTGAAATATTGGCTACAAAACGTGCAACACAAAAAGATGGTGCAATAGATCAAAAACTTTTTGAAGAAGCAAAAATACGTATAACACGCAAGATGGTACTTTTACAAGAGTTAGCACATCCATACAGTGAACATGAACGATTTTTAAATGCGATGATACTTGGCTCATCTGATCTTACACAAGGAGAGGGTGTAAACCTTTTAAGTGTACACGCAAGTAAAGGGTTAGAGTATACAGAGGTGTATGTTGTTGATCTCATGGACGGACGTTTTCCAAATAGAAAGTTGATGCAACGAGGGGGTAGCCTTGATGAGGAGAGACGTTTGTTTTATGTTGCATTAACGCGAGCAAAAGATATCCTTTATCTAAGTTATGCAAAGTATGATAAGATCAAAAAACAAAATTTTGTACCAAGTCAGTTTTTGTATGAAGCAGGCTTGGTACAAAAAGATGAAGCGTATAAGGAGCTTGTCTTAAAAGAACTCAAAGAGGATGAAGATCACGCTTGATAACGGAGTTTTCGAACCTCTAAAAAGTAACTATGCCCAAGATATATCACAAAAAATACTGATGCAAACAATATCATAAATGGGATAAGTGAGATAAGATAGAGTGCTAATGTTTTTAAACGTAGTACATTGGCATATCGAGAATTGATCTCAAAAGCTTCCTCTTTGGTACAAATGTTTGAACTTACATCATAGGTAATCATTTTATGAAAAAAGTAGTATAGAGGAAGATTAAACGCAATGATATTAACCAAAGGTATAAAATATAAAGGGATAAATGCTATAAATAAAAAAAGCATAACAGCGATCCACTTTATAGGGTGCACAATACTCTCAATCATACTTGCGTGTCCAACCATTTTTACATCAGGATAGTGGCGTTTTTGGATCTCTTTTAAGATCATTGGTGTTAAAAAACCAATCACTATAACGGCAACAAATATTGAGGCATAGAGTGTAAGAAATGTTCCTATCGTGTAAACAAGGAATGATGCTATCCATGATGTCAATGCAGAACTCATTAAAAATTGGATAATAGCAGTATTTTGCAATGTGGTACTAAAACTCTGTGTCTGAGCCATTCCATTTTCAATAGTTGTTTGTGAGGTTTGCACATCCATTGTGCCGGTAAGTTGATCGAGTCCAACACCAGCTAAAACGAAAAAAAGAATATATAAGATCACAACACTCAACAAAAAAGGTAAGAGTGAGTATTTGAGCATTTTTGCACTTAAAAGATCTCGTAAACTTTTAGAAAGTATTATGTTTTCACTATCCATATTAGAGATTGTCCTTTATGATTTGAAACGATTTTTTTATATCTTGTGCACTCATAGCACCAGCTTTGTAAAAAAGTACTTTACCATCTTTGCCTACAATGATAATATCTGAATTGTTATCAGCAATGCCCCATTTTTTTACAAGTACAGAGTGTTTATCTTTTACATAGATTGTTTTTGGAAACTCTTTTTGTTTTGAAGCAAGGATTTTTTCTATTACAAAGTTTGGTTTCCATGTAGCAGCTAGGTTGATAATAGCAACACTTTGAAAGTGAAGATTATTTTGTTTTTTAAACTTCTTTAGCGCTTGAATGTAGTGCTCATTTGTATCTTTTTTATCTGGATCTACATAAAAGAGTACAAAAACATTGCCATGAAGTGATGAAGAATCCCATCCCTTGTCACCTTTTACAAGACCTCCATCTTCCCCTTTAATAACAACATGTGGTGGTGTTTGATGCAGTGTTAATGCAAACAGACTCAGTGGCAACAGTGCCAGTAGTAATAACTTTTTCATAAATAACTCCCTAATGTGGTATTGAGTTCTAACTCTTGTGTTATTTCAACACATAAATGTAGAGTTTGAATATATTGTAAAGCTATTTTATACTCTAAAAGTGAATGAAACACTGATGGCTCAAATAAATTTTTATTATATGCAACAGCAATATGGATATTATTATTGACAAAACTAAGGTATATAGGGTGTTTTGCATGTTTTTGTAAAAGAAGAATTTTTTCCATTATAGAGGGTGTTAAAAGGTATCTAGCTTCTATCTGATCTGTTGCATAAACCACAAATTTTTTTTCAAACTCGATATTATCCATCTTGATAAGTTCACCGTATTGCGTGTTATAAGATTGGACTATATGACCTATATACTCTCCAACAATATGCTGGGCAGTATCAGGAAGTACAATAGTACTGCCATAAAATTTTTTTGGAGATTGTGTAATGATATAAAGCCCTTTAAAGAGAGTAACACGATGGTTAGGATCTTTTTTATTTGCTACTGTTGTTTGTTTTATATCAAGTGTGACATCGCTAAAGGAGATAGCAATAGAATCGATAGAACCTGTTACAAAATCTTTTCCTTGTATATGATTAATCTGTGTTCCAAAAAGTTTGCCCTCTTGAATAGTGTGTAGTGGAATATGAGATGATGGATTATAGTGTAGATTTGGGTCAATTGCATGAAGTAAAGGATCTATAACGCCAAATTTAAACTTTTGTGCATACCCTTGTGTAATTGTTTTATATCCTATTGTATAACTAATAAGTAGTATAAAAAGGAGAATAAAAATATATGATTCATTGATAATATCATTGTTATACAGTAATAATGATATTATAAAAACTAGTATGTTAAACAGTATAAGAAAAAGGAGTTTTTTTTTGATTTTTAAGCGTTGGATTTCAAGCTCTTTTATAATAGGATAGAGAGTTTTATAGTAATAATCTGTTAACTCAGAGAGTGTTTTCATGACTGATTAAAAAGTTTTTTTATATCTATGTTGTTGCGTTGCTCTTTTGGGATCTCAAAAAGTTGTTTTGGTTGATAATGCAGTAGTGAAGCGATAAAATTTGTTGGGATTTGCTCAAGTGCATTATTATAGTCTGTTACTGCTTGATTATACGCTCTTCTTGCTGCTGCAATTTGTGCTTCTGTTTCATGGAGTGTTTTTTGTAGGTTGAGCATGTTTTGATTTGCTTTGAGATCAGGATAGTTTTCAACAGCGACCATTAATGCTGAGAGTTTAGGTGTTAGTTGTGTATCAAGTTGTATATTTTGTTCTTGTGTTGATGTTGTTTGAAGTGCTTGTGAACGCAGTTGTGTAAGCTCTTGTAAAATATCTTTTTCATGCTCCATATATTCAGCAACAGTTGCTACAAGATTTGGGATAAGATCGTAACGTTTTTTTAGTTGTGCATCAATCGTAGCATAGATATTATCAACCTGATTTTTTTTTGCTATAAGTGAGTTATACATTAAAATAAGAATGATACATAGAACAAGAATGGTTATAGTTGATGTAGACATAAAAAAACCTTATATAAAGAAGATTGAAACGAAGAAAAAAAAGGGGAGAAAATAGTCCTAAAGACTATCTTCTCATTGCGTCTGTATCATCTGCAATAGTTTTGATTGTTGTTTCAAACATATCAATGACATTCTCTTCAAACTCATCAGGGTTAAAACCATACTGAATAGGGAAGTTAAGAGTAAGTCTCATAGAATCATGATCGATCATAGCAACTTTTGGATACTTTTTCTCAGTATTCCATTTGTTTACATATGCCAAAAGTTCATCATAACGACTTTTCTTTGTACCAAACTGACTCATTACTTGTAGGTTCCACAGTTTGCCATTACTCATAGTATTAAATACTACGTAGATTTTCCAACCTGTCTTATCCATCTCATAGTAAAGATCACCATCTTTATCGATGCTATATTTAATTCCCATCTTATCCATTGCTTTTTTAACAGCAGATTTTGTTGGTTTATAAACAGGACTAACTGTTTCTTTTTCACCTTTTAGTACCATTGCATTAAGTTGTGGTATTGCTAAGCTAGAAGCCAAAGCCAAAGTAACAAGTGTTTTTTTCATAGTCATAAATATGTCCTTTTGTTAGTATGATAAAAGTATTGTAGCAAGAAAATTATAAAACATCAAATAAGAATATGTTAAAATATACATAAGAGTACGTTTAATAAAGGGTTATAATGAGAATTGATGGTCGTGAAGGTAGTCAAAATATTGAAGACAGAAGAGGAAGCTCCTTTGGTGGAGGTGGAGGAAAGAAAGGTGGCATTGGTGGTTTAATCATCGTTGCAATAGTGACATATGTAATGAGTGGTGGTGATATGGGTGCAGTATTTAATGCAGTTGTATCAAATGCGAATCAGTCAGTTCCGACACAAACACAGCACCAAACAACAAGTGCACATGATGATCAATATGCAAAACTTGTTTCAGTAGTGCTTAAAGATACAGAAGATATTTGGACACAAACACTTAAGAAGTATGGTATACGTTACCATAAACCAAAACTGGTTCTTTTTAGAGGTTCAACCCACAGTGGATGTGGACAAGCACAAAAAGCGATGGGACCGTTTTACTGTTCAGCAGATCAAAAGATCTATATAGATTTGAGTTTTTATGATGAATTACAACAACGTTTTGGAGCAAAAGGGGATTTTGCTCAGGCATATGTCATTGCTCATGAAGTTGGGCATCATGTTCAAGATGAACTGGGGATATTGCAAAAAGTTCATAAAATGCAACGTCAAGTTAGTAAGAAAGAAGCAAATAGACTCTCAGTAAAATTAGAGTTGCAAGCTGATTGTTTTAGTGGTGTATGGGCACGTCTTGATGAAGATAAAAATCATATTTTAGAGCGTGGTGATATTGATGAAGCGATGAATGCTGCATCTCAAATAGGGGATGATACACTTCAAAAAAGAGCACAAGGGTATATTGTACCTGATAGTTTTACACATGGAACATCTCGACAAAGACGTGAATGGTTTTACAGAGGATTTAATACAGGCAATATAGAAGCATGTAATACTTTTAAGGCATCCTCTTTATGATTTGATAATTGCTTGGGCAGCTAGATAGCCACTTGCCCAGGCAAAAGCAAAGTTAAAGCCACCCCGTTTTCCAACTACATCAACTACTTCCCCAATACAATAGAGCTTATTATGATATTTTGATTGAAAAGTTACCGGATCGATTTGTGTTGTATCGATTCCCCCACCACAAACTTCTGCGTGTTTAAATCCATGAGTTTGTGTAATGGCAAAACGCCAGTTTTGTATGGTGTTTGCAATATTTTTAATCTGCTTTACATTGAGCCTTTGGATTGGTGTTTCTGGATCAATTGAGAGTTTTTTTAGGAGTGTAGTAGTAACTTTTGTCGGTAAATATATTTTTAGAATTGTAGTTATTGTATGTTTTGGCAACTTTTTTACGTATTGCTGGATATGGTGTGCGAGTTGTTGAGCTGTAAATTCAGGAAGAAGTTTTAGGGCAATATCAACACAATAATATTGTTCTAATGCAATACTTGCGTGTTGTGAAATATCTAAAATAGCAAGTCCAGATATACCATAGTTTGTAAAAAGGATATCCCCTTGGATATGCTCTTGTGCTACACCATTTACAAAAAGTGTAACTTCAGCGACAAGTTTTACTCCAGCCATTGCGTGTAAAGCAGGATCATCGCTCTCAAGTTGTACAAGTGATGGGTAAAAGGGGTGTATTGTATGGTTACACTCTTGAGCTAAAAGTGCACCATCTTCACAACCACCAAGATGGGAAGCAGCAGGTGAACCAGTTGCAAGAACAACAGCATCATACTTTTGTAGCAAGGGTGTAAGTGTTGTGATTTTGGTGTTGTAGTGTATCGTTACACCTAAAATTTCTGCGTGTGCTTGGAGTATATGCACTACATTTTTTGCTTCATGGCTCAAAGGATATACTCTTCCATCCTCTGTTTCATCAAAAATGATGCCAAGTTCATTCATAAATTTTTTTGACTCTTTATAGCCAAAACGTTTAAGTGCATCTTCTACAAAAGTTGGATTTTGGGAAAAGTATGATTGAGTACAAAGATTGGTATTTGTAATATTACAGTGACCATTGCCACTTACTAAAATTTTTTTTGCAAGTTTGTTGTTTTGTTCATAGATATGAACACGCAACCCTTTTTGTGCACAAGTGATGGCACAAAGTAAGCCACTTGCACCACCACCAATGATCGCAATATCTTTAGAAGCCATTAAAAGAAACTATACCCTATACCAAAGTATACTACACCTGAGTCACTTTCAAAATCTGTTTGTGAAAAAGTGTTTCCAACACCTGTTACATCGATAGCTACATCTTGTAAAAGCCAGTCTGTATAACGATAGCCGAGTGTAGCATAAAGGCGAGGGCTTAGTGTTATCCATGATGTTGCATAATTTTGTGCAAAAGGTTGAATTTTAATACCTACATCATACTCTTGGAAAAATCCATCTACTTTAAGATCGCTATTTGCGTAATCATTTTTCATTGTTCCTGTTTGGTATGCGTATGTAGCTGAACCATAGAAGATGAAATATTGATTTAATGAAAAACTTGCACTGATACTAGGACCGATTTTATACGTCATCATTTCAGTTTTGCTTTTTTTCATAGCATCCATTAGATCATCACTTGTTGAATCATCGTTACTTGAATCTTTTTGACTGTCAATCCATGGTAACGATACTCCAACCATCACACCAAGACCAAAATAGTTGTTTTCATCTTTATGGTAGAGATCTTTTCCTAAAGCCAAGTTAAGATCTAAGCCTTCAAAACGGTACTCTATAGCAGGGATAACTGGAGAACTTACTCCTGTTGTTCCACTTACTACTGATGATGTTGAACCAATAGTGTTGTTTATACTGTCTTGAGCTTGTACCATTTTGTCAGAATCATACCATGTGATATTATAACGGTAGTACCATGTAGATGAGAAAATATTTTTGTGTTCTTCTTTTAATGTATACGTTGATATGTCAGTGCTGATACTCTCATCAAGCCCTATAAAACCACCAGTAATAGAGATAGTTCCGTTGCCATATTCAACTGATGAAGCATGAAGTGTAAGTGCTGTGAATGTAATAAGTGATAAACGTAAGATAGTTTGTTTCATATTTTAACCTTTAAAAATTATTTTTGTTATTATATGTTATTTTGTCTTAAAATATTTATAATGTCACAACTTTAGCACCAAAACCACCAAGATGTTGTGGTGCATCTTCAAACTTTTTAACACGTGGATGGTGTTTTAAAAACTCTTTTACAGCATAGGAGAGTTTTCCAGTCCCAATACCGTGATAAACGATCACTTCATCCCATCCATTAATAAGTGCATCATTTAAAAACTGGTCGAGCACTTCACACGCTTCATCGCTACGCATACCATGAAGATCACACTTTAAACCTGCTTTTTTGGTTATATTGAGCGTGACGTCTGTTTTTGGTTGAGTTTTGAGTATTTTTGTTGGTTTGAGGTGTTTTGTCGCAACGCGTATCTTCATACCGTTGATCTCAACAAGTGCCTCTTTTTTACTTTTTAGTGCAACAATGACACCACTTTGTGTATGGTATGCAACTTCATCTCCAACATTAAAGGTGTAATCCCGTTTAATTGGTTGCGTGTTTTTTGTTTTAGGAAGTTTGTTTTTTGCTTTGTTCATAGCACGGTGGATCTCTTTTGGATCACTTGCTTTTGCAGCTTTTTTTGCTTCTTCTATTGCTTGAGCATACTCTTGTGTTAGTGCAGTTTTTTGTTTATGTAACTCTTTGAGAAGCTCCTCTTTTTGCTCTTTGAGTGCATCCTCTTTTCTTTTGAGTTGTTCAAGCTTTTCGTCCACTTTTTTATGTTTTTGTTTGAGTTCTCGCTCAAGAGTACTTCCTCTTTCTATAAGTTGCGAGAGTTTTTCAGAGTTGTCTCCATAAACTTGTTTTGCCTTTTGGACAAGATTGTGTGCAATACCATAGCGAAGTGCAGTTTCAAAAGCATAACTTTTTCCGATAATTCCTTGGATAAATTGATAGGTTGGTTTTTGGGCATCTTCATCATATAATGCAGCCATAAGTTCAACATCATCTCGATCAGCCATAAGTGCTGCAAGGCGTTTGTGGTGTGTAGTAACAACCACTTTTTGACCTCGTGTAATTAGATCATCTAAAATCACTTTAAAAAGTGCAGCTGCCTCATCTGAGTCTGTTCCAAGTTCAATCTCATCTACGCCAATAAGTGCTGATTTAAGTGAAAAGATATCACTAAATTGTTGCATCCTTCCTGCAAAAGTTGATATATCATTTTTAACATTTTGAGGATCATCAATAATGGCAAAAATCTTTTTAAAGTTTCCTATATCTGAATGGTGGGCATTGAGCCTCATAGGTATAAGGTATTTAGCCATAAATGCAGCACTAAGCAAAGATTTAAGCAACATAGTTTTTCCACCAGCATTGACACCTGTAATCATAAGAATATTTTTGGAAAAATCAACACTAAGGGGTACTGCTTTTTCAAGTGCAGGGTGGATAAAATCTTTTAAGATAATATTTTTATGGTTGTGTGATTTTACTATGTTGATATTTTTACTTCGTGCAAAGAATAGTCGTGCTAAATAGTTGTCAAGTTTATCAAACTCTTTATCGATAAACTCTAAAAAAGGTATAAGTTGTGCCAAGGTAGCAGAGAACTCTTTTGCATATCTATAAAAGATTGCATCCCTTTCTTGTTGAATAAAACGAATTTTTTGTTTTGTTTTGATGATAGTATCTGGTGTAACATAAAAAAAGCCGTTACTACTACGACCAATGACACTTCCTTTAAGGACATGGTTAAATCCACCTCGAACTAAAAAACACTCCTCATTGTTGAGGTAATGGATCTGTTGATCTACAAGGTAGGGTGCAAGTTTTGCATTATTTGTCATTTTTTTGAGTGTAGAGGAGATTGTATTTTTATGCTCTGCAACAGTTTGTGAAAGCTTAAAAAGTTCCTCATCAAGATTTTCTTCAAAATTTCCATCAATAGTAAAATATTTTTCAACTTCAAAAAATGTTTCAGGGATGATGATCTTCTCAAGCCAATCTCCAATGATCCCTTCAATATTTTGTTTTTGAAGATAACGAAAGTATCGTACAATTTTAATAAACTCAAAAATCTGATCAAAATGTAAAACACCATGTTTTTTAAGATGGAGTTTTTCATTATGCAGTGGTGTAACTTTAGGTGGTGCTTTGATCTCTAGGTGTTCAAACGCTTTGATATATTTATAATGGAGCTCTTGATCCCCTTCAATATATAAAGGGTGTTCTCTTGAGAAAAAACTTTCAAACTCTTGAAGATGTTGAACAAGATCAAGTTGAGTGATCAGTTTATTAAGGTGTTCGTTGTTGCGTGTTAATGACATGATTGAATATTTACCATCTGATCAAAATATGGAGTATTTGGTTTTCCTATAAATGTGAAAGTACCAAGACTAAGCGTATAATATTTTGTAGAGATATTACCCTCTTGACATTGGATAGTTTTTCCTTGTTTAAAGCGTGTTACAATATCTAAAATTTTTTGCTCTTGCTGTTTTGTATGGTTATTATACGCTACAGCACCTGCTGTAATTGCTAAAACAATTGTTAAGATAATAATCTTTTGTTTTATTGGTATAAGTGTAAAGTAATGTAAAACAAATCCTAAGACTAAAATAATAGCAAGAACATAAACATAACCCATTAACAAATTCCTCGCATTTGGTATGTAATGTCTCCTGCACCAAATCCTATAATAAGACCATCTTGTAGTGTTTTATACACTTTATTGTCTTTAATAATAGCAAGTTGGTCTCCCTGTCTTTCAATAGAATCAGCCATGATAAGGTTATATTGTTGAAACTTTTTCTCAAAATCGATAGCAATAGAGCTCTCACCTGCTGCCCACACTGGAAGTATGATAAGTTCATCAGCTCCCTCAAAACATTCGATAAATGCTTCAAGATTATCCAGAGTTCTTGAATATTTGTGTGGTTGCCAGATAGCTGTTATTGTTTTGAAATGTTGCAGTTTTGCATACTCTTTAACTGATTCAAATGTTGCTTTTATCTCTGTTGGATGGTGTCCGTAGTCATCTATAAGTACATTGTTTTTTCCACATGAAACAATATCAAAACGTTTTTTTATCCCTTGAAAGTTTAAAAGATTTGTTCGAACAGTATCAATATCCATTGACTCAAGTGCAGCTAAAATAGCTAATGAAGCATCAAGTGCAATATGTTTTCCAAAACCCCAAACTTCAAAATAACCAAGATCTTTGAGTTTAAAACGGGTGTATGGTTGGTTGTTTATAAGAGTATAGTGGATATCTGTTATATCTTTACTTGGATAGAGCCATTGAGCTTCTATAGAGTTTTGCAGTGTTGATAAAAAAGGATCTTCACCATTTAAAACGCGATGTTTTGCTAGGGAGATAAATTTTTTATATGAGTCATAAAATCTATCGTAGTTATAGTCATAATACTCCATATGTTCTGGTTCTGCATTAGTAACAATAGCACAATAAGGGTTTGAATTGATAAAACTTCCATCACTCTCATCAGCTTCAAAAATCATAATATTGTTGTCACTCTCAAAACGAACATTTGAACCAAACTCTTTTGATTCTGCACCGATGATAACACTCCCTTTCATAATTGAAGCTAAAATAGCAGATGTAGTACTTTTGCCATGTGCTCCTGCTACTGAGTAGACCTTTTTATCTTTAAGAATTGTAAGAAGAGCTTCTCTTCTTGCTACGATCTCTATCCCCTTTTCTTTTGCTGCGATAACTTCAGGATTATCAGGACGGATAATAGCTGAATGGAGTACAAGATCCTGATCAGTAATAGCCTCTTTTGCATGAGGAACATTGACATTAATACCAAGGTTTTGAAGTTTTTGTGTAATAGCTGTTTGTTTAATATCTGAACCACTTACTTGATGCCCTTCATGGTGTAAATACTGTGCAAGTCCAGAGATTCCGATACCACCAATACCTATACAATGTATTTTCATAATAGATCTTTCCCTTTTTGTTTAAAGTGGTTGATATAAAATGATCCACTCTCTTGTGTTTTTGTTATATCTGCATAAAGCTCTAAAAAAGTATCTAAAGGGATACCTTGCTGAGCTGCTTTTTGATGTATACTTAGTGCATTACTAAAAGATGTGTCATTTGAGATACCACTAAGAACTTCAAAAAGAGCAGCTGCACTCGTGGTATCTTCGGCACTGTAATGTTCAATACCATATTCATATAAGGCACGCAATGTGGCAAAATCTTGGACATTGCTCATATCTAGTTGCGTGTGAGACTCTAAAATATCTGTGAGCCTTTCAAGTGCAAGATCAAGTATATTTGCATAGTATCCATGGAGTGTTTCCTCATCAAAAACTTCGTGTGCTTGAGCTTCAAGAGAGTAGAGTGTTGCGATATCACCCTCTTTAAAAAGTTCTAGTATCTGTTGTTTTAGTGCTTCTGTTTTATCTTGCATCAAGCAACTCCTTTATACGTGTAAGAGCATCACGTGTATTTGTTTCATTCTCAACCAAAGCGATGCGAATATACTCTTTTCCTGGATTTTCATTGTTATGATCTTCTCTTGCCAAAAATTCACCTGGAAGCACTTTGAGATTGTACTCTTGATAGAGTTTTTTTGTAAATTCTAAAGGGTTGTCAACACGCAACCAAATATAAAATGTTGCTTTAGGAATAGGTGTTTGAAGGATCTCTTGAGCTATTTGAAAATTTTTACGATAGATTGCTCGTGCATCTGCAACATGATTTTCATCTCGCCACGCTTTTGCTGCTGCGTGTTGGAGTGGAAGAGGAGATGCACACCCTACATAAGTTCTATATTTCATATATTCACGTAAAATTTCAGCATCACCTGCAATAAATCCAGAACGCAGTCCAGGAGCACTTGAACGTTTAGATATAGAGTTGATAACTACAATATTTTTAAAGTTTGTATTACCTACAGCAAGTGATGCCTCCAAAAGTGATGGTGGTGGTGTATCGGTATAGATCTCACTGTAACATTCATCATTTAAAAGTACAAAATCGTATTGTAATGCAAGCTCTACCCATTCTCCTAGCTCCTCTTTTGTAAGGGTTGCTGTTGTTGGATTGTTTGGAAAGTTTAAGATTACAAGATCACACTCTTTGAGTTGATCTGTATCGATTATTGGTTTAAAATTGTTATGTTCATCAAGGTTTAGATGGATCTGCTTTGCATGAGATGCTATCGCAGCTCCTTCATATATTTGATAAAATGGATTTGTATATGCCATTGTTGCGTGTTGTTTATCAAAAAGTAAAAACTGTGGAAAATTAAACAATACTTCGCGTGTTCCAAAGGTTGGGATGATTTGTGCATCTGTAAGTGCTACACTAAAACGTTTGTAAACAAATTCTCTTTGCGCTTCTCGTATGACAGCTTCACCAGTTGTTTTTGGATATTTTTTTAAAAGTGCACTTGTAGCACAAAACTCCTCTTGGATAAACGTAGGAGTTTCAAACTGAGGTTCTCCAATAGTTAAAACCAAAGGTGTGTAATCTGGATTTGGTGTAATGTTTTTTAAAAGTTTGTTGAGTTTTTCAAATGGGTACGGTTCAAAGTTCATAAGTTCATGCCATTCATGGATTAAAATTTTTATTATTATATCGAAAAAAACTTTACTTCTTCTCTTTAAAATTGATATTAAAGGTAAAAATTAGTTATAAATGATTAGAATTGCTAATGAATATTATTACATATAAGGATATATAGATGAAAATTGTTTTATCAACGGCGTTAGCTCTTTTACTACTAGGATGTGGTGAAGAAGCACATAAAACTGCTACAACACATGCAAATGAAGCAAAACAAGCAGTAGAACAAAAAGTACAACACGCAGTAACTGCGACACAAGAAAAAGCACAAGATGCAGTCGCAACTGCAAAAGAACATGCACAAGCAGCAGTTGCAACAGTAAAAGAACAGGCACAAACTGCAGTAAAGAAAGTGCAAGATAAAGCTCCAGAGGTTGCACCGGTAAAAACAGAAGTAGTTGATAGTGCAGTAGCAACAGTAAAATCGGCTGCAAAAGTAGATGCTGCAACACTTTATAAAGCATGTGCGTCATGTCATGGTGCAGATGCGAGTAAACATGCTCTTAACAAATCTCAAGTTATTAAAGGTTGGAGTGCACAAAAAATCAGTGATGCTCTACATGGTTATAAAAATAAAACATATGGTGGTGCTATGAAATCTATTATGCAAGGTCAAGCTGGTAAGCTTAGCGATGCAGATATTGAAGCACTTGCAAACTATATCTCAAAACTGTAGTTTAGTAGATAAGGAGATCTTTTGCAGATCACTATCAATGGGGAGCAACGTGAAGTTGCTTCCAATATAACACTTTTAGAACTTTTAGAATCTTTAGGGATCACAGATAAGGTGATGGCTGCTGCTATTAATATGCAGATAGTTAAAAAAGAGGCTTGGAAAGAGCATCATCTTGTTGAGGGTGATACGTTAGAATTGCTTGATTTTGTTGGTGGTGGATGAGTTTGCACTCTGTAGTGTTACAACGCTAAGTGCATACTCTCCATCATGAGTAATAGAAAGCGCAACATCTAAAATTTGAAATTGTTTAACTATTTTTTTGCTTAATGCAAGGTGTGGAGCACCTTTTGTATCTTTGTATATTTGCATATCAAAAAAACTACATTCACTTCCTATTCCCGTTCCTAATGCTTTTGCACACGCTTCTTTTGCAGCCCAAAAACCTGCTGCTGTTTTTGCAGACTTTACAAGTAATATCTCTTGAGGTGTTAAAAATCTTTGGAGTGCTTTGTCACCAAATCGATCTATAAAATCTTCAATACGTTTGATCTTTACAATATCTATTCCAAGCATTGCACACCCTTTTTTACAATTATAACATTAATATCGCACCAAAACGACCAGTTTGTCCCTCTTTTCTATATGAATAGTATCTATCTGTATGGCAACAGTTACATATTGAACTAAGTTGCGTGTTTTGAGGTAGTATCCCTTTTTCAAGGAGTTGATGGCTAATAATAGCACGAATATCAAGATAGTATCTGTTATCTTTTTGTTCTATGGCAAAGCCATAGTTGTACTCTTGTGCTTCTTGTACAATTGCGTGTGAGACCTCATAACAACTGCTGGCAATACTTGGTGCACTCATAACGTATATCTCTTGTGGATTTGAATTGTAGTGATTTATAAATGTATCAATAAGTTTTGAGACAATATTTAAAAAAGCTCCTGCTCTTCCAACATGTGCAACTGCTATTACCTTATGTTTTGGATCATATGCTAAAAGTGGTGTGCAATCAGCGACCATAACCATAAGGGCTTTCCCTTTGATATTGGTGATAAGTGCATCAACTTCATGGGGTGCTTCAAAAGTATCTTCTTGTGTTACTCTATGGATACGATCACTATGGATTTGTTTCATATGGATGAGATTATTTGGATCATAGTGTAGTGATTGTGCAAGTTTTGCGTGTCTTTGCAAAACATCATTTGTGTTATCTCCTACATGAAAAGCGATATTACCATCAGTTTTTGTAGTTATTTTATATGTGAGTTCTTGAAAGTTATCGAAGAGTTGTATGGAGGTCTCCTTAGTTAATAATGATGTGGTATTAAAAAAAGCCAAGAAATTGGCTTTAAAAGGTTCTTCGCGAGTCGATTTTCACTTCGTTGAAATATCAACTCTTGATTCGAAAGTTAAAAGGTGAGTCCTCGACGGTGCTTACGCACAACGTCTGTGGTTCCTGACGGGTAAACGCAAAGCAGTTTGCGTTTAAAGGTCTCCGTCGGCTGGGACAAGTCCATCAGCCTCTGGTGCGCAAGTTAAAAGGTGAGTCCTCGCAGGTCCTTCGGACAACTGCTGTGGTTCCGACGCTAAAAACGAGAAGAAATTCTCGTTTTCTTTACGCGTCTCACATCATACCCGGCATTCCCATTTGTGGAGGCATTCCAGCGCCCATGTCCGGTGCAGCTGCTTCTTCTTTTGGAATCTCAAAGATTGCTGCTTCTGTTGTTAGAAGTAGGCTTGAAACTGAAGTTGCATTTGTAAGTGCAACACGTTCAACTTTAAGTGGATCGATGATACCTGCTTCAAACATATCTACATACTCACCAGTTGCAGCATTGAAACCGATTGTTTCACTATCAGCATTTTCAATTGCATTGACAACAACACCAGTATCATACCCAGCATTTGCAGCGATCTGTTTTACAGGAGCTTTAACAGCACGTAAGATGATCTCAGCACCGATTTTTTGATCTCCCTCTAAGTCTGAGATATCAACTTTTGCAGCAGCACGAACAAGTGCAGCACCACCACCAATAACGATACCTTCCTCAACAGCTGCTTTTGTAGCTGAGAGTGCATCATCAACACGGTCTTTTTTCTCTTTCATCTCTGTCTCAGTAGCTGCACCAACTTTGATAACTGCTACACCACCTGCAAGTTTTGCAAGACGCTCTTGAAGTTTCTCTTTGTCATATTCGCTAGTAGTAGTCTCCATTTGCGTTCTAATCTCTTTAATACGAGCTTCAACAGCTTCTTTGCTTCCTGCACCATCAACGATAACAGTGTTGTCTTTGTCAATTACTACACGAGCAGCTTGACCTAACATATCGATAGTTGTACCTTCAAGTGTATGACCAGTCTCTTCTGCGATAACAGTACCACCTGTTAAGATTGCAATATCTTGTAACATCGCTTTTCTTCTGTCACCAAAACCAGGAGCTTTAACAGCAGAGATGTTAAGCACACCACGAAGTTTGTTTACTACTAAAGTAGAAAGTGCTTCACCCTCTACATCTTCAGCGATGATTAAAAGTGGACGGTTTGTTTTTTGTACTTGCTCTAACACAGGTAAGAGGTCTTTAAGTGAGTTGATTTTGCTATCAGCTAGTAAAATCCAAGGATTTT